>Ga0194121_10009772_pt1 | contig 11809 bp, 12 predicted proteins | sample TA2MahCa50mmetaG_FD_148609 | JGI IMG/M metagenome (GOLD analysis project Ga0194121, IMG submission 148609) | Freshwater microbial communities from Lake Tanganyika, Tanzania - TA2015020 Mahale Deep Cast 50m | ecosystem: Environmental > Aquatic > Freshwater > Lake | place: Tanzania: Lake...
AAGCATTTCGAAAATGGCAGTTTATACGACTTCCTGCTGAACTAGGTGGTGACAAAAAAGATGTTAGTGCATTTAGAGTTTACAGCATGATCTGCCTTCATCTTTGGTGTCTGTGGAAGTATTGGCCTGAAGAGGGAAGAAAAAGAGGCGAATGTCCGTGCCATGGAAGCATGTATGATCCACTTACAGGTACTGCATTTTTAGGCCCTGCTTCTTTGCAGGCACCTCCATCAAACACTCTTGCAAAACTTGATCTTGAAGCAGATAATGACGGTTTTCTTTTTATTTACCCTCCAACATGGGGAGTAAACACAAATGGCGTGGTAGGATATGGTCGTTTCATTAAGTAGAAGAACTGGCGCAGTAGCATTCTTTTACTGGCTTTGGGATGGATTAGATAGAACTATTTTTACTGGAATGAAGTTTTCATTTCCTGCAAGATTTGTAAGTCCGTTTGGATTTTTAGGAATGTTAACTTTCATTACATTTGTAATTTTGGGCATCTCAGGGGCACTGTTGATGTTCTATTATGAACCAATAATTACTCGAGCATGGGATAGCGTACAATTCATAAACGATGAAGTACCGTTTGGTTTTCATATCAGGAACATCCACTATCATGGTTCAAACGCAATGGTACTTTTGGCAATATTGCATATGTATTATCAATACTTTAGTGGAAGATACAAGATTAGAAATGAAGTCCTATGGGTAACAGGTGTCATATTAGGAACAGTAACAATCCTTGAAGCATTTACAGGATATGATGTAATATTTAGTGAAAGGGCAGAATTAGCTATAAGCATTGCAGCGTCGTTGACAAATTCTATTCCAGTTGTAGGTCCAACAATACGTGATGCTATGTTTGGCAGTGGATTTCATGACTTTGTACTTCGATTCTATGCTCAACACGTCTTTATTTTACCATTAGTTATGTTAGGTCTAATGGCAGTTCATATGCCACGATTTTTAGTTTTTGATGTACCAATGGTAATGGCAATTTCTGGTGCAATTCTCATAACTGGTGGTGTATTTCCTGTTGATTTAGGATTCAAGTTTGAACCTACCGTACCTCCTGGTATTACAGTACCAGAATGGTATCTTACAGGACTGTACGCATTTCTTAGAACACAATACGATAAATTTGTAACTGGAGTGCTTTGGCCTGGATTGTTTATTCTATCACTACTGTTAATTCCATTTATTGATAGATACAAAAAATTCTCATGGAAGGACAGGCCAATAATAACAGCCTTTGGAATAACCGGAATCTCGCAAATCATGGTAACCACATATTGGGGATTCTATATTCCTCCTGACACAACATTACCGCTAGTTGAACGACTAGTCATAGATCCTGTATTTCTTTATCTTGTCATGATTTTACTAGTACCACTAAGCTTTGGTTTTAGTTATATGATGATAAAACTTGCCCAAGAAGCAGAAAGAAAAGCAAAGATTGCAAAAGAAAAAGGACCAAAAAAGGTAGCGGAAATCAATCTTTCACAAAAGTGGATAAATTGGGTTATAGTTGCATTAATTGGATTTTTAGTATTTCTAAATATTGCAGCCTATAATGCAGCTCTTACAGGAATGAAAAACATATCGCTTTTCCTAACTGGATTAGTACTGATAGTATTTGCAGGATTGTTCCATGTTTACCGATATGGAATGAACGAGGCAAAGAAACCTATTCCTTCACCTCCATCTATTTCACGACAAAAACCAAAAGCAATAGAGGAAAAACCAACCACTAGCGGTATGCTTCCACCCAAAACTTCTGGCGAAGATAAAACAGCTAAAATTCAACAAGAAACAGTAACACCACAAATCAAAGCAGACTCGTTAAATTTTGAAACAGACAAAGAACAAACTATTGGTACAGCTGATCTTACAAAACCATAAAACAAAAGTAGAAAATTATTTCTAAAATTAAACAAGCTTTATAAGACTTTTAAAAAGCAACCAAAATCATTGAGCAAACCAACCTCAAGTCACGCTTACGGTATTGGAATAATTACTGTTATTGTTGGAATTTCTGCTGGTCTTGTTTATTATCAAATGTTCTATCTACCTGAATCTCTAGCAAAGCCTTCTGTATCTGAAGAAATTTTAGAGCCTATCGAAGAAAAAATCATAGAAATCATACAAGGTTCAGCAGATCCTAATCAACAAGACAACTTTGTTCCAAAACTTGTTAACATTCAACTAGGAATCGATAATAAAGTAATTTGGGAAAATGTTGACAATGTAGCTCATACAGTTACACCTGATCATCGAATGGAGGATTCCTACAGCGGAGAGTTTGGCTCACCAGGAGTTATAAAACCAGGAGAAGCATACGAGTTCTTATTTACTGAACCAAACGTGGTCCCATATCACTGTGAACCTCATCCTTGGATGAAAGGAACACTTGAAATTACAAAACAAAGATTCTAAGCTAAGAATTTAGCAAACACAACATCACTTTCAATTTCTTTATGCTGTTCAATAATAGATACACGGAATTTTACATCATGTTTTTCTTTTGGCTCAAACTCAATAGATGCAGTAAATTCTGCTTTGTTATCTGGCATATTGTCTTTGCTTATAAATAACCTGGACACATTTTGAGAAATTTTTTTTCCATTATGTGATCTATACACTACAAGCTCATTTGAGCCTAGTATCTGTGTGTTAATTACAACCCCATCATATCTGCCTGGATAATTTACTGTGATGTAGCCTTTTATTTCAGAATGAGGTCGAATAGCTGCATTATCTAATTTTAATTCAATATCTTTCAACGTTTATTGAATTACTACTGAAAATAATAATTTATTTGATAACGTGTCCAAAAGAAACCGACTAGATTTGTTGACAGAAACCTAGATTCAGTGATGCAGAAGCCTATTGGAGTGGTTGCTAAACTCCTACTAAATTTTAATAATGAACCAAGCACACAGTACAAATGCTAAGGCTGCCCTTTGAAAGAGTTACAATTACACATATTTTATTAATGGCGCTTGTGTTACATGCATTTGTAATTTCACATCCACAAGACTGGTTAGTCTTTGATGAATTACTTTTTTCATGGGCATCTAGAACTTTGTTAGCTGGTGAAGACAGAACACCATATCAAATGCCAGGGATTCACATAATTGGCGCAATAACAATTTCAATATTTGGAGATAATTGGTTTAGTTTACGAACTCCAGTAGCAATTTTTGGAATTTTAACACTATTTGTTTTTTATGCAGTTTCTATTAGATTTACATCAAAACAAAATGCCCTATTAGCTACTACAATCTTATCATTTGACACAATTTTCTTTTTCCATTCTCAGTTATTTTTACGAGATGTTCCAATGATGTTTTTTGGTATGATGTCATTCTACTTGTATCTAAAGAAGAAATATTATCTGGCAGCTTTCTGCCTTGGATTTGGTGCTTTAATCAAAGAGACAATTATTTTCTTTTTGATCATGATTACAATTTATCATATTACAATAAAATATCACAACATACGTCAAAAAATTCTTCCAAGCATATTGTCAGTAAAGGAAATCAAACCAAAGTTTGATTCAGTCAAAACTTCAGTGATTTTTCTTCTAATTGTAGCATCATCTTTTTTGATACCATTATGGATTTACGATGTAATTATCACACCAATTGAGTATGAACCGGCAATACCAATTAGATATAATGCAGATGGTACAGAAAACGCAATTCCATATCCATTGATTTTAGTGTATGAATCAAGAGGATATATAGTACAGAATCAAACTGGAATAATTACAAATCCAATAGAGCATTTAGAACTTTATTTTACCAAAGGTTTACTTTCAGGAGCTTATGATGCAACGAAAAAAAATGTAACACAGAATTATTTACCACATAATTGGATTTTACCAATTCCACCTGCAGGTACTGAAAGTGGTCGAGGAGGCATTGGAATGGGATTTAAAAGAGCAGAACCTTTTGATGATGTAAGGGCAGGATGGCCACATAAGGGAGAAGTATTGGGTGTTGAAAGATTAGGATATCAAAATGTGGCATTATGGCCTGTAGCATTTTGGGGCTCGATTGTATTTGTAGGATATTCAATTATTAGAAAAACAGATCGTAAGAATTCACTTTTCATAGGTGCGGCAATACTGTCAATGTATGTGCCATATTTGCTGATTCATATTTTTAATGGAAGAGTGATGCTACCATACTATTTCATATTGACAGTACCCTTCATTTCGTTAGGAATAGTTTTGCTATTTGACAAAATCACAAATAGCAAAGTTAGATTTTTCTTAAAATTAGCTTTATTATCTGGTGTTGTAGCGTGGTTTGTGTGGTTTTTTCCAATTAAGATACTTGGAGAAATATCAGGTTTATAGAACATTATATCATTTGTGAGTTTTTCGTTAAGTATGATTTTTCACAAAGGATTCGCTATCACAGGGAAAGCGGGCCCGAAGGGCTTCGATCCCTTGACCACTGGATTAGAAGTCCAGCACTCTGTCCATGCTGAGCTACAGGCCCAAGACTCTGGCAAATATTTACCATATTAAGGGTTTACAACCATTTTTTTTGATTTAGTTCTCGTTCCATTTTAAAAAGAAATTGTTGCGAATAACCAGCATATGGACCAAAATATTTTACAATTTCTTTGTGGAGGTTATCATATCTTTTCTCTGTAAGTGTTTTCATATTTAATTCAAATTTATCTGAATAATATTTTTGTAAAACTCGTAACATCCATCTATCTAAAGGAAATGAATCAAGCTTTTCAAGTGAAAATAAAAGAACACAATCAGCAACTTTGTTGCCAATGCCAAAAATATTCAAAAGCGATTTCTTTGCTACATGATAATCTGATTTTTTTAAAAAATCAAAATCAATTTCTCTTCCTACAACTGCTTTAGCTGCCATCTTAACAGCCTTTGCTCTATATCCTAAACCACAATTTAGCAGTTCATGTTTAGTAGCAGTTGCAATTTTTTTCGGATCTGGGAACAAGTAAAAATAATTTTTATTAAATCGAATTTTTGGTCCAAATTTTTGACAAATTTTCTGTAATGTATTTTTTATATTTTGAATACTTGAATTAGCTGATACAATAAATGAGATGTAACACTGGAAAGGATCTTGGCGTAATAATCTCAATCCTGGAAATCTTTTAACTGCAGATCTTACTATGTGATCCCTGCTTATATCACGAAGAATTCTTTCAAAATCATCTTCATTTCTAAAAAAATCATACGATTTTTTGCTATATGAAAAAATTTCAGCGTCTGGTGGTACTGCTAATACATCATTACCATTTATCCCATACCATGTTTTATCATGTTTTTCCCAAAGAAAGACTTGACCACTGTTTATTGTATCATCTACGTTTATTGGATATGTCTGTTTTAACATCTTAGACAGTTATTGTTTCGCCTACGTGAGGAGAATAAGCATCAAGGCCAAATTTTTCATGAATTTCTGATGCAAACTTGGTGCATGAATCTTCATCGCCATGGACAGTTAAAACTTTAGGATTTCCTTTGATGTTTTTTATCAGCTCAAAAAGATCATTTCTGTCAGAATGACCAGAAAACTCAAACTGTTTAACTTCAGCTGCTACTTTCATATGACGGCCACGAGTTTCTATTTTTCCAGTTTCTAAAAGTTTTCTTCCCGGGGTTCCTTCACTTTGATACGAAACTAATGCTATGCCATTTTTACTATCCAATGCAAGTTGTTGTAAATAATAAACTGCATTTCCACCAACTAACATTCCTGCAGGAGAAATTACCGCACAGGGTTCAGAAATGGCATTTCTTCTCTCTCGTTCATTATTTATTAGAACTGCACTGTTTATAGAATCTGCAAAAACTTTTGGATCTCTGAGATACTCTTGATTTCGAAACATTATTTCATTTACCTTCAACGCCATACCATCCATTACAACTTTATGTTTAAAATTTCCACTTTTTAGCACACATGCAATTTCTTGTGAACGTTCAACAGAAAATGACGGTATAAACAAAATTCCCTTTCTATCTGTAACCTCATTTGCAAAATCAATTAATCCCTGCTCTGACTCAATTCTTGGCATTTGCTCGGTTTGCGAATACGTACTTTCCGTAATTAAAAGATCAATTTCACCAAAATCTAGATCTGCTTTATTTAATAATCTAGAACCTTGTAAGTTAATATCACCTGTATAAAAAAGGCGTTTTTTTTCTGATTCCACTAGGACTGTACTGCCTCCTATCACATGTCCAGAATTACGAAATTCAAACGAGGCGTTTCCCCTTACGACTTTTTCTTTATATCCAATTTCGTTAGAATGTTGCATCATTTTGTTTAGCTCAGGAATGTCAAAAGGATGCATGGTTTTTTCAATTTTTAACATATCTTCGATAAGGAGATGGCTTAGCTCAAGTGTGGGGGGGGTTGCATATACATTGCAATGCCCACTCACAAATAATGAAGGTACAAATCCTGAATGATCAAGATGTGCATGAGTTATAATCACAGAATCAATTTCTTTTGGTTTTACATGTTGAGGATATTGCGGTGGATCACCACGTCTGCCAAAAAGTACTCCATAGTCCAAGAGAAAATTTACTCCATCACAATTTACAAGGAAACCCGATCTGCCAACTTCGCAAGCTGCACCAAGAACATTAATTTTCAAGCAGACAAATTTTATGGCGTCTACCTTAATACCTTGTCAAATATTCAAGGATCATTCCATCATAACTATAATCTACAAAAGCTTTAATTAGTGCTAGCTAAGATCCGATCCACATGGGAAGAAGCTTCCAAGATTGGTTGAAAACACAAGACCAGTCAGTCGTTGCTAAGGTTCGTGCAGGCGATGAATCAAACAAACCACTTCTGAACCAGATAAATTGGATTTGGGTTGCTAATCTTATGAATAAAAGAGCTGATCTTAATCCAACATCTGCAGAACTGCTCGACTGGGTAACATCTGGTCAAATAGACGCAATGAGAAAGTAAACGTGAATACACGTTATTCTTTTTTGTTTTTTCATAAAATTAATTTTTACTGTATTAGTATTACCTAACAATTCAGGTTTTATTCGATCTGAATTTCCTATAACTCTGTTATGGAATTCAATCATGGTTTAAATAGCAACTGACAATGATCATAATTAGTGAAATAAATGCCAATAGCAATTCTACCAGATGTAGATGAACAGAGATGTATAGGATGCGCACTATGCGTAGAAATCTGTACTTCTCTTGGCCCAGACGTACTTCGTGTAAAACCAGTTGAAGGCTGGAAAAGAGGTAAGGCATTTGTCTTTTATCCTGAAAGATGCATCTCAGACGGAGCATGCATTGGAGTTTGTCCAACAAAATCCATTTTCTGGATGAGACCAATGAATTATACAGCAGGTCAACCAGTACCACTTCACAAGAACGGAGTATTCGTAAAAGGCTGGGCAGAAGACGCCGGACTGTAAAACCGGTTTCTTTTCGAATTTTTTCTTATTTTTTAATTAAGATTTTTGATTTTGATTCTACCAGGAAGCGATTTCACAAAAAATTGAATAAACTTGTCACTTTTGTTGTAATGAATTGTAATGAACTGATTCTTTACAAAAAAAGCGTTCCATGTTTTTTCAAAAATAGGAAAATCTTCTGGTCTGAATTCTGTTCTTGGTAATACATAATGTGAAGCTGGGTAAATATCTGAAATTTCAAATGGAATCATTCCAAGAAAGGGATTACAATAACAAAACTGAACAGAATCATGATCAAATTTCTTTTTTAGTATAGTATATTCACGTGATAGATAAGCTGGCTTTATGGTTGGCTCAGATGTAATAACTAAGGTTTTTTTCTTTGTTTTAAATTTGCGGACAATATTATGATAAGAAATAACTTCTGGTCTGAACTGATCCTCTATTGTAAATAGAAACACTGCTTTATTCTTAAACTGAGGCGTAGTTTTAGCAAAATACGCTGAATTGTTCATAAAAATTTTACTACATTCAAAAAGCCTTGGATGTGCCCGAATTTTTTTATTAATATACTCCCATAACCTACCCTCAAAGATGGCTTCTTTGACCCTTTCTACCTCTGATTTTATGGCATACAGATTGTGAAGTGCGATTTTGTCTGTTTGCTGTTCCTTTTTCATAGAAAGAATCTCTTTTGGCATAAATTTTGAACAAACCTCACAGGTACAAGAAAAGTATGATATTTTGGATATGTGCGTGGTCTTGTCTTCTGATATGTACCTGCCCTCTCTTGCATATAGTATGTAGGATGCCGAATCAAAGGTATCACACCCTAATGCTATTGCAAGCGGAATCGTAAGAGGATGACCAGCTCCAAACAAGTGCAATGGCAATGAAAACGGCATACTTTTTTTCGCAGTAATTATCATGTATGCAAGCAATCTGTAATTGTATGATTCCATAAACTCTACCGGACTTCCAAGTGCTAGCATCTCAAATCCATAGTCAACAAGTGACATCGTAGATTTTTTTACCAGCTCAAAATGTTCGCTACCTTGAATTGGTCCAACCCAGATTTGACCATTATTACTTTTTTGCTCAATTGTTTTTTTTGCTGCCTTTAAGGTCTGCTCAACAAAAGATCTTGCTTTCTTTTTTTGTAGACCAAATCCTGTTGGCTTGTCCAAAGGAATTGCAATGTCACAACCAATTTTAGTTTCAAAATCAGCAATCTCAAATGGAGATACATCAACATCACCATACTCTAACACTTGGTATCCACCAGAATCTGTCATTATTGCACCATCAAATTTTATAATGTCATGGATACCACGCTTTATTGCATCCTCTCCGTAATGGTTTCGTGTGATAAATGCATTAGTGATCACAAGATCAAAACCCATTTCACGTATCTTGGATGTAGCTATTGATTGTCTTACAGGATGCACTACAGGAACATATGCCGGTGTTTCAATTTTACCATGATTGGTATGTAATATTCCAATCCTTCCTGCAAGATCACTTTTTATAATCTCAAACAAAATAGCGCACCTTTAGTATGAAAAGAATTTTTTTAAATCGTTTTTGTACACAACTAGAGTTAGCCAATCAACTTTGTCTTGTTTAAAATTATTTTCAAAAATTGATTGTGTTTTCTTTACAATTGTAGCAAGTGGTTTTTTTGTAGCATCAATTTGATACACTTTGTTTTTGCCAAACTTTTTAATTGAGTCATAAGCTATAACGCCCAAAATTTCACTATCCAGATTTTCTATCATTTTCTGATGAGTATATTTTCTTTTTTTATATACTGAAATAAGACTGTAGGGGTTTTTTCTTAATACTATTACTGCTTTTACTTGTGATTTTGTTAGAACATAAGGTGCTAGGTGACCTACAACAAGTGATTTTTCTGTTATTATTTTTTTAATAATATTTTTCAATTTTTTAGTATCTACATCCATAGTAGCAGATTTTTTTTTAATATTCAGTGATTTGAGTGCAATTTTGTTAATATCTAAAATTTTGTAATTGAATTTTTTTGCAAGTATTTTTGATACAGTATGTTTTCCAACTCCCGGGTTACCTGTTATTACAAGAGACATGAAATAACAACTAGCAAAGCAGATTAAACAATTTCTGCAATACTAATAAGTACAAATCAGATTAGTTCGTCATGCAAATCGGCCTTTTAGGCAAAACAAATGTTGGCAAGTCGACATTTTTTTCTGCGGCAACAGAAACTGTGGTTCAAATCGGAAATTATCCATTTACTACAATAGAGCCAAACATTGGAATAGCCTATGTACATACAGATTGTGCTTGCAAATTTTTTGGTATTCCACACAAAAATCCACTATGTATGCAAGGAACCCGTTTGATTCCAATAAAATTAGTTGATATTGCAGGACTAGTTCCAGGGGCGCATGAAGGAAAAGGACTTGGCAATCAATTCTTAGATGATTCAAGACAAGCCGAAGCATTGATTCATGTAGTGGATATATCAGGTTCAACAGACATACAAGGACAACCAGTTCCAATAGGCACACATGATCCACTTGAAGACATAAAATTTGTTGAAAACGAGTTTGATCACTGGTTTAAACAAATTTTAGAACGAGAGTGGAGCAAGTTGACAAAAGAAATAGAACAAAAAACTACAAAACTTGTTGATGGTATTGCAAAACGCTTTAGCGGTTTAGGAATTAAAGAATATGAAATTAGCTCTGTGTTGCAAAATTTGGATTTGTTGAGTAAAAAAACATCAGATTGGGATGACTCAGATCTTGATACTTTTGTTAAAGCGCTACGAAAAAAAACAAAAACCATGATGATTGCTGCAAACAAAGCAGATCTTTGCAAAGATTTAGATATCTTAAACAAAATAAAAGAAAGATCTGTAGCATGTAGTGCAGAAGCAGAACTGCTTTTAAAAAAAGCAAACAAAGCAGGATTAATTACCTACATGCCAGGTGATAGCAAATTTGTAATAAATAACAATATCAAGATCACAGATGAACAACAAAAGGCATTAAATGTTGTAAAAACTATTTTAGAAAAAATAAAATCTACAGGTGTTCAAAACATACTAAATATCGTTGTCTTTGAAATTCTAAAACAAATAGTTGTGTATCCGGTAGAGGACGAAACAAAATTATCAAACAAAAATGGAGAAATATTTCCTGACGCAAAGCTATTACCTATAAACTCTACTACAAAAGACCTTGCAAGCTCAATCCATAAAGATCTTGAAAAAGGGTTTTTGTATGCAATTGATGTCAAAACAAAGCAACGAATTGGCTCAGATCATCCACTAAAAAATGGCGATGTAATAAAAATAGTGTCAAGCTTGAGTAGAGGATAATATGCTGTGTTTGGGAATTGAGAGCACTGCTCACACATTTGCTTGTGCAATAGTCGAAAAAAATGGAAAAATACATTCTGATGTAAGAAAAGTTTACAGGCCTCCTGAAGGTGAAGGCATTCATCCACGTGAGGCATCAAGACATCACATAGAAATCTCTACAAATGTTCTTGTTGATTCTCTGAAAAAAGCTAGCATCAAGATAAAGGATTTGGATATTATTGCATATGCTGCAGGACCAGGACTGGGACCATGTCTTAGAGTTGGAGCAGTAGTAGCCCGCTCTTTATCGTCATATTATAAAATACCAATTTATCCAGTACATCACGCTATAGGACACATTGATCTTGGAAAGTTGCTGACTGGAGCAAAAGATCCACTTGTGTTACTTGTTTCAGGCGGTCATACCATGCTTCTTGCATTCATGAAAGGTAAATGGCGAGTATTTGGAGAGACTCTAGACATTACCTTAGGCCAGCTATTGGATCAATTTGGAAGATCAATAGGCTTTGCTTCTCCATGTGGAAAAAACATCGAAGAGCTAGCAGCAAAAACTAACACCTATATTCAACTACCTTATGTTGTCAAGGGAAACGACGTTTCATTTTCTGGACTTTTATCTGCAACAAAATCTATCTCGTCACAAAAAGAAAAAGCATGTTTTTCCTTACAGGAAACTGCATTTGCAATGATTAGTGAAGCAACAGAACGGGCACTTTCATTTACAAAGAAAAAAGAACTGATGATAGTTGGTGGTGTTGCAGCAAACAAGCGCTTATCGGATATGTTAAAAAGCATATGCAAAAGACAAAACTGTAAATTTTATGTTGTACCACAGCAGTTTGCAGGCGATTGTGGCCCGCAGATAGCATGGACAGGTATTTTGGAGGCAACTGCCAAAAAAGGTACAACACTTGAAAATGCGTTTGTTAGACAATCATGGAGACTAGACACAGTAAATATCGACTATTGATTTTTGTATTGTTCTA
>Ga0194121_10009774_pt1 | contig 11809 bp, 12 predicted proteins | sample TA2MahCa50mmetaG_FD_148609 | JGI IMG/M metagenome (GOLD analysis project Ga0194121, IMG submission 148609) | Freshwater microbial communities from Lake Tanganyika, Tanzania - TA2015020 Mahale Deep Cast 50m | ecosystem: Environmental > Aquatic > Freshwater > Lake | place: Tanzania: Lake...
AGCGGAAAATCGTTGCCGAATCGCCTCGACGTCAATCATCCTCGCAAGATATGGTGTTCTCGTCGCTTTGAGAATCCCATATCTATCGATCGACCAATCCCGATTCGTTTATTGTCTTACGGGCCCTTACCAGGCGAGCGCACCTGGCTGTTCGTGCATGCTTTGTCTGGCCGCGGCATCGGCTGCCGGCAGTGGCAATCTGCCGTTCGCGCCGGCTCCGCTGTTCGCATCAGGCACCGGCGACTACCGACTCGACGCCATGCTCTATCCGAACCTCAATCGGTGGAATTCCATAGCGGCGCTCGGCACACCGGTGCCGGTGACATACAGCTTCCTGACGTCGGCCAACGATCCCGACGACGACATCGGATTTCTGCGGCTCAACGATATCCAGATTGCCGGCGCGCGCACGGCCTTCGCGGCCTGGGAGACGGCGGCCAACATCAAGTTCGTCGAGGTGTCCTCGGGCGGCGACATCGCGCTCGGCACCAATATCCAGTCTGCCTCCGCCGCCTACGCCTATCGGCCAGGCCGGAGTTTCGTCCAGGAAGGCGATATCTACCTGAGCAGCCAGAGCTTCTCGAACCAGGACATGTCGAGCGGCAGCTACGGCCTGCTGACCATGGTGCACGAGATCGGCCATGCGATCGGCTTGAAGCATCCCGGCAACTACAATGCCGCCGGTTCCGGCACGCCGCCCTATCTGCCGCTCGCCGAAGACAACATCAACAATTCGGTGATGTCCTACTACGATTTCGGTTCGCCCTACCCGAGCACTCCCCGGTCCTACGACATACTCGGCGTTCAGTACCTCTACGGCGCGAAGCGCGACACGGGCATCGTCTACAACCAGTCGGGTGACGTCCTCGCCACGACCGGGACCTCGGGCGCGGATGCTCTCGTCGGCATCAACCTGAACGACGTCATGACCGGGGGCACGGGAGCCGATGCCATTTACGGCCAAACCGGCGACGATACGATCTACGGCAACCAAGACAGCGACACGCTGTCAGGTGGCGAGGGCAACGATGTCCTGTTCGGCGGGCGCAACAACGACACGGTCTATGGCGACAACGGCAATGACGTCGTCTACGGCAATTTCCTCAACGACGTGATCTATGGCGGCAACGGCAACGATCTGATGTATGGCGGCGCCGACGAGGACACGATCTTGGGCGGCGCCGGCGCAGACACGCTGTTCGGCAACCTCGGCAATGATTCGATGCTCGGCGGCTCCGGGGCCGACCGGTTCGTCATCAATTCCGGCAACGACACGATCGGCGACTTCTCCTTCTCTGCCGGCGATCGTATCCGGGTGGCCTCGGGCACGTCGATTTCCGCCGCCGGCGCTTCGGACGGCGCCGTCATCTCGTTCAGCAACTCGAGCGCCACGGTCAAGCTGATCGGCGTGTCGGCTTCGAGCGTGAATTCGTCCTACCTCGAGTTCGCATAGCTCGACCCCCGCAGCACCCGGCGCGCCACAGCAAGCTCGACATCCGACATCGATCGCAGCGCGCGCTGCTTGCGGCAAAATCGCGCAGCCGGCATTAGCCCGAAAGTTGACACAACGCCTCTTGGATCGAACGCGGCAGAATGTTCGCGGGATTGACGGGGGGAAGCGGGGCAATGTCGGACGACGGGTATCTCGCCTGTCCAACAGGCTGTGGTTGCGCGCAATGTCTGGGGGGATGGTGGAGCGGCGGCGAAAGCGGCGCGCTGTTTTCGGCCGGTCGGCTGGCCGCCGCCACGAACAATTACATCGTCGACGCACTGGTGTTTCCGGGATTGGAGCGTTGGAACTCGGTGGCGCCCTTGGGGACGCCGGTCGCGGTCAGCTACACCTTTCTCACTTCACCCAACCATTCAGGTGACGGCAGCGGCTTCGCGCCGTTGAACGAGGCGCAGAAGAGCGGTGCGCGCGCCGCTTTCGCGGCGTGGGAGCAGGCGACCAACATCAAGTTCGTCGAGGTGTCGTCGGGCGGCGACATCGGCATCGGCACCAATTCACAAGGCGGCTCGTCGGCCTATTCCTACAAGCCCGGCGCGGGCTATCTCGGCGACATCTATCTGAACAACAACATGTCGTCGATGCAGACCATGCCCGACGGCAGCTTCGGACGCTGGGTCATGGCTCACGAGATCGGTCACACGATCGGTCTCAAGCATCCGGGCGACTACAATTCCGTCGGATCAGCCCAGGGGCCGTACCTGCCGTCCGCCGAGGACAATGTCGGCAACACGATCATGTCGTATTACAGCTTCGGCAGCCCCTATCCGAGCGGGCCGGCGCCCTACGATGTCATCGCCATCCAGTATCTCTACGGCAGCAAGCGCAACACCGGCATTATCTACAGCCAGTCGGGCGACGTCCTGTATACGACCGGCACCGCGGGTGCCGACAGATTGATCGGCATCAACGGCAAGGACACGTTGTTGGGCGGTCTCGGCAACGACACGATCTATGGTCAAGGCGGTGACGACAGGCTGTCAGGCGGAGACGGCCTCGATGTGCTGTCCGCCGGCGCCGGCAACGATCAGGTTTGGGGCGACTGGGGCGGGTCGGGCAATTGGGGCAACGACACCCTCTACGGCGGCGACGGCAACGACATCCTCTATGGCAACTACCTCGACGATTTGGTCTACGGCAACAACGGCAACGATTCGCTCTACGGCGGCGCCGACAGCGACAAGCTCTATGGCGGCGCGGGCAACGACATGCTCGTGGGTAATCGCGGCAACGATCTGCTGATCGGCGGCGGCGGCGCCGACCGCTTCGTACTCGAGGGCAACGACACGATCAGCGATTTCTCGGTCACGGGCGGCGACCGTATCCGTGTCGCCGCCGGCACGATCATGTCGGTCACCAGCGCATCCGACGGCGCGGCCGTCCTGGCATTCACCGGCTCGACCGCCACGGTCAAGCTGATCGGCGTGTCAGCCGCGAGCGTGACCTCGAGCTTCCTTCAGTTCGTCTGATTCCTCCCGGCCGCTCCGGGAGATCGCAAGGCGTCAAACAAAAAGCCCGTCCTGACGGGACGGGCCCTTGCGCTTTGCGGCGGTGGCCGCGGTTCAAGCGGCCTTGCGCTCCCCGGCCTTGACGGCGGCGCGGCGCTCGATCGTGCGCTTGAGGCGCTTGAGCTCCGGCGTCAGCCGTGAATCGGCAGTGCCCAGCAGCCAGGCGTCGATGCCGCCATTCTTCTCGATCGTCTTGATGGCGCGGGCGCTGACGCGCAGACGGATCTGGCTGCCCAACGCATCGCTCATCATCGAGATGCGCTGCAGGTTGGGCAGGAAGCGCCGCTTGGTCTTGTTGTTGGCGTGGCTGACATTGTTGCCGACCTGAACGCCCTTGCCGGACACGCCGCATCGTCTGGCCATGATCCTGATTCCCTTGGTCAAGCTGTGTGCGGCGCAACGAAAGGCCGGCCGCGGGACGAGGGGTTTTAGGCTAAGCCCTCCGCACCGTCAAGTCGGTCCGTCCCTCGTCGGTCTGTCGCACGCCTTGCGGCAAAACGGCGCAGAGTCCTTGCACAGTGCAGTTGACACAGGGGGTGGCCAATCCGAAAGGCGAATCCTCGTGTAGAATGATCAGACGATCCAAGGGGAAGAGGATCATGTCTGACGACGGATATTTGGCCTGCGCCGCAGGGTGTTCCTGCGCACTCTGCAACAATGCCTGGGGGGCGGGAAATTCAACTCTCGAACCCGATTTGTTCGGCGAAAGATTGGCTGCCGCGACCGGAGATTACCGTGTCGACGCCCTGGTTTTTCCCAATCTTGCGCGCTGGAATTCGATTGCGCCGCTGGGTACGCCCACGCCGGTCAGCTACAGCTTTCTGAACTCGGCGAACAGTTCCGGGGATGCCGTCGGCTTTCAGCCGCTGAACGACGTTCAGCGCGCGGGCGCACGGACGGCATTTGCCGCCTGGGAGCAGGTCACCAACCTGAAATTCGTCGAGGTCTCCTCCGGCGGGGACATCGGAATCGGCACCAATTCCCAGGGCGGCTCGTCGGCCTATGCCTATGGGCCGGGCTACGCCTCGGCCTACCAGGGCGATATCTATCTGAACAATTTCAGCAGTTCGAACCAGAACATGGGCGGCGGCAGCTTCGGTCTGCTGACCATGGTCCACGAGATCGGCCACACGATCGGCCTCAAGCATCCGGGCAATTACAACGCCACGAGCGGATCGGGCATTCCCCCCTATCTGACCGGCAGCGAAGACAACATCAACAACACGGTGATGTCGTATTACGACTTCGGCAGCCCGTATCCGAGCGGGCCGCAGCCCTACGACGCGCTCGCCGTCCAATATCTCTATGGCGTCAAGAACGGCGCGATTGCGTATAGCCAGGTCGGCGACACCCTGCTGACCACCGGTTCGGGGTCCGGCGAGATCCTGCTCGGCATGAACCTCAATGACGTGCTGTCGGGGGCGACCGGCGCCGACACGATCTACGGCCAGTCCGGCGCCGACACGATCTACGGCAACCAGGACGGCGACCTGCTGTCGGGCGGCGCCGGCGATGACGTCATTTTCGGCGGCAAGGCGCAGGACACCGTCAACGGCGACGACGGCAACGACGTCGTCTACGGCAACTTCTCCAACGACGTCCTCATCGGCGGCAACGGCAACGACATCATTTATGGCGGTCGCGACGAGGACACGCTGTCGGGCGGATCGGGCAACGACACGCTGCTCGGCAACCTCGGCAACGACTATCTGGTCGGCGGCTCCGGCGCCGACCGGTTCATCATCGTCGGCAACGACACGATCGCCGACTTCTCCTACTCGGCCGGCGATCGCATCCGCGTCGCGGCAGGCACCTCGATCGGAGTGAGCGGCGGGTCGGAAGCGACCATCTCGTTCAGCAACTCGGACGCCACGGTCAGGCTGATCGGCGTGTCCGCCTCGAGTGCGAATTCGTCGTTCCTGGAGTTCGTCTAGACCGCGTCGCTCGGAGGCCGTTCGCCGAGGAAGATCGACAGGAGCTCGCGCGCCGCGGCGTGCGGCGCGAGCTTGCCCGCCGTGACGTCCCGCTCCATGCCGGCAATGCGCCGCGCCGCGCGGGGATGCGCGCGCAGCGCCGCCATCAGGCTTTCGCCCACCTCCGACCAGAGCCAGGCGCGCGATTGATCGGCGCGCCGGCGCTTCAGCCCCTCGCCCTGCACGCGCCGGAACGCGGTCACGGTGTCCCAGATCCGGTCGATGCCGCGCCCTTCCAGGGCCGAGCATTGCAGCACCGGCGGCTGCCACGTCGGCACGACCGGACGCAGCAGGTGCAGGGCCGCCTGATAGTCGGCCGCGGCGCGCTCGGCCGCGGCGGCGAGCTCGCCGTCGGCCTTGTTGACGATGATCGCGTCGGCCAGTTCGACGATGCCCCGCTTGATGCCCTGGAGCTCGTCGCCGCCGGCCGGCATCAGCAGCAGCAGGAACATATCGACCATGTCGGCGACTGCCGTCTCGGACTGGCCGACGCCGACGGTCTCGACGACGACCACGTCGAACCCCGCCGCTTCGCACACCAGCATCGCCTCGCGGGTGCGGCGCGCCACGCCGCCCAGCGTGCCGGCCGCCGGCGACGGCCGGATATAGGCCTCGCGCGCCCGCGCCAGCTTGTCCATCCGCGTCTTGTCGCCGAGGATCGAGCCGCCGCTGATCCGCGACGACGGATCGACGGCCAGAACCGCGACGCGATGTCCCTGCCCGATGACATGCAGGCCGAACGCCTCGATGAAGGTCGACTTGCCGACGCCCGGCACGCCGGTCACGCCAAGCCGGATCGACTTTCCCGTGCGCGGCAACAGCCGGGCGATCAGCAGGGCCGCCCGGTCCTGGTGATCGGCGCGCGTCGATTCGATGAGCGTGATGGCACGGGCAAGCGCGCGCCGGTCGCCCGCCACGACGGCATCGGCCAGGCTGCGGACCTCGGCATCGGCGGATGGCTTGGGCAAGCTGTCGCTCGGGCAGATGGCAGGATGCGGATCGCGGCCCCTCATAGCAGCGGGTGCCAACCTCGTCAAAGCGGCAGCGCCTCGACCGCCGGCGCGAGCGCGTATATGGTCGGCGCCCGCAACGTGCAATTCGGGGTTCTCCGACCATGGCTCTTGCCACCAGCGCCCAGCGCGTTCAGGACGCGCTCGCCGCCCGCCAGCATCCGCATCCCGTGCAGGAGATGCCGGCGTCGACGCGCACCTCGGCGGAGGCGGCGGCCGCGGTCGGCTGCCGCGTCGAGCAGATCGCCAAATCGCTGGTCTTCAAGGCGGCCGGATCCAACCGCGCCGTGCTGGTCATTGCCAGCGGCGCCAACCGCGTCGACGAGAAGAAGCTGGCAGAGCTGCTCGGCGAGAAGGTGACGCGGCCCGATGCCGGGTTCGTGCGCGGCGAAACCGGCTTCGCCATCGGCGGCATTCCGCCGATCGCTCACGACCGGCCGCTCAAAACCTTCATCGATCGCGATATCATGGTGCTCGGGGAGATCTGGGCGGCGGCCGGCACGCCGCATTCGGTCTTCAAGCTGACGCCCGACGACCTGGTCGCGATGACCGGCGGCACGGTCGCCGACCTGCGCAAGGAGGGCTGATCAGCTCGCGACGCGCAGACTGGGGCCGCCGTAGATCACCTTCCCCGTCACCAGCGACGACAGCACGACCTTGGTGTCGGTGTCGCCGTGCTGGCGCAGCTCGGCAATCACCGCCTCCAGATGCAGCATCGACGCCGCGACCACCTTGATGAGGAAGGCGTCGTCGCCCGTGAGATGGTGACACTCGACCACCTCGCTCAGCGTGCGCGCCAAGGTCGCGATGCGCACATAGCGGTCAGAGGGCGCACGCACCTGGATGAAGGCGGTGATGGGAAAGCCGAGCCGCGTCGTGTCGATCTGGGCGCGGTAGCCGGTCAGGATGCCGGCATCCTCCATGCGCCGCACGCGCTCGGCGACGGCCGGCGCCGACAAGCCGATGCGGCGGCCGAGCTCGCTGAATGACAGGCGCGCATCCTCCTGGACCGCGCGCAGCAGGCGCCAGCCGGTGTCGTCAAGGATGCTTTCCGAATCGAAAGCCACGTGGCTTGAGCGCCATCAAACTATCACCGATATTGCGGATTCTACGTTCCGTGCTCGCTCCGATCAACGCGAATCCACTGCCGAACTGAAAGTCAGTTGAGATAAATGCTTGATTTATGGCCTTTCTGGAAGGGTCTGGGCATCGGCCTCGCCGTCGCCGCACCGGTCGGCCCGGTCGGCCTGCTGTGCATCCGCCGCTCGCTGGCGTGCGGCTGGCTGTCGGGTTTCTTGAGCGGTCTCGGCGCGGCTGTCGCCGATGCCGTCTACGCCGCGATCGCGGCCTTCGGCCTGACCACGCTGACGAGCTGGCTGGTCGCGAGCCAGGACTGGATCGCGCCGATCGGCGGCGTCCTGCTGATCTGGATCGGCATCGGCATCTGGCACTCCAAACCCGGCGATCGCGGCGCGGCCCCGGTCGACACGGCCGGACTTGCCGCCGATTTCGCCACGACGCTCGCCGTCACCATGACCAATCCCGCGACCATCCTCAGCTTCGTGGCGCTCTTCGCCGGCTTCGGCCTCGGCACGGCCAGCGACTATGGCGCGGCCACGCTTCTGACCGTCGGCACCTTCCTCGGCTCGGCGCTGTGGTGGCTGTTCTTGAGCAACGCCTCGGGCTGGGCGCGCCGCTACGCGACCGATGGCCGTCTCGTCTGGGTCAACCGCGTCGCCGGCGCGATCATCGTGGCATTCGGACTGTGGGGGATCAGCGCAGGTATCAGGTGACAGGTATCAGGTGACAGGTGACAGGTGACAGGTATCAGATTTCGCACGTCTGATACCTGGTAACGGTGACAGTGCACTTAATAGCGGAAATTACGGTGACAGTGCACTTAATTCAAAGTGCACTTGGTTGAGGCACGTTCGCGTCGCGTGACTGACAGCGTGTGGCGCAGCCGCCCTAGATTGAATTAGAATGTCATATCTTCGACTGCGCAACAGCTGCCGATGTACGTCAGCTCCCCCGACCCGCTCCGCCTGTTCAAGCCGCCGGCCGATGCCGATCGCGACCTGGTCGCGACGCAGTCCCGCCTGCTCGACGCGCAATGGCGCCACTACCGCACGCGCGTTGCGGCCGCCGACAAGGAAGTCGCGCGCGCGCGCGCCAACCGCGACGGCGCGGCCGCGCGCATCGCCAAGCTCGACGCGGTCAATCCGCTGCTCCGCGAGCGGCTCGACGCGCGGGCAACGCTCCTCGAAAAGCAGCTCGTGCCCAAATCCGCCTATCTCGAGCTCAAGCAGATGGCGGTCGAGAACGTCGAGGAGGCGCGCGTCATGCGCCAGGCCCTCGCCCAGGCCGAGGAGGAGCTGTCGCTCGCCGAGGAGAAGCGCCGGCAGGTCGAGGTCGAGTATGCGCGAGACCTCTTGGCCGAGCTCGGCGCCAAGGAGCGCGACGCGTCGGCCGCGCAGCAGGACCTCAAGAAGGCCGAGCAGCGCGAGGCGCGGCAAGTGCTGCTGGCACCGGCCGACGGCGTCGTGCAGGACCTCGCCGTGTACACGGTGGGCGGCGTGGTCAAGCCGGCGGATGTCCTCATGAAGATCGTGCCCGAGGACCGCACGCTCGAGATCGAGGCGCGCGTGCTCAACCGCGACATCGGCTTCGTCGTCGCGGGGCAGACGGTCGAGATCAAGATCGAGACCTTCCCCTACACCAAATACGGCACCGTGCCCGGCCGCGTCATCGACGTCTCGCCCGACGTCTCGGGCGACGACCCGAAGAACCCGGCCTACCGCGCGCGCATCGCGATGGCGCGGCAGCACATCGCGGTCGAGGGCCGCCCCGTGTCGCTCAACCCGGGCATGACGGTGACCGCCGACATCCTGACCGGCAGCCGCCGCGCCATCGAATACGTGCTTGCCCCGGTGCTGCGCGCCAAGCAGGAAGCGATGCGGGAGCGATGAGGATGCGCACAGCACAAGAGACCGCCCGCATGATCTGCTGCATCGTGCCCCTCTCCTTGGGGGTTCGAACCGCAAAGCGGTTCGAAGGCACGCGAAGCGCGGGCGAGGGGAAGCGTCGGATGACGCGAGTTACGTTTGCAAGCGGGATGACAACGGCCCACGTCGATAGCGGATCCTGGTCTCACACGACAGGAGCAACTCACCAGATCTGCGCCGGAGCCACCCGATGAGCCCCGCGCGCGCCCTTCATTTCAACCTGCATGAGCATATGGCCAAGACATTTTTGACTCTGCTGCCCGCCTCCGAGCTGCGTCATCTGCCCGGGGCGATCACGGCCGCCTTGCTGCGCCGCCTGACGCCCACGGGCCTCGAGACGCGGCCGTGGTGGAGCCTCGGCATGCGCCGGCGCATCGAGAGCATCCTGCGCCCGGACATGCGCGTGCTTGAGTTTGGCGCCGGTCCGTCGACCGTGTGGCTCGCCGAGCGCGTCGACTTCGTCGTGTCGGTCGAGCGCGATCCCGCCTGGGCCGCCTATGCGCGCTGGGAATGCGCGCGCCGGGGCCTGGCCAACCTGCATATGCTGGTGCGCGACGCTGCCAAATACGCCGACTGCAGCGACTTCGCCGACGGCGCCTTCGACCTCGCCGTGATCGCGGGTTCTGAGCTTGGCGAAGGGGCAGCCGCGTCCTGCGTTGGCCAAGCCTGGCCCAAGGTCAAGCCGGGCGGCTGGATCTACCTCGCCGACGCCGACGCTGACGGCGCCGGCCCCGGCTCCGCCGAGGCATTCCTGCGCTCCGTGTGCGCGGACGGCGACGTGATCGAGCACACGGGCCTTGTCATCGGCGCGCTCGCGGCGCGGCGCGGGCTGCTGTGCCGGGTGCCGACATGAGGAAGATCAGGCGCCGCGCAATTCGGACTCTTGCCAGCGTGGGCATCGCGCTCATGCTGGCAGCTTGTGGCTTCAGTCCGACCGGCAGCCCATGGGACACCAAGCTCGATCCCTCGGCGCAGGCGGTGGTGATCTTCGGCGTCAGCGCGCAGAACAATCCGACGGTGGGAACGCTGTCGGTCGGCTGGGCGAAGTTCGATCCGGCCACGCGCGAAATATCGCCCTCTCGTGGATTCTCCTGGTGGTACACGGTCAACCCGATCGACCCAGGTGCGGCTCGCGAGGTTCAGCATGTCGTCTTCGTGGCGGAGCCCGGCCATTACATCCTCAGCCATGCCCGGATCGACGAGCCGAACTTCATCGGCGGGGCGATCAACACGGCCTTCTTCAAGGGGCTGATGCCGCATCTTGCCCAGTCGAGCCGCGGCACCAGCTTCGCCGTCGACCGGGCGAGCGCCGGCGGACTGACGACGACGGCGCGCGTTGCCGAAGGCTCGACGGCGCCCCGCTTCGCGCTCGAGGCCGGCGAGACGGTCTATGTCGGCACCTACAGCATCGATTTCCGGGCGCAGCCGTTCCGCCTTGTCGGCACCGGGCGAGACGACGCGGCGGCGCGCGCCGAGCTGGCGCAATATCCATTCGGCGGCCGAGCGATCGTCTGGCGCGAGGCGCGGGCGCCGTGAGCTGCGGAACCAGAGCGACCGGGTCGACCGGTGGCCGAATGATCGGATGGAGCGAGAAATGATCGGCAAGACAACAGTCAAAGCTGCACAGGGGCGATCCGGCAAGGCGGTGGTCGCCGCCCGCGCGGCCAAGCGCGGCAACGGGACGGACAAGAAAGCGGCGGCAACGGGTCTGCAGGACGCGCAAGCGGAGATCGATTCGCCGGCGCCGTCGGCCGCGAAGGCGCCATCAACCGTCGGCGATGCTCTGCCGGATGCGACCAGGCAGCAGGTCGCGGGAGACGGCGCCGAGCCGCCGTTCCTCGGCAGGACCGTGGCCGACGTGCGCCTGGCGCTGATCGGCCAGGTCGCGTGGCTGATGATGAATTCGCGCGCGCACCGCCACCTTTTCATGAGCGACCTGGAGTGGCTGGTCGTGCCCCCCGTCTCGCTGCGCCAGATGCGGCTGTGGCGCAAGGACGGGCGCCCGGTGATCTATGCGAGCTGGGCCGAGGTGAGCGAAGAGGTCGAGAAGCGCATCCTCTCCGGCGTCGTCAAGCTGGCGCCGCAGGACTGGAAGTCGGGCGACCGGCTGTGGCTGATTGACGTGGTGGCGCCGTGGGGCGGCGCGGCGCAGGCGGTGAAGGAGCTGAGCGAGCAGGTGTTCAAGGGAAGGGTTCCCAAGACCCTGCGAGGAAGAACCGCGAGCGCTGAATCAACCCCACAGAAAAACAAATAGGAATCCTCCAAGTGCTTTCTCATGCATTGTTCTGCTCACCGCTTTTTCGGCATTTGGCGCGCAAGTACCTCGCCACAACGCTCAGGATTGCGCGCGCCACAGTGCTGGCAACGTTCTTCGCGGTCAGCGCCGCTACGCTAGCAAGAGCCGCCGATGCGACCATCCAGGCTTCGTACCCTAGTGTCTGGGGGCGTGTGTTCAAGTTGCCAAGCCCGAGAGTAATAAGACCAACTTCCGTGCATTCGCTCCCAGATGATGATGTCGCGATCACATATTACGAGCCACCAATCAGCAATCAGGGCCTGAACACTCTTTGGGTCTTTACGTTTTTCGCAGGACAACTCGTGTTCGCTGACCTATACCGGAACTAGTGAACCGCCGAGCTATCAGCAGGCACTCACGCGACTAGGTGCGACAAAAATGCAGTTCGGCGGTGATCGGTTTGCCCTGCTCGGGCAGCAGATCAGTGGGCATCAACTGCACCTGAATTACTACGGCTCCCCCTGTAACGACTCGTTCCAAGTTTCCCTTAGAGCCGATCCTGAAAGTTGT
>Ga0194121_10009777_pt1 | contig 11806 bp, 9 predicted proteins | sample TA2MahCa50mmetaG_FD_148609 | JGI IMG/M metagenome (GOLD analysis project Ga0194121, IMG submission 148609) | Freshwater microbial communities from Lake Tanganyika, Tanzania - TA2015020 Mahale Deep Cast 50m | ecosystem: Environmental > Aquatic > Freshwater > Lake | place: Tanzania: Lake...
TTTGTCCCCCACCTTTGTCCGGGATAACCTTTACCTTCTGGCCTTCGTTCAGGCGAACGGCACCAAAGACGTTAACAAAGGTGTCAAAATCAAGTTGGGCAATGCCATCAATACCACCTCGCTACAAGACTTACCTTCCAACAATACCCAGTGGAGTGCTTATCCCAATCCCGCCTATAGTGAATTCTTCCTTCAAATCGGGGATGGATTAACCGACGCCACAGGTTACACGGTCATCAATGCCATGGGGCAAATCATGGCGCAGGGTAACTTGCATGAAAATGGTACATCACCTAAGGTTCGAATTTCCACGCTTGAGTGGGCCAACGGTTTATATTCGATACAACTTACCAAAGGGGATCAGCCTATGACTCAGCCACGCAAAATCATGATTCGCCATTAATCCGAAGAAACACCGTTCCCCAGGAATCAAAAGAGCCCCGCAAGGGGCTTTTTTATTAAATTACGCTTTGGGAAGAAAAGGGCTAGACTATCTTATATTAGTAACCAAATTATTAACGAATTCCATCCTATGACCAAAATCCTCCTTACCAAATTCACAAGCCTTCTCAAGGCCATTGGTTTATTTGCTTTGGTGCTCCTGTTCTATGCCGGGATCTCCAAATCTTTTGCTCAGAATATCGAGAGCAATATTCTGGTTTTTGAACATTTCACCAACGCTTCCTGTGCCCCTTGTGCCCAGCAAAATCCAACTTTTCAGGGCCTAATGCGAAGCAATCCAGGCAAAGCCACTGCGGTTCGGCACCACGTTTCATGGCCAGGGTTGGATTCCATGTATTTGGCCAACCCTGTGGACCCCACTGTTCGAGTCAATTACTATGGAATCAGCGGCGTTCCCGCATTGCGTCTCGGTCGTCATGCCCTAAGCACCGGTATGGGTCAAAGCACTTTGGAAACGTGGTTTAACATAACGCCTGCCAATTGGATTTACGATGTGGACACCCGTCTGATCGGGATCGGAGACCCTCAAATTCCAGATTCTGTGGAGGTGACAGGTTCAGCCTATTCCCTCGCCACCCCCGATTCGACCAATCGATTAATCTTTTTTCTTGCCGAAGATTCCCTTTACTTCCCTCCTCCTGGCCAACCCGGTGGAGGTTTACCAGGAAACAATGGAGAAAAGTTGTTCCCCATGGTTCTGCGCAAAATGCTCCCAGACACCAACGGCATAACCGTAGGAAGTGGTGCAGTGCCCACGAACATAAATTTCAAATATCCGCTCGGTTCGCGTTGGAGGACGCCGCACCTTTATCTCACCGGCTTTGTCCAAAATACCGTGACCAAGCAGGTTCATAAGGGTTTCAAACTCCAATTAGGCTACTCCATTCATACTTCAGTGACTAATGAGGCCTTGAACAATTCCTCCGTGAAAGTTTATCCTAATCCGGTTTCGGAATTCTGTGTTTTAGAACTTCCCAACCGGGAAGCTGTATCCCTCCAATCATCGGAATGGACCATTCAGATTACCGATATTCAAGGCAGAATAACCCACTTTCTTCCCCATCAACTAACCGCTTTGGATAGGAACAAAGTTCAAATTGACTTAAGTCAACTTAATGAAGGCTTGTATCATTTGACCGTAACTTCATGGAGAGGAACCAACGTGTATTCACACAAGGTCCTCAAAACAAGTCCATAATGCGGTAACCATGCATCAACCCGGCTTGCTATTTGAATTGTTGGAATACCAAAGGACCAAACATCCTTTGGAGTATGCCTTCGGGTGTAAAGTAGGCGGTGTGTGGAAATTGTATTCTACCGAACAAGCGCTTGATGAAATCAACCGAGTAGCCTTGGGTTTGATCAGCATGGGAGCCAAACCTGGCGATAAAATTGCTACAATCTCGAACAACAGGCCCGAGTGGAATTTCTTGGACTTGGGAATGCTCCAAGTTGGCGCTGTGCATGTCCCCCTCTACCCCACGATTACGGATCAAGACTATCGTTATATTCTGGGACATGCGCATGTGAAATGGGTGATTGTTTCCGATGAGGCCCTCCACCGTCGAATTGCCCCGATCGCCGCTGAATTTCCTGCCATTGCTGGGGTTTATTCCTTCAACAGAGTTGAAGGCGCCCGTCATTGGACCGAAATCCAGCAATCCCCCCGCAAAGAATTCACCGAAGAACTTCTCCGACGTCGGGTCGCCGTAAAACAAGAAGATACGGCAACCATTATTTACACCTCAGGCACCACGGGCTTTCCCAAAGGGGTGATGTTATCCCACCACAACATCATGAGTAATTTACTTGCAGCGGCGGTGAGGGTGCCTTGCAAAGCAGGTGACAAAAGCTTGAGTTTCTTGCCGTTGAATCACATCTACGAGCGCATGCTCACCTACATGATGATGTACAGCTCGATTGGTATTCATTATGCCGAAAGCATGGAAACCATCGGGGAAAATCTCAAAGAAATCAAACCTCAGGTTTTTTCGACTGTACCCCGACTCTTGGAAAAGGTTTACGACAAAATCGTAGCCAAAGGCATGGAGCTTACCGGAATCAAACACAAATTATTTTTTTGGGCCTTGAATCTGGGTCTTCGTTACGAACTCCAAGGAGCCAACGGTTGGTGGTACGAGACCCAACTTAAATTGGCCAATAAACTGATTTTTAGCAAATGGCGTGAGGCCTTGGGAGGCAACGTACAAGCTATCGTGAGTGGGGCTGCCGCCTTGCAACCGCGCTTGGCCCGGGTCTTTTGGGCCGCCAAAATTCCAGTTTTGGAAGGGTATGGCCTCACCGAAACTTCACCGGTCATTGCCGTCAATTACTTGGCCACGGGGCAAGTGGAATTTGGAACCGTGGGACCCGTTTTGGATAACGTGGAATTGCGCATCGCCGAAGATGGAGAAATTCTATGCCGAGGCACCAACATCATGCAAGGTTACTACAAAGACGAAGCCCTGACCCAACAAGTCATGGACCATGAAGGATGGTTTCATACCGGAGATATCGGCTCCTTGACCGCCCAAGGTAATCTCAAAATCACCGACCGCAAAAAGGAGATTTTCAAAACCTCCGGGGGTAAATACATCGCACCCCAGGCTATGGAGAACAAATTCAAGGAATCCGTCTACATTGAACAACTCATGGTCTGCGGCGAAAACCAAAAGCATCCTGCGGCCTTGATCGTACCCGCATGGGAAATTCTGGTTGACTGGGCTACCAAAAACGGTATCAGCGATACCTCCCCAACTGCTTTGGCCGTAAACCCCCGTGTTATTTCCTTAATACAATCCGAAGTGGATCGTTTCAATCAGACCTACGGTCAATGGGAGCAAATTAAGAAGTTCACGATCCTGCCGGTGACGTGGACCGTGGACAGCGGTGAATTAACTCCTACGATGAAACTCAAACGCAAATTCATCGTAGGAAAATTCCAAAAAGAACACGACGCATTGTACGGCGTCTGAAACTGTAAACGCTATGATGCCCGTTCATTGCGGGCCATCCCCAGAACCCTCCTTAGTTGTTTTTTTGAGTCTTTTTATTTTTATGCATGCACAAGATATGTATGCATATTAAAAGGATTTATCTTTGGGAATGCTACCTACGCCCATTTCCACAGCTAAAGCCAGGCGAACAGTCTGTTTTGATACGCGTCTGACCTGGCTCAACATCGCTCGAATGTACCATTTTGAAGCCGAGAGTTACGGATTATCTGTTTCCTCGGCCTACCTTTTGTTGCATATCGAGCCCGAAGGCTTACCGGTGACCCAAGTTGCCCCCAAATTGGGCATGGAACCCTCTTCCACCACCCGAACATTGAACAAATTAGAAAACGATGGTCTGATCGAAAGGTACCGAATACCCGGCCAAGACCGCAGGCAGGTGATGGTGCGGTTAACCCCCCAAGGAATTGCTGCCCGCGAATTGGCCAAGGAAAGGGTTCGGCACTTTAACCGTTTGGTTCGAAACCGCCTAGGCGATGACAAGCTGTCGGTTTTTTTTGAATGCATGGATACCATCAACGGCCTTATCGGTTCCCTTAGCCCTGCCCAGTTGATGGGCAATGCTCAACCCACCCCTATGTTATGAATCCAAAAATCAACAAAGTAGCGGTTCTGGGCTCCGGCATTATGGGCTCGCGGTTGGCTTGTCATTTTGCCAATTGCGGTCTGGAGGTTTTGCTGCTGGATATGCCGGATCCCGTGGACAACAATCCCAACAACTTGGTCAACCAGGCGTTGGCAACTGCCGTCGCCTCCAAACCCTCACCTCTCTACCTGGACCGTTTGACCTCCAAAATTCAAACCGGCAATTTTCGGGACGACCTTTCCAAGGTATCGGATTGCGATTGGGTTATCGAAGCCATTCTGGAACAATTGGAGGCCAAGCAAGATTTGTACAAGCGCCTGGAAGAATACCGCAAACCCGGCACCCTGGTCAGCACCAACACCTCCGGGATTCCTATCGCAGATTTATGTCAGGGCCGTTCCGAGGATTTCCAACGCAACTTTTGCGGGACCCACTTCTTTAACCCGCCTCGCTACCTCAAATTGTTGGAAATCATCCCTGGTCCACAGACCGAACCGGCTTGGATTGATTTTCTCCTCCAATTTGGTCGCCAAAGACTGGGAAAAGTTGCCGTTCAGGCCAAAGACAGCCCGGCCTTTATCGCCAACCGAATCGGAGTCTTCGGGATCATGGCCCTGCTGCACAGCATGGAAAACCTGGATTTGGACATCACCGCCGTGGATCAGCTTACCGGTCCTTTAATCGGTCGTCCCAAATCAGCCACCTTTCGGACCTGCGATGTGGTGGGTTTGGATACCTTGGTCAAAGTAGCCCAAGGTGTGCATCAACGATGCCCCAAAGACGAATACCACCCCCTCTTTGCCATTCCAAGTTTTCTTCAAAAAATGTTAGCGGATGGTCAACTGGGAGACAAAACCAAACAGGGCTTCTACCGAAAAACCAAGGACAAGAACGGAGATAGGAAAATTGAGGCCCTGGACCTTCGTACGGGAGAATACACAATTCAAAGCAAAACCAAATTCCCGCTTTTGGATTCCATCAAACTAGAAAACGATTTGCGCAAGCGCATCAAAGCCCTGATTCAAATGCCGGACAAAGGAGGAGAATTTCTGCGCCAGAGTTTTGCCCGTAACCTACGGTACGCATCTTTTCGTATCCCGGAAATTTGCGAGACTCCTTACGAAATGGACGAGGCAATGGAAGCCGGTTTTGGCTGGGAACTAGGGCCTTATGCCCTATGGGATGCCATCGGGGTTCGAGAAATGAGTCAATTAATGGCCTTGTACAGCGAACAACCTGCCCGCTGGGTGCAGGTCATGCTGGACGCCGGGTTCGATTCCTTTTTTGAAAACAAGGCGGGAGAACTCTGGTGTTACCATCCAGGTCAGGGTTGCCGGGTCAAGGTACCTCACCGCGAACGCATCGTCGATCTACACCTGCTCAAGCCTAAAAAGTTGGTCTGGTCCAACAGCGGCTGCAGCCTGATCGACTTGGGTCAGGGGGTCCTTAACGTGGAATTCCATACCAAAATGAACGCCATAGGAGGCGAAGTCATCGCGGGTTTTCGTAAAGCCGTGGAGCTCGCCGAAAAAGATTTTGCAGGCCTGGTCGTCTCCAATTCCTCTTCGGTGTTCTCCGCGGGTGCCAACCTGGGCATGGTCTTTATGCTGGCCGCCGAACAAGAATACGAAGAATTGGATATGGCGGTTCGGGCTTTTCAATCGTTCACGATGCTGGTCCGTTTATCCAAAGTCCCGGTGATTGTTGCCCCCAAAGGCCTAACTCTGGGCGGTGGATGTGAATTGTCCATGCATGCAGACGGTATACAGGCGGCTGCTGAAACCTATGTTGGCTTGGTGGAGGTCGGGGTCGGCGTGATACCGGGCGGGGGCGGTACCAAAGAATTTGCCGTCCGGCTGTCAGACCGCTACCGCCAGGGTGATGTGGAGTACAACGCCCTAAGCCAGGTTTACATGAATATCGCTACCGCCAAAGTGGCCACCTCGGCCAAGGAAGCCAAAGCCATGGGGATTTTCAAGGACAGTGATCGCATTTCCCTCTTTGAAGACCATCGCATCGCCCAAGCCCGTGATTGGGTTTTGGAATTAGCCAATGCAGGGTATGCCCCACCCGCCACGCGTCAAGATATCAGGGTTCCCGGTAAAGCCGGTATAGCCCTCCTGCTGGCAGGGGTCAACGGCATGCACATGGGGCAATACATCTCGGACCACGACCGGCTTATAGCTACCAAACTGGCCTATGTTCTTTGTGGAGGGGATTTGTCGTATCCGCAACTTGTTTCGGAACAATACTTATTGGATTTGGAACGCGAAGCCTTTCTCTCTTTGTGCGGTGAACGAAAAACTTTGGAACGCATCCAGCACATGCTCAAAACCGGCAAAGCCTTGCGTAATTAATAGACCTTTTATCCTAACCTATGAACGCTTACATTATCGCCGGTCTTCGCTCAGCCGTTACCAAAGCCCCCAAAGGTGGTTTTCGCTTTACGCGTCCTGATGATCTCGCCGCAGAGGTCATCCACCAAATTTTGGCCGATATACCCCAACTTGACCCCCGTCGTATTGATGAATTAATTGTGGGCAATGCCGTTCCTGAAGCCGAACAAGGGATGCAGATAGGACGAATTGTCTCGCTGCTGGCGCTGCCCAAAGAGGTTCCCGGCATGGTCGTTAACCGATATTGCGGATCAGGATTGGAGAGCATCGCTATTGCAGCCCAAAGAATTCACAGCAAAATGGCCGATTTGATTTTAGCCGGTGGCACCGAATCCATGTCTTTGGTACCGGTTATGGGCTGGAAAACAGCGTTGAATTATAACATAGCCAGCACCCACGGAGACTATTATACCTCTATGGGCCTGACTGCCGAAATGGTGGCCCGAGAATACCATATTTCCCGGGATGACCAAGACGCTTTTGCCTTAGCCTCCCATACCAAAGCCATGGCTGCCTTGGATAGCGGTCGTTTCAAATCCCAAATTGCTCCGGTGGTGGTCGAAGAAATTTATGTGGATGAGCGAATGATAAAACAAAAACGAAGCAACACCATCGATACCGACGAAGGACCCCGACGCGATACGTCGCTCGAAGCACTGAGCAAACTCAAACCCGTTTTTGCCCAAGGCGGAACGGTTACGGCTGGTAATTCATCCCAAACCTCCGACGGCGCAGCCTTTGTCCTGGTAGCATCCGAAAAAATGGTTCGTGAATTGGGCATTGAACCGCTCGGGCGAATGATATCGTACGCAACCCGCGGTGTAGAACCACGTGTCATGGGTATTGGGCCGGTGGTGGCCGTTCCCTTGGCCTTGTCCAAGGCCGGCCTGCGTCTCCAAGACTTGGAGCAAATTGAATTAAACGAAGCCTTTGCCGCCCAATCCCTGGCGGTGATCCGTCAACTGGATTTGAATCCTGACTTGGTTAACCTCAACGGTGGAGCCATTGCTTTGGGTCATCCGTTGGGCTGCTCTGGTGCCAAGCTCAGTTTGCAACTCTTGCATGAAATGCGCCAACGAGGTCAACGCTACGGCTTGGTCACCGCCTGTGTCGGTGGTGGGCAAGGCGTCGCGGGCATCTTTGAAAGTTATAGCACCTAAAATCTTTCGTTATGGATTCCAACACCTACCGCCGCGGTGGCCACTTCCTGGTCTACCATCCGCTTCCCGAAGAAATTTTTGTCCGGGAAGACTTTGGCGAGGAACAACGCATGATGTTCCAGGCTGCCTCTGATTTTATGAAAACCGAAGTCGAGCCGCATTTACATCGCTTTGAACAAGGAGATTACACCTTGGTCGAAGAACTTATGCGCAAAGCCGGTCAATTAGGGCTTTTGAGCCTGTCGATGCCCGAAGCGTACGGAGGTCTTGGGATGGGCTTTAACGTATCCATGCTGATATGTGAAGAAATTTCCAGCATGACTGGATCCCTCGCCACGACCTTCGGTGCCCATACCGGGATTGGCACCCTGCCCATACAGTATTATGGATCAGTAGCCCTCAAGGAGCGTTTTTTGGGTAAAATTGCTACGGGTGAATGGATCTCGTGTTACAACCTCACCGAACCGGGTGCCGGTTCCGACGCCAATTCCGGAAAAACCACCGCTGTCCTTACCGCGGATGGTCAACATTACGAAATTACAGGCCAAAAAATCTGGATTTCCAATGCCGGCTTTGCTAAGGTCTTTATTGTCTTTGCCCGTATTGAAGATGACAAAAACATTTCCTGCTTTGTCTTCCACCGGGATGATGTCCAGGGTTTGACCATGAACGCCGAGGAGCACAAAATGGGCATCAAGTCCTCTTCGACCCGGCAAGTTTTTTACGATAAGGTCAAGGTGCCCGTGGATGCAATGTTGGGTCAGCGAGGTGACGGATTCAAAATTGCGGTGAATGTTCTCAATGCAGGGCGCATCAAACTGGCTGCGGCCACCAACGGCGCAGCCTTCAAAGTCATCGGACTGATGAGTCGTTACGCCAACGAGCGCCATCAATTTGGTCAAGCCATCGGAACCTTTGGTGCGATTCAGGAAAAAATTGCCCGCTGTTCCGCATTGGTCTATGCGACCGACGCCGCTTTGTACCGGGCAGGAGATGCCATTGAAAAGCTCCAGAACGCCCTGATGGCCGAAGGCAAAACCGAAGCAGAAGCCAAGCTCAAAGGCTTGGAAGAATTCGCGGTAGAATGCGCCATCCTCAAAATTTACGGATCCGAGGTGATAGCAATAGTCGCAGATGAAGGGGTTCAGCTCTACGGCGGCATGGGTTATTCAGCGGATGCACCCATGGAGGCAGCCTACCGCGATGCTCGAATTTCCAGAATTTACGAAGGCACCAACGAGATCAACCGGATGCTCATTGTTGATATGATGTTACGAAAAGCCCTCAAAGGCGATGTAGATCTCCTGGGACCAGCCCGTAAAGTAGCCGGGGAGCTCATGGAAATTCCGGATTTTGGGGCCGAAGAACCCACCAACTACTTGGCCTCCGAATCCAAGATTCTCATGCAACTCAAAAAGGCCACGCTTCTGGTCGCAGGAGCTGCCGTGCAACATTACGGTACCGCTTTGGCCAATGAACAAGAAGCCCTCCTGCGGATGGCGGATATGACCATGGAAGTCTATGTCTTGGAGTCCGCCTTGCTCAAAACCTTGAAACTAGAACCGCGCTTTAACCCTCAAGAACGTGAAATACGATCGGCCTTGATTAAACTTCAAGCCTATCATGCGGCCGAACAATGCATGAAAGCAGGCAAGGAAGTCATCCAGGGCCTTTCTGAAAATGACGAGCAACGCATGATGCTGATGGGCCTACGTCGGTTCACCAAAACAATAGCCTACGATATCAAAGGCTTACGCCGTTTGGTGGCTACCCACGTTTTGGAAAAGAATGCCTACCCGTTCTAAGTCGCTCACGTCCCATTTGGGCCTGTTTGTCCTTAATTTTGGAACAAAATAAGGTTATGCACTTCAAATTAGCGGCTGTTTTTACGTTGCTCACCTTGCTTTGGACGGGATATATCGTAGCATCCTGCTTCATGGCCCCTAACCGGTTAGGCTATACCGATATGCTTCTATTGTGTGGCCTAATTGCGGCCATGGCATATTTTGCTACCCAAGGTGCCTACAAAGACGTTGACCAAGAGCGCCAAGGCCGATAGGGTTCAAGCCCTACTGGGCAGCCGATCCTTGAGGGTAACTCCCTTTCGTAAGGACCTGCTCAAGATTTTTTCAGAATCGCCCAATGCCATAAGCCAGGCTGAGCTTTTGGATCGCTTAGGTCCTTTCGCAGATCGAGTAACTCTTTACCGAAATCTCCAAACCCTGATGGAGGTTGGCTTGATCCATGAGGTTGTGGTTTCCAACCAGACTATTTGCTACGCTATCTGCCTAGAGCATTGCGAATCCGGCGAACATCGGCACCAACATCTCCATTTTCACTGCCTTCAATGCCAGAAAACCCAGTGTTTGGAACCTTTGAATTCCCCCCCAATGCCCAAAATCCCCAAAGGGTTCAAGGTCTTGGAGTGGCAAACTGAAGTAAAAGGGTATTGTTCGACCTGTTTGAATCAGACCCCCTAGGACCGACTGGTCCATAAAACGCTTTGAGTTTTAAATACCTCTGGCCGAATCCCAACGCTCGAGGTATTCCGCCACACGCTTCACAAACATACCTCCGAGGACTCCATCCACTACCCTGTGATCGTAGGAATGGGAGAGGAACATCATGTATCGAATGCCTATAAAATCTCCCTGAGGGGTTTCAATAACTGCTGGTCTTTTACGTATGGCACCAACCGCTAGAATAGCTACCTGAGGTTGCGCAATGATGGGGGTTCCCATAACATTTCCAAAAGTGCCTACGTTGGATAAGGTGAACGTTCCACCTTGAATCTCCTCCGGTCGTAGTTTTCCCAGGCGCGCGCGGTTAGCCAAATCATTCACTCGTTTGGTTATTCCTACCAGGTTAAGTTGATCCGCGTGATGAATAACCGGGACGATCAGATTTCCACTTGGCATAGCGGCAGCCATGCCGATATGAATTTCTTTGTGCTTGAGAATGCGGGTTCCGTCCACTGATACATTAATCATCGGAAAATCCTGAATGGCTCTGACCACCGCCTCCACAAACATTGGGGTGAAGGTAAGTTTCTCGTTGAAACGTTTCTCGAATTCTACCTTGTGTTCTTCGCGCCAATAATGAAGATTGGTCACATCGGCCTCTACAAAGGAAGTGACATGGGCGGAGGTACGCTTGGAAGCCACCATATTTTCGGCAATCAACCTGCGCATGCGATCCATCTCAATGATTTCAACCGACCCTGAACTAACCACTCCTTGAAGGCCAATTGAAGACTTTTCCGTCGAGTCCTTTGAGACCTGAACGACAGTAGTGGCCTGCGCCATAAACGAATTTGGTTCTTCATTCACAGAAGGCGACCCCATGGAATATGATGCGGATGCATTATGCGACACCCCTTGCAATCGACCTCCAGCCAAGTAGGATAGGAGGTCTTTCTTGGTGAGGCGCCCGCCATCCCCAGTACCTGGGATTCTATCCAATTCGGCCATAGGGATATTCTCCTGCCTAGCAATATTTAAAACCAAAGGCGAATAAAAACGCCCGGTTGCCACCGCTGCGGTACTTATTGGCGCGGCTGCCGGAATTGAACTCAAAACGCTTTGAACCTCTTCCAAATCGTTAGAAATGTGATCATAGCCGCCATGATTATTGCGAGCGGTTGAAGGGACGACCTTAGCGGTATTGGAGGCTACGGTTGAACTCATAGAGGAATTAGAAGGCACCCCTTGGTCTTGCGTTTCCAAGACAGCCAAAACCGAGCCAACTTGGACAACATTGCCCTCAACATGGAGCATTTGAATCAAGGTACCCCCCACAGGAGTGGGAACTTCCGAGTCCACTTTGTCAGTGGCAATTTCCAAAACCGCTTCATCCTTGGCGACCAAGTCCCCTTCCTGCTTGAGCCATTTGAGTACGGTTGCCTCGGTGATGCTTTCGCCCATTTTGGGCATTACCAATTCAAATCGCGCCATGGGTCAAATTTAAGGACAAACCCTGCGAACGGACTAATTCCGTAACGCATTTGGACTTTAGGGCTCTGCTACAGGCTGACCAATCAGCACCCGCCAGAACAAAAACATGGCGGTCATAACCGCTCGCTCGATGATCAATTCGCGCCCCTCACCCAAAGAACGACGGTAGGTAAAGGTTCCCTCTGGGCCATGGATGCCAAAGCAAACCAAACCCACAGGTTTGTCAAGGCTACCG
>Ga0194121_10009782_pt1 | contig 11803 bp, 12 predicted proteins | sample TA2MahCa50mmetaG_FD_148609 | JGI IMG/M metagenome (GOLD analysis project Ga0194121, IMG submission 148609) | Freshwater microbial communities from Lake Tanganyika, Tanzania - TA2015020 Mahale Deep Cast 50m | ecosystem: Environmental > Aquatic > Freshwater > Lake | place: Tanzania: Lake...
GGCCGTGTCGCGCGGCGTCACGGCGATGCTCGGGCTTCCACATCGTGCACCCCTCGGATACGATTCGGGTGCCCGACAATGAATCACAACAGATTCGTCCGATTCAACAACTTTCAGGATCGGCTCTTACATTCTTGACCTTCCACTAAAACTTGTGTGAATAATTTGCATCAAACGCGGCTGCCGTCAAAATTTCATTTGTGACGACTTGGTGACGCAAGGATTGGGCGCAACAATTGAAGACGAATACTGGAATGCCGCAGCCGGGACCGGCGGGGAACGCGCCGCGGCGCCGGCTGCTCGTGGTCCACAACCCGACGGCGGGACGTCGCCGCCGGCGTTTTCTGAGGCGTGTGCTCGATCGGCTCGGCGCGCGCGGCGCAACGGCCGCGACGATCGAGACGCGCGCAGCCGGCCATGCTGAAACGATCGCGCGCGACATGCGGGCGGCGGACTACGACGCCATCGTCGCCGCGGGGGGTGACGGCACGATCAACGAAATCGTCAACGGGTTGGCCGGCCGGGACATCGCACTCGGGATCGTGCCGGTGGGCACGGGCAACGTGCTGGCGGCGGAGTTGGCGCTGCCCGCCGATGAGGACGCGGTCGCCGGCCTGCTGGCCCAGGGTGGCACGCGCCGGATCCATCTCGGCGAGGTTGGCGGGCGCCTCTTTACCATGATGGCCGGGCTCGGATTCGATGCCCATGTCGTCGACTCAGTCCATCTCGGCCTCAAGCGCCGAGTCGGCAAGCTCGCCTATGTCGCGACCACGCTCAGCCAAATGGCGCGTTGGGATTCGCAGTCCTATCGTGTGGTCATCGACGGCATTGCCTTCGACTGCGCCTCGGCAATCGCAGCCAACGGCCACTACTACGGCGGCCGCTTCGTGGCGGCGCCGGCCGCCCGCCTCGATGCGCCGAGCCTCGACGTCGTGCTGTTCGAGCGTCCCGGACCGCGCGCCGCGCTGCGTTACGCCGTGGCGCTGGCATGCGGGCAACTCAACCGGCTGGGCGATGTGCGTGTCGTGCGCGGCCGCGAGATTTCCGTCACCGCCGCTGGCAGCGACGAGCCGGTGCAAGCCGACGGCGACATCGTCGCGCGTCTGCCGGTGACCATCCGCGTCGCCGAGGCGACCCAGCGCGTCATCGCGCCCTAGGTGTGAACCCCCATAGCCGAGGAAGAGTCCGCTTTGGGCTGAACGCGACCAGGGCCTGGTCAGATGATGCGGTCGAAGCGCTCCAGAAAGGCGCGCGAGCGATCGAGCACGTCTTTCGGATTAAAGCGGATGATGATGTAGCCCTTCTCGAGGATCGCCTCGTCGCGCTGGATCTTGAGGTGCGGATTGGCGAGCTCGGCGGGATCGTTGGGCGGCGTATCGACTTCCAGATCGTAGAGCCGGCCGAGCGGCGAGAAGACGCGGAAGCCGAGCTTGTGCTTGCCCTCGACGTAGTTGCGCTGGAAGCACAGGCCGGCGTCGTTCAGGAGCTCGGCCAGGCGCTCGGACGGGTCGGCCGCCGCCTGGTCGCCGCCGCCGAACAGCTTGTCGAAATCGCCGGGCAGTGCCGCCGATCCCGGCATCTGCACCGCCTCGGGCTTGCCGGTCGCCTTGGCGAGCTCGGCGAGGAAGCCGCCGGCCGCCAGGCAGGCCGCCTGGTCGCCCACCACATGCACGCCGACGCGTGCAGTGGCGACCACGTGGTTAAAGAGATAGCCGTTGTGCGCGATCATCTTGACCATCTCGGCCGGCACGCCCGCGGTGACGATCGGCGTCACGATCAGGATGTCGACCGAGGCGTCGCGGAAGGTGGTGGGCGGACCGATCACCAAGTGCGGCAGCACGGAGCGCAGCCATTGCTGCTCGCGCGCGCGGCGATTGAAGAGATTTGGTCTGGTTGGCATAGGGCGCCACGATGCCGACGCGCGGGCGCGGCACCTGGTTGAACAGGCCCTGGTCGGTCCAGGTGCGCAGCACGCCGATGGCGCCCTGCAGCTCGCCCATGTTGACGAGACCGTCGCTGCCCTGGGCGATCTGGCCCGGCGCCTTGATCCAGTGCAGGCCCAAATAGTTGGGCATGAACGCCTTGCGCAGGTCGTCGAACTTCGTGTGATTGACCAGCTGGCCGTCGTAGAAGATGCGGCTGATGACGTCGCAGATGAAGGGATGGCAGCGGAAATGGTCGGTGAACAGCGCCGCGCCGCCGCCGGAGCGGCCGAGCGTCTGGGCGACAAAATCGAACATGGTCTGCGAGGCTGGCGCCGGCAGGTGGGTGATCATGGCGCCATCCCCCGATTTCCCGGGGCGCACCGGCTCGCCGATGACGAGCGCGCGCTTGGCGCGGAACATCAAGGCGAGCGCCGACGGCACGTCGACCATTTCGGCGCGATCGATGATCACCAGGTCGAACAGGTTCGGGCGCAGCGGCAGGGTCGGCTTGCCGGCGCGTGTCGGCACCGACCAGAGCGGCATGCTCGCGCCGATCTTCTCGATCGCCATGACCAGCTTCTCGCCGAAGGCGGCCTGCTGCGGCCCGACCTCCATGGCGCGCCAGGTCTCGAGCGCGGAGAAGAACGCCTTGGTCTGGGTCAACAGCATCGGACCTTCGCGCGTCGCGCGCTCGAGCCACGCGTCGTGGATCATCTCGCGCGAGGCGACCGTCTTTTTCGAGGTCGCGCCATTTAGCTTGAGCACCTGCGCCTTACGCTCGGGCAACCGGCCGAACGCACCCGAGGCGGCAGCCGGCAGCGTGGGCGTGGGCGAGTTCCAGCGCATCAGGCGGTCGAACGAAACGGCGAGTCCGCCGAAGCTCTTGTCCTTGGCGGCGAGCTGCAGCAGCTCGTTCTTGAGATCGGGCGGCAGCTTGTCGGCGGTGGCGCGCAGTGATTGTGATAAGCGCGGCAACGCTTCGGCGGCACGCGCGGCATCGGGCGGCGTGGTGGCGAGCGCCAGCGCCTCGTCGCGCCATTTCTTGAGCTCGGCCGCCGGCAGCGCCGTCTTGACGCCTTTCTGCTGCAACAGAGACGGGCCGCCCGCGGCGCCCGGCTGCGCGGCCAGCTTATGGCGCTGGCGCAGCTCGGCGACGTGGGCCGCACGAATCTGATCGATCACCTTGAGCTCGCTGGTGAAGATCTCATCGGATTCGACCAGCGTCTTGACGGTCGGCTTCTCGCGCGCCTGACCCTTGCCTTCCTTGTCCTTGTCCTTGCCGCCGCCGTCGCCCGACGAGGGCGGCTCCAGCTCGCTATAGGCCTGCATCGAGGCGATGACGCGGTCGCGCGCCTCCTCGAAGTCGCGCGCCGAACCGATCTGCATGACGAATTCGAGCTTCTCGCCGATCACGGCCGAAATCTGCGCCGAGATACCGCGCAGGCTTTCGGCATCCGGCCCGGCATAGAGGATCTTTTCGCCCGACAGAACGGCGGTCGCGATCAGATTGACCAGCGAGATCATCTTGGCCGTACCGGGCGGAGATTCGGCGAGTGTCAGCCGCCGCTTCATCGCCGAGCGCAGCGCCTGGGTCTGGCTCGGGCCGATGCGTGCGATCTCCATCAGCGCCGGCTCGGTGAGCGGTGCCGGTGCGGCCGCGGGCTTCGCACCGGGCGCGGCTGCCGGCTTGGCCTCGATGGCCACGACGGACATCAGAGAGGTTTCGCGTGCCGCGTCGATACCCTCTTCGGTGGCGAGCTCAGTCAGCTCGCTCATGACCTACTTGAGGTCAGGGCTGAGGGTCTGCGCGCCGAGTTGACGCAGCTGGGCCTGCAAAAGCTCGTGAAGGGCCCGAACCGGATTGGCGCCGGCCGAAATTGTCGTCGCAGTGCTCATCCAACCCGTATCCGGACGGCTGGCGCGTTCTGTGCCCGGCCCTGCATCGCCTCCCCAGTCCCCATCATCACCGCGCGACAATACCGCGATCACACCGTCCCGAGGCTTTGCCGGGCCGTGCGCTCCGCGGTTCGGGGCCAGATTAACGTCGGCCCGACGCCCGACGCAACGTCTATCCGGTCCCAGCGCCCGAAACCCAGCAAAATCAGCAACAAGCTGGAGCTATGCGGCGGCGGCACCGGCAATCCTGGCCGTGCCGGGCCATGCCTGATGTCGTGCAGCGCTGCGCTCGATCGACGACGACCGGGGGGATCAGCGGCCCGCCACCGTCATGCCCTCGATGCGCAAGGTCGGAGCATCGACCCCGTAACGCAGCGTCAGATCGTTGGCCGCCACGATTGTCTGGTACATGCTCTTGAGATTGCTCGCGATCGTGAGCTCGCTGACCGGATAGGTCAGCTGCCCGTTCTCGATCCAAAATCCGTTGGCGCCCTGGCTGTAGTCGCCGGTCACGTTGTTGACCCCCATGCCCATCAGGCCCGTCACGTAGAAACCGCTCTTGATATCGCTCATCAGGGCGTCCGGAGCGAGCTTGCCCGGCTCCATATAGAGGTTGGTGGCGGCCGGACCCGGTGGACCGCCCGTGCCCCGGCTGGCATGGCCGGTGCTCTTGAGTCCGAGCTGACGAGCCGAGGCGAGGTCGAGCAACCAAGTCTTGAGCACGCCTTTTTCGATCACGGCGCGGCGGGCGTTGGCGATGCCCTCGCCGTCGAACGGCTTGGAGCGCAGGCCGCGGCGGCGGTGCGGATCATCGACGATGTTGATTGCATCGGAAAATACCGCTTTTCCCAGCATGTCCTTGAGGAAGCTGGTGCGCCGCGCGATGGCCGGCCCCGAGATGGCGCCCGCCAAATGGCCGACGAGGCCGCGCGCCACGCGCGGATCGTAGATGACGGGTACCTGTTGGGTCGCCACCTTGCGCGGATTGAGTCGCCGCACGGCACGGTTGCCCGCGCGGCGGCCAATCGTCTCGGCCGGTTCCATGTCCCCGGCGTGCACCGCGCTCGTATAGTCGTAGTCGGTCTCCATGCCGGTCCCCGTGCCGGCAATCACCGCGACACTCAGGCTGTGTCCGGTGCGGGCGTAGGAACCGGCAAACCCGTTGGTCGCCGCCAGCGTGACGGCGCTTCGGCTCCAGCCCGCCTCGGCACCTTCGGAATTGGTCACGCCATTCACGGCAAGGGCGGTTTCCTCGACTCTGCGCGCCCGCTCGGTCAGTTCGTCGACCGGTGGTTCCGAGGCATCGACCAGATCGAGCTCGGCGGTCGGGCCGCGCGCGAGCTCCGAGGGGTCCGCCAGGCCGCAATAGGGGTCCTCGGGAACCGCGGCGACCATGGCCATGGCGCGTTCGACCAGCTCGGCGAGCGCGCGTGGCGCGTTGTCCGTCGAAGACACGATCGCCTGCCGCTTGCCGACGAAGACGCGCAGGCCGAGATCCGCGCTTTCCGCACGCTCCAGCTTCTCGGGCTTGCCGAGGCGACGGTGCAGCGACAGGGCCGCGCTGTGGACGTGGATCGCATCAGCCGATTCGGCGCCTGCGCGGCGCGCGCGGGCGATGAGGTCGGCAACAAGTTCGGCGGGATCGGGCGTCGCGGACATGGATGGCCTTTGCAGATCGATTCGGTATGGATTCTAGCGGCGCGGCGAACGCGGCGGCGACGGTGCTGAGGCCGCGGACGCCGACCCGCTGCGCGCGGCTGGCTGGGTCTTGGCCGTCACCTGGGTCTGCAATTGAGCCTGGGCCTTCTCGAGACGGCGCTTGACCACGCGGCGGCGCCAGCGCCACCGGCGCACGATGTGTCGGATGTCGTGGCGGAACAGGTAGTGGCCGACATAGACGACGACGCAGCCATAGAGCGGAAAGCGCACGAAGTCCCAGATGCCGGAATAGGCGGCCAGCGCGCGCGACGGGCCGACGAACAGCACGAGCCCGCCCATCACGACCGCCCACATGAGCGTGAAAAGCCGGACATAGCGCCATCCCAGGCGGCGCCGGCGCCGCTTGCCGGGCCCGGGCATGCTGGCAAGGTCCAGTCGCGCGAACATGCGCGCCGTCGGCCAGCCGCCGATGATTGGCACGATGAGCCAGAGCGGATGGCGCGGCACGATGAGATGGCCCATCTCGCTCTCCAATCCGAGCACGCCGGCAATCATGAGCAGCAGCGTCAGCGCATAGCCGACGATGAAGCCGCAGGCACCTTGGAACAGCGTCAGCACAGGCGAGCGGGCGTTCATAGGTCGATACCTGCTTCCATCGAGATCATGCCGCCCATACGCGCGGCCATGGCCGACGCCGCTGCGTCAGCCAAGACCGGCCCGGCCGAAAGCGCCGCGACGCCATCACACCGAGCCATGGTTAATCCTGGCCGTGGCCGACAAGCGGTCTAGGCACGCCGATATCCGATCATAGCCTAGCCGGCCGATTGATCGCATAATCTAATGATACGGCCACCCGTGACCTTTACAGCCGGCGGATCACGATGATCGGCTGCCGGGTTCAACCTTGCGGATAGACCGCTCGTTATTCGAGTTGGGCGTTCATGACCAAGACCGCCAAGATTTTCGTGGTCGATGACGATGCCGACGTGCGCGAGTCCTTGGGTCAATTACTCGACACCGCCGGCTACGCGGTCGAGGCTTACGAATCGGCCCAGGCGTTTCTCGCCGGCGCGCGTATTCCCCAGCGCGGCTGCCTTCTCGTCGATCTGCGCATGCCAGGCATGAACGGGCTGGAGCTGCAACAGCAGCTGGTTGCCGACGGCATCAGGCTGCCCGTCATTATCATTACGGGTCACGCCGATGTGCCGCTGGCGGTCCAGGCCATGAAAGCCGGCGCAAGCGACTTCATCGAGAAACCCTACGATTTCACGACCATCGTCAACGCCGTGAAGACTGCGCTCAGCTCGGCAGTGCCGGCGCAAGGCATGACCCCGGCGGTTCCCGACGAGATCGGCCGGCGGCTCGCCCAGCTCACCGCGCGCGAGCGCGATGTGCTGGAGCAGCTCGTGGTCGGTCATCCCAACAAGGTGATCGCGCTCAACCTCTCGATCAGCCCGCGCACCGTCGAGATCCATCGTGCGCGAGTCATGGAGAAAATGGCGGCATCGAGCCTGTCGCACCTCGTGCGCATGGCGCTCGCCGCCGGGATCGGGCCGAGAACGCCCTGACCGCTCGTACGTAGTATTCCTAGGTAGTCGCCCCGGAGCGATTGGGCGTAGACCATCGATTAACGATATCGATTCCGCCCCGGCACTGTGCACCCTCATCCGCCGATGCGGCTCGGCCTCGTGACGGAGGACGGCGCCCCATGGCATCGCAAGCGGCTACCATCTTTCTGGTCGATGACGACGATGCGGTGCGCGATTCGCTGCGCATTCTGCTCGAGATCAGCAATTTCAACGTGGTCGATTTCGCATCGGCGCAAGCCTTTCTCGACCGTTACGACCGGTGCGACGCGCCTGCCGGCAAGCGGCAGAAGGCCTGCCTCGTCCTCGATCTGCACATGCCGGGCATGAGCGGCCTCGCCCTGCTGCAGGCTCTTGCGCAACGCGGCACGCCGCTCCCCGCCATCCTGATCACCGGCGCCGGCACGCCCGACGCGCGCGCCGAAGTCCTGCGAGCCGGCGCCCGGGCGATGCTCGAAAAACCGGTTTCGCCTGATCTCCTGCTCCAGGCGATCAACCGGGCGCTCGGCGGCACGAAGGACTAGCCCCGAAGCGCATGCGCAATACCGCCTACGCACTTCTCCTGAATTTTCCCATGTCCTGCCGTCAAGTAGCGTGACGTCGCGATTGCGTCATCAGGGGGATACGGCCATGGCCATGCCTGCATCGATCGAAGCGCGGTACTCACCGCGTGTGGGGGCCCTTCTCAATCTTGCGGCCCATCCCGCTGAATCGCGTGCGCCGTCGGGCAACGCTCCCATCGCCTGGCGCAGCGCCGGTCTCGACCGGCTCGGCAGCACGCTCGCCGTCCGCCGCGACCGGGTGCTGCTCCACCTCGGCGATGAGGCGGGTCACTACCACAAGGTCGCTTCGGGCGCGCTTCGAATGGTCAGGGTGCTGGCCGATGGAAGGCGCCACATCGTCAAGTTTCTGATGGCCGGGGATTTCTTCGGCTTCAGCGGCAGCCAGACCTGCGCCTATGCCGTCGAGGCGATCGTCGACAGCACGGTTGTCCGATACAGCCGCCGCGGCGTCGAGGGCCTGATCGACCGCGATCCCGTCGCGGGCCGGCGACTCCTGTCGCTGCTGTTCGGAGAGCTGTCGGATGCCCAGGAACGTCAGCTCGCCCTGGGGCGCAAAACGGCGGTCGAGCGGGTCGCGAGCTTCCTGCTGCAGATGGCCGATGCGTGCAGCTGCTGGCGGCGGGACAGTTTCGAGCTGCCGATGAGCCGAACCGACATCGCCGATCATCTCGGCATGACATGCGAAACCGTCAGCCGGACGATGGCGCAGCTGCGCCGCGCGCAAGTCATCGATCTGCCGCATGTCCATCACGTGACGATTCTCGATCGCTGCGCGCTCGAGAGGCATGCGAATTAGGCTGCCAGGGCGGGCCCGAGGCGCTGCACCAGCACACCCGGGGACGCCGTCGGACGCGCCGGGAGGCGTGTCGCGGCCGGCGCAAATGCCGGCTCCAGCATGACCCGCAGCCGGCCGGGCAGGCAAACAGGGATGCAGACCGGGTCGCCTATTTCCAGATCGGCTTACCCGAACCCGGCAGTCCGTATTCGCCCCATTTGCGCGTCACGAGCTCGACAATGACGTCGGTCATGCGGATCTGTCGACCCCAGTCGCGCTTCGTCTCGGGTGGCCACTTGTTGGTGGCGTCGAGGCCGATCTTGCCGCCGAGACCCGATTCGGGCGATGCGAAATCGAGATAGTCGATCGGCGTGTTCTCGATCACCGTGATGTCGCGCGCCGGGTCCATGCGCGTCGATACCGCCCACATCACGTCCTTCCAGTTCCGTGCATCGATGTCGTCGTCCACGACGATGACGAACTTGGTGTAGACGAACTGGCGCAGGAAGGACCACACGCCCATCATCACGCGCTTGGCGTGACCGGCGTAGGCCTTGCGCATGGACACGACGGCAATGCGGTAGGAGCAGCCCTCGGGCGGCAGCCAGAAATCGACGATCTCGGGAAACTGCTGCTGCAGCAGCGGAATGAACACCTCGTTGAGCGCCTCGCCCAGGATCGATGGCTCGTCCGGCGGACGACCGGTGAACGTCGAAAGATAGATCGGGTCGCGCCGCATGGTCATGGCGCTGATGGTGAAGACAGGGAACTTCTCGACCGCGTTGTAGTAGCCCGTGTGATCCCCGTAGGGCCCCTCGTCGCCGTAGTCGTCGAGCGAGACATGGCCTTCCAGCACGATCTCGGCCTCGGCCGGCACCTTGAGCGGCACGGTCTTGCAGTCGACCAGCTCGACGCGCTGTCGGCGCAACAGGCCGGCGAACTGGTATTCCGAGAGCGTGTCCGGGACCGGCGTGACCGCGGCGAGGATGGTGCCAGGATCGGCACCGATCACGGCCGCGGCGGGAAACGGCTCGCGCTTCTCGCGGCCCCAGCGCTGATGATGCTGCGCGCCGCCACGGTGCTTGAGCCAGCGCATCAGCGTGGTGTTGCGGCCCGTCACCTGCATGCGATAGATGCCGAGATTGAAGTTGTCCTCGCGCCGTGCGTTGCGCGTGCCGGCGGTCGGGCCCTTGGTCACGACCAGCGGCCAGGTGATGAGGGGCGCCGGCTCGCCCGGCCAGCAGGTCTGGATCGGCAGACGGCCGAGATCGATGTCGGCGCCGGTGAGCACGACCTCCTGCGCCGGTCCGCTGCCGACCGTGCGCGGCTTCATCGCCACGACCGTCTTCAGCAGAGGCAGGAGCTCGAGCGCCTCGCGCCAGCCGCCGGGCGGCTCGGGCTGCTTGAGAAAGGCGAGCGTTTCGCCGATCTCGCGCAGCTGATGGGGATCGCGATCCATGCCCCAGGCGACGCGCTCAATCGAGCCGAACAGATTGACCAGAACCGGCATCGGCCAGCTCCGCTCGCCGTCGCGCACATTCTCGAACAGCACCGCCGGTCCGCGCTCGGCGAGGAGGCGCGTCTGAATCTCGGTCATCTCCAGGACGGGCGTCACCGGTGCGGCGACCCGCACGAGGCGGCGTTCACGTTCCAGGCGTGCGATGAAGTCGCGGAGCGAGGCGAAAGGCATGGCGCGGGATTATGCGGTGCCGACGGTGCGGCGTACAGCCCGGCCCCGGGGAGCCTCTGGACGCGCGGCGCGCGCTCTTGCTAAATCAGCCGGTCGCCGAATCGGGAGGAAGAACCATGCTCAAGGTGCTGGGGCGGAAGAATTCAAGCAATGTGCAGAAAGTCATGTGGGCGTGCGCCGAGATGAAGGTGCCGGTCGAACGCACCGATATCGGCGGCCCGTTCGGCGGCAACCGGGAGGCGGCCTACCTGGCCAAGAACCCCAATGGGCTCATCCCGACCATCGAGGAGGGCGATTTCGTCCTGTGGGAGTCCAACGCGATCGTGCGCTATCTCGGCGCCAAGCACGATCTGGGCGGCCTGTTCCCCTCCAACCTGCAGGAGCGCGCCAGCGCCGACCGCTGGATGGACTGGCAGCTGACCACGCTCGGGCCCACGCTCACGCCGATGTTCATGCAGCTCGTGCGCACGTCCGCCGACAAGCGCGACCCGAAGGCGATCGAGGATTCGCGCCTCAAGACCGCCGACAATCTGAAGATCCTCGACGCCCATTTGGCGCGCAACGAGTATGCCGCCGGCAAGCGCTTCACCATGGGCGACATTCCCGTCGGCATCATGACCTATCGGTGGTTCGCCTTTCCGGTCGAGCGTCCCGCCCTGCCGGCGCTCAAGGCCTGGTACGACCGGATTGCCGCACGGCCCGCCTTTCAGGAGCACGTCTCAGGCATCGGCCTGACATGAACGCCGGGCGCTGAGCCTCCAAACGATATGCGGCGGATCCGATGGATCCGCCGCTTCGCATTTCGCCTCGGTCGAGTGGCTCAGGCGACGCCGTGCCGCTTCAACCAGTCGGCCAGCTTGGCCCAGGCATCATCTGCCTGCTGCTTGCGATAGCTCGGCCGGTAGTCGGCGAGGAAGCCGTGCGGCGTGTCCGGATAGAGGATGATCTGCGAGGGCTTGTTGGCCGCCTTCAGCGCATCCTGCATCTTGGCGACCGTGTCGTTCGGAATGCCTTGGTCCGCGCCGCCATAGAGGCCGAGCACGGGCGCCTTGAGGTCGCCGACCAGGTCGATCGGATTCTTCGGCTGCAGCTCGGCGGCCGGCCGGATCAGCGGGCCGTACCAGGCGACCCCGGCTTTCACGTTCGGGTTGTGCGCCGAATAGAGCCACGTGATGCGCCCGCCCCAGCAGAAGCCCGTGACTGCGAGCTTGCTGGTGTCGGCTTTGCCCGACGAGCGCGCCCAGGCGGCCGTGGCGTCGAGGTCCGACATGACCTGGCGGTCCGGAACCTTCGACACGATGGTCGAGATGATCTGTGGGATATCGGTGATCTTGGTCGGGTCGCCCTGGCGCTCGTAGAGCGACGGCGCCACGGCCATGTAGCCCATCTTGCCGAGGCGACGGCAGACATCCTTGATCCACTCGTGAATGCCGAAGATCTCCTGCACGACGAGGACCGTCGCGAAGGTGCCCGGCTTGTCCGGATGAACGGCATAACCCGGAATGTGGCCGATGTCGGAGACCGGGATCTTGACCTCGCCGGCCACCAGGCCCTGGGTGTCCGTCTTGACCACGGTCTGGGCGTACGCGTCCGGTAAAGGCCGCGGAGATGGTGTTTGACGCCGTACTACCGAGCGTGACCTGATCGGCTACGCGGCAACCTTCTGCTGGCGCTCTTGCTTCCAGTTCCACGGCAGCAGTTCGTCGATC
>Ga0194121_10009789_pt1 | contig 11800 bp, 9 predicted proteins | sample TA2MahCa50mmetaG_FD_148609 | JGI IMG/M metagenome (GOLD analysis project Ga0194121, IMG submission 148609) | Freshwater microbial communities from Lake Tanganyika, Tanzania - TA2015020 Mahale Deep Cast 50m | ecosystem: Environmental > Aquatic > Freshwater > Lake | place: Tanzania: Lake...
AAATTTTATTGACCCTCAAGCCGCGCCAATATTGACTTGGTAAAAATATGTCTTTTTCCGTTACAACAAAATCAAGTCTCTGATCAGTATTGTCTATCGGCAATATCTCCTCGAAGCGCTGAAAATCAAAGGCCAGACCAATCGCAATTAATCTCGGATTTTGCTTTCTTAGAAAATCTACCGTGCGATCAAAAAACCCTCCACCCATGCCAAGCCTTGATAAATATGAGTCGAAGGCAAGTAGCGGCAAAACCAAAACATCGGGCAGAACTTTTTCTCCGGCATCTGGTTCAAGAATTTCTGGAAAGAACTTACTTGGCTTAAACCCCGTCTCTGGTGCGCTCATCACAAATTCTAATGGCTGATCTTTGGCGATTATTTTTGGATAAGAGAAGGAAATATTATTTTTTCTAAAATGCTCCGCGAGCATATCTGTCCTGGCTTCATTACCACTAGCTAAATACAGAGAAAAATTTCTCGCAGCGACTTTTGGCAAAATATTATGCAAAAAATTCTTGCAGATTTTTTGTGATCTCGCCCTTACCTCTCCTTGATTCAACTCAGCGCGCCTGGCTTTGAATATTTTTCGTAAACGCGCTTTTTCCACTGACATCTAAGTGCGATAATCCTTGTTAATCTTGATATATTCCTCGTTTAAGTCGCATGTCCACACCACCCATCTACTCGAGCCAATTCCGAGATTCACTGAGATTTTTACCTCTGCGCCGGTGAGGTATTTATGCACCAACTGCTCCACATAATCCGGATGTTTCATGCCGTCTTTGGTAATTGGATGATCGCCGATTTTAACGATGATTTTTTCCGGCGAGGCCTCATCGCAAGACTTGCCAACCGCCATCACAATACGCCCCCAATTTGGATCGGCAGCAGCAATTGCAGTTTTTACCAAAGGAGAATTAGCGATCGAAAATGCCACGCACTTGGCTTGTTCATTGGTGCGCGCCCCTTCCACTTCAACTTCGATTAGCTTCTTCGCCCCCTCGCCATCAACCACGATCTTCTTTGCCAGCTCTAGAGCCAGCTCATTTAGCACATATTTAAACTCAGAAAGTTCTGGCGCATGAGAGTCAGTAATTTCGTGATTTCCTGCAACTTTTGTCGCGAAAAATAAAACCGTGTCGTTCGTTGACTGGTCTGAATCGACGGTGATTGCATTAAAGCTGTGCTCAGCAGTTTCTTTGAGCAAAATCTGTAGAGTTTTTGAGCAGATATTCGCGTCGGTAAAAATGTAACCGAGCATCGTCGCCATGTTTGGCGCGATCATTCCCGAGCCTTTAGCAAAGCCGATTAGCGAGATATTTTTATCGCCGATTTTACATGTCCTGCTCACCATTTTCATCTTGGTATCAGTAGTCATGATCGCCTGCGCGGCCTTATTCCACGCCGCTTCATCACTGGAAAAATTCTGCGTCATTTGTGGAATCGCTACCTTTATCAACTCAACCTTAAGTCTCTCTCCAATCACACCTGTTGATGAAACAAATACCTCATTAGCACTACAGCCAAGCTCATTTGCAACCTTGTTAGCAGTTTTAACAACCGCCTCTTCCCCCTCTTTTCCAGTAAAGGCATTGGCGTTTCCGGCGTTGACAATAAGGGCACGAGCGACTCCTGCTTTGACATTTTTCTTACACCAAACAACTGGCGCCGCCGGCATTGATGAAGTCGTAAAAACCCCGGCAATACTGGCTGGCTGATCAAATACGATGAGCAAAAGATCGTCCCGATTTTTATATTTTAGACCACAGTTAGTAGTGCTGATTTTTATTCCTTTAAGCATTTTGCGAACTCCTGAATTTTATTGATTACTGCTAAAACTGATTTCTTTTCGGCCATTTCTTTGACTAGCACCGATCCTACAACCACAGCGTCGGCGCCGATTTGTGAAAATTCTCTAACTTGCTTTGCCGTTTGAATTCCAAAGCCGATGGCGATTGGCAGATCAGAGATTTTTTTCAAATTTTCTAAGTTTTTCTTATTGTCGCGAGCGTTGGCAAGAGTAGTGCCGGTGATGCCAAGCATTGAGATTAAATATAAAAATCCGCCAGCATTTTTGGCAATCTTTTTGCTACGAGAAATGTCGGTTGTGGGCGCGACTAGCCTTATTAGATCAAGATTTGTTTTAGAAAAATTTAGCAGGATTTCACCCTCCTCTTCCGGAGGTAAATCAACAATCAAAAAGCCGTCAACCCCTGACTTCTCTGCTTCAGCAAAGAGTTTATTTAACCCAAATCCGTCATTAGAGTCACCACGATCTCGCGCTAAGCCATGATTATGCTGGCTCGGACCCCGAACCGCACCGACAGCGTATTTATCATACGGTGAGGAGCGGAAGCGCAGAGCCGAGTCAGCAGAATTCTGGCTTAGGTAGCTAGAGTGTGGTGACTCTAGTGACGGATTTGGGTTCAGTCCAAATTTTAGGATTGGGTTGTAGTAACTCATCAAAATCAGTGGCGTTTCTTGGTCAGTTTCTCTGAATTCAGAAACCATCTTTAGGGTTTTCTTTAAGGTCATACCACCAGCAATAGCACGCTTTGCCGCCATTTCGATGATCGGCCCATCTCCAGCAGGATCAAGAAAAGGTACGCCAAGTTCAATCACATCCACACCCGCTGCTGGCATGGCCTTAAGCGTTGCAAGCGAAGTTTCATAATCCGGATCGCCAGCACAAATATAGGCCACAAGTCCGCATTTCCTCTGAGCGCGCAAGGTTTTGAATTTTTTTCCGATTCGTTTCACAGTCTGACTCCAAGATGTTTTGCAACCGTCGTGATGTCTTTATCCCCGCGGCCAGAGAGGTTCACGATGATGCTTTGATTCTTCTTCATTTTCTTAGCAAGTTTGCAGGCGAAGGCTATGGCATGAGATGACTCTAGGGCCGGAATAATACCTTCTATTTTACATAAAAGTTGAAATGCCTCGAGCGCCTCTTCGTCTGTAGCGCTAACATATTCTACACGTTTTGTCTCATGAAGATAAGCATGCTCCGGACCAATGCCAGGATAGTCCAAACCGGCTGAAATCGAGTGCGCGTCTTGAATCTGACCATCTTCATCCTGCAAGAAAAATGTCTTATTGCCGTGTAAAACTGCAGTCGATCCAGCGTTGATTGACGCAGCTCCGGCAGCTTCAACACCAAAAATTCTTACCTTATCTTTGAGGAATGGATGGAATAAACCAATCGCATTTGATCCGCCGCCGATACACGCAACTAGCACATCTGGAAGCTTTCTCTCCACCTTCTTAAACTGCCGCTTTGCCTCTCTACCGATGATTGCATGAAAGTCACGAACCATTGTGGGATATGGGTGTGGGCCGGCAACAGTGCCGAGGAGGTAGTAAGTGTCGCGCGCATTTTTGATCCAATCACGCATCGCTTCATTGATCGCATTCTTCAGGCTTTGCGAGCCCGTCTCAACTGGCCGCACTTCAGCGCCTAACAACTTCATCCGAAACACGTTTGGCGATTGCCGCTCAACATCTTTTGCGCCCATGTAAACAACACAGGGTAGAGAAAAAAGTGCACAAACTGTCGCGGTAGCAACTCCGTGCTGACCCGCTCCCGTCTCAGCAATGATACGCTTCTTCCCCATTCTCTTCGCGAGCAAAATCTGGCCGATGCAATTGTTAATTTTATGCGAACCAGTGTGGTTTAGTTCGTCTCGTTTGAGATAAATTTTGGCTCCACCGATTTTAGCAGTAAGCCTTGATGCCAGATATAGCGGGCTCGGACGACCAACATAATACTGCATGTAATAGTCAAATTCCTGCCAAAATTTTCTGTCCTTCTTCGCTTTTTCATAAGCCGCAGAAAGCTCTAGCACCGCTGGCATCAAGGTCTCAGCAACATATTGGCCACCGAAGGAACCGAAATATTTTTTCATCATTAGGAAGTAAGGGATGGGGAGTAAGGGATAAGCGAGGATCAAGTGATAAAAAATAAATGCTACGCGAAGCGCGAATGACTAATGATTACCGACTAATAACTACCAACTTCCCCATTGACATCCCAGAATAACTCCACATTTTTCCGGATTATCCCAATTTTTTCCGGATTATCCCGTGGCTTTGTTCCTCTCAACCTTCACAAACAAAATCGATGCAAAGGGGCGCGTATCAGTGCCAGCGCAGTTCCGTGCGTCTTTGGTGAATGAGAGCTTCTCGGGAATGGTTGTCTACGAATCCTTTGTCAATGAGTGTGTCGAGGGCTGTGATATTGAGCGCATCAAGAAACTTTCCGAATCAATCGATAATCTCGATCCATTTTCTGAAGAGCGCGACGCCTTTGCCACCGCGGTTCTCGGCGGCTCCATTCAACTTTCAATCGACTCAGATGGTCGCGTAATTCTTCCCGAAAGCCTGCTTAGAAAAGTTAATATCAAGTCAGAAGCCACCTTTGTTGGCAAGGGCTCAACCTTTGAGATTTGGGAGCCAAAGCAGTTCGAAGAATATATGACGCGCGCCAAGAAAGATGCGAAGGCCAAACGCAATCTTTTGAAGGTCAGCAAATGAGCCACCAGTCAGTTCTACTTAGAGAAGTAATCTCCAATCTTCAGCCAAAAAACGGTGAGATTTATTTAGACGGAACATTCGGTGCTGGCGGCTATTCCCGCGCCATTCTTGAATCAGCGACATGTAAGCTTTATGCAATTGATCGCGACCAAACTGCACAAAAATTCGCTGCCGAACTTAACAAAAAATTCCCCGATCGCTTTGTTTTTTTGGCTGGCAAATTTTCGGATAGCGAAAGGCTTTTGCGTGATAAAAACATAACCGAGCTAGACGGGATGGTCTTCGACATTGGCGTCTCCTCAATGCAGCTCGATGATAAATCGCGTGGATTTTCTTTTGATTCCGATGCTCGTCTCGACATGCGCATGGATCAAAATTCCTTTCCGAGCGCTTATGAAATAGTCAATGAAGCCAGCGAAAAAGAGCTCGCGCGCATCATTAAGGAATTCGGCGAAGAACCAAAAGCTAAGCAAATCGCTAAACACATTGTGATGGCACGTGCCATACAGCCAGTCTCTAGTTGCCGTGATTTGGCCGAGATAGCTCGATCTCTCTATCTTGGTTATTCAAAAACAGATCCGGCAACTAGAACCTTTCAAGCAATACGGATTGCCGTAAATCATGAGCTAGATGAGCTTAAATCAGCGCTTAACTCGAGCATCACCCTACTCAAAAAAGGCGGACGTTTAGTTGTTGTATCATTTCATTCACTTGAGGATTCGATCGTCAAAAATTTTCTTAAAGAACAATCCGGCGCCAAGCAAACATTCTCACGCTATCAGCCAGTTTTAGAGCAGCAGAATTCTCACAAAAATTTTCAGATAATCAGCAAATCAGCAATTTCGCCGAGCGAGGAGGAAGTGGCCGCCAACCCACGTGCCCGTTCGGCTAAAATGCGCGTGGCGGTTAGACTCTGATATGGGAAATAGAGTCGGATATATATTATTATCACTCACTATATTCAGCATGATCATAATGTTCATTGTGCAGTCGAAGGTGGAAGCTCTGCAAGATGATATTATCAAAACCGAAGGTGAAATCGCCCTTTATCAAGACCAAATACAATTACTCGAAGTTGAATGGGTATATTTAACCAGACCAGAAAGATTGAGAATATTAGCAACAAATTATCTGCAAAATAATGGATATGCCTTGGCTAGTCAGATTAAGGATATTGATAAGTTGGAGAAATATTACTTAGCTAATCATCATGAGGTTGAGGATAACAACAATATTGGCGCTGCAGAATATGAGTTGGCAAGGAACGAGATATAATTTATAGAGATTCAGGACTAAGTTATAGTATTACTCACCCTTATTACCTAACAATCCCCACTTTGTCAATATCTCCTCAATCATATTATATTTAATCGGCTTAGGAATAAAATCATTCATTCCAGTATCTAAGCATTTTTTCTTATCATCCTCACTAACATTGGCAGTAAGAGCAAATATCAGTGTAGTTCTTTTGTAATTTTCCTCTTTTTCAATTTGACGTATTTTTCTAGTAGCGTCAAATCCATCCATTATAGGCATCATACAATCCATTAATATCATATCATATTTAACGTGATTAAATTTGTTGATTGCCTCTTGACCATTCTCCGCCATATCATGTTTTATATTAAATTGCTTTAACATTGATGAAATAACCTTCATATTTACCTCATTATCTTCACATATTAGAGCTTTGATATTCTTAGTTGATTGTATAACATCTTTCTCAATTATGATATTATCATAATCATCATAATTAATATTTAGAGCAGAAAATATTGAGAACAATAAATTCTTATTTTTTATAGGTTTTGTAACAACATACTTAAACAATGATAGCTTGTTACTACTCACTTCATTCTTATCATGCGGTGATATTAGCAATATTATTGGGACATTCTTTAGCTTAATGCTACTTTTAATTTGCTCTGCAATCTCAATTGCATCTTGACCAGTGTGTTTGTTATGACCTAGTACAATAATATCAGGATCAACAACTTTATTTAAGTTCTCTAAAGCAAACTTAACACATTCGGCATCCAACTCTTTTGAGATATAGATAACTTCTTTCTTTAGATGTAAATCATCAAATACTTTTCCATAAGTATTTATCGCAGCCTCATTATTATCACAATATGCTATCTTCTTACCAGTAATTTTTGCTTTTTGTTCGTCATATGTTTCAATATTCACATCAGTATGACCTTCTTGCATCGGAATTGTAAACCAAAAATTAGAACCCTTGCCCTGCTCACTACTAACACCAATTGTGCCATGCAACATTTCAATCAGCTCCTTACAAATTGAAAGTCCCAAGCCAGTTCCGCCATATTTTCTCGTGGTTGACATATCAACTTGCGTAAATGCAGTAAACATCGTTGGTATCTTTTCTGCCGGAATGCCTATACCGCTATCGGCTATATCACAGTGAATATAATACAGTCCTCTATTTCGTTTTGATATTGATATATTGATTGTTATCTGTCCATGATGAGTAAACTTGATGGCATTATTAATAATATTATTCATTATTTGCCTAATCCTACCTGGATCTGATATTAGTGATATTGGAACAGATTGATCGATATTGGTTATTATCTCGAGACCATTGGAGTTAGCGCTATACGACATCAAATCAGCCACATCTTCTATCAGATCTCTAATATCAAATTCGATCAATTCTATTAAAATCTTACGCGCCTCAATTTTGGAAAAGTTTAATATATCGTTCAGTATCAATAATAATGATTCTGAAGATCGAGATATCGTACTAACTTTATCCAGTTCTTCTCGCGATAACTTCCCAGAATATCTTAACGCCTGCGCCATCCCAATAATACCATTCATTGGCGTACGCAATTCATGGCTCATGTTAGAAAGAAAGTGACTCTTTGCCACATTGGCAGATTCAGCAGAAATTTTTGCGCCGGTTAATTCTCTAACAAATGGATTAATTTTGATACGACGAAACATATGAACTAGCCATATAAGCAATATTGTAATAAATAGTGATTGGCCAACAGATGATATTAGTTGTATGATAAAATTATTAATCATCCTGTCTTTGTTAAACCCAACAATCGTTACAAGATTCGATACTAGTGATTTTCTATATGTTAGAAAACTGCATTGACCAATATTAAATCTTTGTGGTAGATTCTTAACATCTAAAACCTTTCCACTCATAATAACATCATCCAGAACACCTTTTGTTTTTATTTTATCCTTATCATAACTCTGATTATCAAGATTTGCTGATTTTGCAATTAGATCATAATCACCACTTATCACTGCATAACATATATCATCATCATCAAATACCCAATTGGCTTGACGTTGCAGAACCTCAGTCGGAATCATAGCGATAAATGTTCCGATTGGTTTTAAACTATCATAATCAATACGCATTGAAACCGGTATGGCATTATATGAAGATATTTCAGTTTCGATATGTTTAAATTTACCAATCCTCAACCTCCACGCCTCATTATCTATGGTTCTTTTGATATTAAAATATTCTGGCACATCTGTTGGCTCTGGCAATACCTTACCATTACTAACTATAATTTTCTCATCATTATTAACAAAGCTAAGTCTAATCCAAGAATAAACACTACTCTGCTCAGCATCGAGATTTATCGTACGCCTCAACATGGAGGCAATGGTTGCCGGATCATTTTCCTTTCCCATAATAAGCAACTTATCACCAATGTAATTAATATAGCTATCCACAGATATAATGGCGGCCGATACAGCCTTCTCTACCACCTCGGTTTGAAACCTAACTTGTTTATCTAGAACTCTCCAGAAATTATTAAAAATAAACACCGCATTAAACACAGCCAGAACCAAAACCAGCGAAATAAAAATGGTGGAAAAAATCGTGTAAGACCTACCAAGATCCAATCTCTCTTTCTTTTTGCGAAGATGCAGAATTCTTTCATAGCGATGACGAATTTTATTAAACTTTAGTTGATATTTTGGATCGGTAGTTCGACGAAATCTTAACTTTTTAACATAATATTTTTTACGCCCAAAAAAAAGCGGTTCTGCATAATGAAATAGCCTCTCTAGCGTTGTTGCATCGCGTAAAATCTTATTCGACATTAATCTTATTTTGAAACAGTATTTATGCTATTGAGACCAAGCTCTAAAATAACAGTTGCGGTTTTTGTTACACCACAAAACTTGTGCCAATCTTTAGCTAACTTCAAAAAACTCAAATGAAAAATCAACCACTGCTCCAGCAAGACACAAAACTTTCTTATGAAGTAAAATTAGACTATCTTGGCAACCCTTTTGTTTATGATGAATTTAATCAAAATCCTGATTTAATTAGCGTCAATGATGGTGGGTTTAAGGTAATTTTTACCAGAGATGTGGATTTAATAAATCAATACTACATGTTACGAGATGTGATCTATCGGTTTGAAAATGGGTGGGAGAAATATAACGGTATGGAGAAGGAATTCGATCGTTTAGGTAAAATCATTGTCACATTAAATAGTAATAACGAAGTTATAGGTGGAATGCGCCTAATGATTTCCAGTGAATGTAAATATCTATCCAATGAAATTCCTGGCACTATTTTTACATATAAAAAGATCTTGGAAAGATATGAAAAATCAAATGCTTCTGAAGCAAAAGATAAAAATTCAGATTTTTCCATAGCTGAAATTTCTGCTGTCGTTTCTAGTAGAAACGGACGCAATAGTGACATAATAAAATATATGTTCTTTGTAGTTTCTGAAAAGTTTATTGGCTTGGTTCACTATATATTTGGTGTAGCGCAAATCACATTATGTAGGTTATATAGGATAGAATGGAGTAGAATCGGTCACTATCTCGAAATCGTCATAACTTATCCGTGGGATAAAAAACAAGTTTATAACTATACACCAATGTTACCTATTTACGTTAAGCTAAAGAACCAAATCAATTAAATTAAATTTATGAAAAACTTTTTGGCAATTTTTTGGTTATTAATCTTTACAACTTTTCAGTTGTCATTTGCAGAAACCAATAACGAGAAAGATCAGAAAATAGATCTTGGCTTTGATCCACAAATTTTCTCACTTTCTAAAAGAAAGGAGAGGGCATTTGATGCCACTGCCGCTAACTATGTTTTATCGGGAGATGATATCAGGAGATCAGGCGCTACGTCAATTCCAGAGGCTTTACGTCTAGTTCCGGGAGTGCAGGTAGCAAGAATGGATGGCAACAAATGGGCCATTACTATTCGTGGATTTGATCGCCAATTCTCTAATAAATTACTAGTAATGATTGATGGTAGAACAGTATATACTACATTATTCTCTGGTGTATTCTGGGATATTCAGGATTATGCTTTAAATGACATTGATCATATCGAAGTGATAAGAGGTCCAGGTGCTACAATATGGGGACCAAATGCAGTTAATGGCGTGATTAATATCATTACTAAAAATGCCGATGATACTCGTGGCTCATATGCTTCACAAATAGCTGGTAATCAAGATAAATCAATTACTGAGGTCAGGTTTGGATCTGCCACTTCTAAAAATGACAGCTATCGCGTTTACGCAAAAAAATTAGAAACAGAAGGCCTTAATCGCTCCTCGAATAACTTGATTAACAACGAGGATGGTATCAAGAGAGATCAGGCTGGATTTAGATATGACGTCTCTTCGATTGAGAACAATAAAATATCCATCCACGGAGATGTGGCTAAAGGAGTTGCTAAGAATTACTTCGCATCATTGCAAAATCGTAATGATAAGGACTCACATAGCGCCAATTTAGTTATTAACTGGGATAAAAAGATATCAAAGGAATCAAGCATCATACTCAATGGGTATTATGATTATGATCAATTCTCTTTACCAGTCTTGAGTAGAAGTGCTCAAACAATAGATCTTGATTTTCAGCACTTTTACAATTTCAGCAAAGATAATCAATTTATTTGGGGAGCTGGATATCGCAATATTAACGATCGTGTGAAATTTAATAATGATGGCATTGTTGATCATACCGACAGTCCGGTAATTCCAATTGCTTACACTCCAAGCAAAAGGAATGATAATTGGGTCACTGGCTTTATTCAAGAAAAATATGGAATTATTCCGGATGAACTTTACGTCACTGTTGGTTCAAAATTTTTACGCAATACATTTACCGAATTCGAATATCAACCAAACATCAGATTGGTATATTACCCAGAACGTAAGCAAACTGTTTGGGCTTCTGTTTCTCGCGCCGTTAGAACACCGACTAGAGGAGAAAGAGATATCACGATTAAAAACGCCAATTCAGCTCCTTCTTCCAGAAACCTTATATTGAACCAAGGAAATGGTAACTACCGCTCAGAAAAAGAGATTGCGTACGAATTAGGATATCGCTTTAAACCAACAAAGAGACTCTCTTTTGATTTGGCTACTTTTTATAATGAATATTCTAAATTAAGAACATTTGAACCAAATCCTGGATCAACTCTTAACCCAACCGCTGATAATCTTGGTTTTGGTAAATCATATGGTTTTGAGTTTGTTACCAAATGGCAACCAACTCGTGACTTAAAATTAGAAGGAAGTTATGAATATTTTAAAATGCGTCTTGGACTTTTACCGCAGTCAAGAGATAACGCCTCTTTAATCGGCACATCAGACTCCTTACAAATTGCTGAGGGACATTCCCCCAAACACCAAATTAAACTGCGCGCTTTTTACAACATCACATCAGATATCGAATTTGATAACATGATGTATTTTGTTGATAATTTGGAGAAGGGTCTAAATTCGTCAACGACTGGAACTAGAAACGTATCAATCCCTACCTACACCCGCTTCGACACTCGCCTTGGTTATAATTTGACACAAAATTTAAATCTAAGTTTTGGAATCCAAAATTTATTTGACCAAAGACACACTGAGTTCAAAAACGCTCTTTACAACTACCAAACCGAAGTTGGCCGCACCTTTTATTTCAAAGCAATGTGGCAACATTAGTATTGTGGTAGTTAAAGCGTGTCTAGTTTAATAAAAAATACATTAATTATTATTATGCTTTCTACTGGCATTTGCGCGGCATCAGATAGAATTGTCGATGAATCGTTGGCGTATGCCCATTTTATTAATGGCTTGGTTAAAAAAGCAGAATTAGATAAAAAAGATGGGGCGCTATGTGTATTTGGAAATAATGATATTACAAAAGAATTGCTTAATATTACAGGATCAATAAAGATAAGCTCCCAAAATATTGATGAATATAGATCATGTAAGGCCGTTTATATTGG
>Ga0194121_10009792_pt1 | contig 11797 bp, 12 predicted proteins | sample TA2MahCa50mmetaG_FD_148609 | JGI IMG/M metagenome (GOLD analysis project Ga0194121, IMG submission 148609) | Freshwater microbial communities from Lake Tanganyika, Tanzania - TA2015020 Mahale Deep Cast 50m | ecosystem: Environmental > Aquatic > Freshwater > Lake | place: Tanzania: Lake...
CTCGCTATGGGGCGTGGCCGTTCAAAAGCTAAGCAGACTAAAGTCGCACGCGATCTCAAATACAGTTCACAAAATATAGATCTCGAACGCCTATCAAAGGAACTCCATGGCGAGGTTGATAAGAGCGATGATGATGACTTTGATCCATATGTCGAGGGCAACTACATCCCGAGAAAATAAGTTCTAAAGATGCACCCAACTCCTTATGTGGCATCCCTTCGCATCTATGAGCCAATAACAAGTTTTTCACCAGTTGATCAACTCCGTTGGTCCTCAATTCCGATTGAGAGCTATACCGGACGCGAAGAGCAGGATAGAGCGCTAAGAAGAGTAATCCTTGCTGAGCCTCCATCGCTAAAGGCAGATGGCGCTCACATTATTGATCATAATGGCAAGCGCTATGTCTCACCCTGGTCAACAGCAAAGAGATGTTGGGTTGCTTTATATGATTTTAGAAATTCACTACCGAATTCCGTAATTCCTTTTTTTCTCCCTCAAAGCTTAGGTGACGCCCTAGGTGATATATCGCCTGAACTTGAGAGCAGAGTTCCTCATATTCTCTCTGAGACTTGGATTATCCCGCCACGGTGGTTTGCTCTCTTTTCACCCGATGAAAGGCTACGAGGAAATAACCCCGATGGCCCTTTCACGATAATGAGAACAGAGCTAACAAAAGCAAAGAAGCGATGCCTTGAATCCCATCAAATTGTTAGACAAGCATTTGGCGATGGACCTGTTGAGGTCGAGCTCGGAGATCTTCTCAATTGGCTTAACGTTTTTCACCCAGATTCAATTTTGGAATGTGATTATGGCGGCCTTGCTCTCTATCTTGAAAAATCATTGATTGATAGTGGAAGCCCAGGACTTGATTCTGATACTTCAATTGAAGATGTCACTGCCTCGCTTCAAGGCCTTGCAAGCGGCGATGGTGTCCAAGCCGGAATCGGATATGAAGCTTTAATGAAGAGATGGAGAAAGGTCGCAGCGCTAGAGCAGGCGATGTAGGGCGGCCTTGCTACTTAAGGAGAGTAAGGCAATACTTTCCACCCATAAGGGGCGAAAGGGACTTAAACTCGCATCATGAGCATGCAAAGACCGACAGAGCAAGAAGTACTGCTCACCCCAGCCGAGGTTGCAAAGTTATTTCGAGTAGATCCTAAAACTGTCACTAGATGGGCAAAGGCTGGAAAGCTCACAGCAATTAGAACTCTTGGCGGCCATCGTCGCTATAGAAGGTCTGAAGTTCAAGCGCTATTAGGAAATGATGCTAAGGAGGTTAGAAGTGTCTGAAGAAAAAAATAGTGAAAAATCTAAAGATGAATTAAATGATCCTAAGGCAAAGTTTCGTGAAACTCTAGTGAAGAAGAAGCAGGCTAGAGGAATTAGGAATAACAATATCTCTAGAAACCCCAAGATCCATGGAGATCAAGAGGGTAGACGAGCTCCAAAGATGTTTCGCCGTAAATCGGGATTTGCGTGATACATTCAAGGTACAAGTCAAATGTATAGAGTAGGACTTTAGCGGTGTCAATACTTGTATTAGGTGGAACTGGCATGGTTGGCTCTGCCGTTTCGCGAGAGTTGAAATATAAAAGTGTGGAGCATCTAGCTGTTGGCTCAAGAACTGTCGACCTTACAGATCGAAATGCGACTTTTGAATTTCTCAGCGAACAAAAACCAGAAATTGTAATTGACGCTGCAGCATTGACTGGTGGTATTCACGCCAACAATTCAAAGCCGGTTGACTTCTTATCTAGAAATTTACAAATACAAACCAATCTTTTTGATGCCTGTCACGCGGTCAATGTTCAAAGACTTTTATTTCTAGGTTCAAGTTGCATCTATCCACGAGATTGTAAACAACCCATACAAGAAGAGTTCTTGATGTCAGGCATATTAGAGGGGACAAACTCTGCCTATGCAATAGCCAAGATTGCAGGTATCGAAGCAATTCGGTCTTACAGAAAGCAATTTTCACGTAAGTGGATCTCGGTCATGCCAACCAATTTATATGGACCTCATGACAACTTTGATAATAAGTCTAGCCATGTAATTCCGGGAATGATAAATAAATTTCATCGGGCTATAACTAGCAATCAAAATACAGTTGAATTATGGGGAACTGGAACCACTCGTCGTGAATTTATGCATGTTGATGACCTAGCTAGGGCTGTTCTATTCCTTCTTGATAATTATGATAATGACATGCACCTGAATGTGGGTACAGGTAATGACGTTCCCATCAGTGAACTTGCTCGAATTATTGCAAGTATCATGGGGTTTAAAGGCAGTATTGTCTGGAATAACGAATATCCAGATGGCACTCCGAGAAAGCTGCTAGATGTATCTAGGATTTCAGAGCTTGGGTGGAAACCTATGATCACTCTAGAAGACGGACTTCGTGAAGTAATCGCGTGGTATTTGAATAGTCATGACTCTGATAATCAAAACAAGGAGGCTTAATAATGTCGAAAGTTGCTTTTATCACTGGCATTACTGGACAAGACGGCTCTTATCTAACAGAGTTTCTGCTTAATAAAAATTACATAGTACATGGATTAATACGTCGAAGCAGTAATTTTAATACTAGCCGAATCGATCACTTGTATCAAGATGTTCATGAAGATAATAAAAAGTTCTTCTTGCATTATGGAGATATGACCGACTCGGTATCTTTAGTGAATTTGATCAGAGAAATTGAGCCCGATGAGATTTACAATCTGGCTGCACAGTCGCATGTGCAGGTTTCTTTTAGTCTACCGCAGTACACCGCTCAGGTCGATGGAATCGGCACAATGATAATTTTAGAAGCGATACGAGCATCGGGCTTGAGCACACGATTCTATCAAGCCAGCACAAGCGAATTATTTGGTTCTACCCCTCCTCCTCAAAATGAATTGAGCACATTCAAGCCAAGGAGTCCATATTCAGCCGCAAAACTAATGGCTTATTGGGCAACAGTTAATTACAGAGAGGGCTATGGGTTGCACGCGACGAATGGAATTCTCTTTAACCATGAGTCTCCTCGACGAGGCGAAACTTTCGTCACAAGGAAAATTTCGAAGGCCGTTGCAGAGATTTACTCGGGTAAGCGCAAAAAGCTCTACTTGGGTAACTTGGAGGCTATTCGAGACTGGGGATACGCTCCCGAATATGTCGAAAGTATGTGGTTGATGCTCCAACAAGACCACCCTGGAGATTACGTTGTAGCAACGGGAGTTGGAGCAACGGTTAAAGACTTTGTTAAGGCATCTTTTGAAGCGGTGGGTCTAGAGTGGCAGAAATTTGTAGAGTACGATGCTAGGTACGAGCGCCCAACCGAGGTTCAAGCACTAATTGGTGATCCTTTGAAAGCACGTGAGGAGCTAAACTGGAGTGCAAAAACTTATTGGAATGACTTAGCAAAGATTATGGTAGACGCCGATCTTGATTTTATGCAAGGCAATCGTGAATAGGAATGACACTAATTATTAGCGAAATAATAATTCTTTTATTTTTATCATTCGTTTTTTCGTTAGTACTTACGCCAATACTGATTCGTCTTGCCAAGTCTTTTCGTTTGGTTGATGGACCTGACTGGTCAAGAAAATTTCAAGCAGAATCAGTTCCCGCAGTAGGTGGAATAGTGATTTTTACTTGTATTTCAACCATTTCATTTCTAGGTATTAATTTTGGTAATGTCGCTCAATTGGATAGTTCTTATGTTGCAATGTGGGCAATACCATGCCTCATTGTTTTTATAGTTGGAGTATATGATGACATTTCCAACTTGAGCCCTCTTAAGAAAATCGTTGGGCAATTAATTGCGGCATCAATAGCATCAGGAAGTGCTTACTCTCTAAATTTAAAGAGTGAGATAACCTCTAATACTTATGTTAATTTTGCAATTACCATGTGTTGGATAATTTTTGTCACTAATTCACTTAACTTTGTGGATAATCACGATGGAATTGCAACGATTTATTCATCTCTAATCTTCTTGAGCTTCTTCACTCTCGCGTACTTGACAGATCAAATCCTACTAATTGTATTGTCTATTGTCAGTCTTGGCTCTTTAATTGGATTTTTCCGCTATAACCGTCCCGAAGCAAGGGCGTACTTAGGTGATGCAGGATCTTTATTCCTTGGTACTTCAATTGCCGTAACTTCGTTGCAAATTGACACAACAGCCAACTCAACTTTGCTCTCAGTGATTTCAATACTCGTACTCCTCTCCTTCCTTATAGCTGACACCTTTCTAGCCTTACTGACTCGAATTAGGTCCGAACGTGCAATCTATCTTGGAGGACGCGATCACATCGCACATAGACTACAGATTATGGGCTACAGTAGAAGTCGTACGTTGGTTCTTATGATTTTAGGAACAATTCCATCAATTATCGTATCAGTTACTATGAATCTGGTTTCAGAAAAACTGGCTTGGACTTCAGTCGGCGTATACCTAATTTACTATTCTCTTTGTGTATTTAAGTTGTCCAAAGTGCCAATAAAGTATGGATAGAGATACGAAAGTAAGACTTTTTGGTGGTTTGGGAAATCAACTATTCCAATTAATGGCTGGCACTTTTGCCTCAGAAATTCGCAAGTCAAATCTCACCCTAGATACTCGCTGGCTTAAACTTGGTTTCGGACACTCAAACTCGAATATCCTCGCTTTTAGTTGGGAAAACAGTGCAAACTACTTAATAAAAGAGGGTTCGATTCATAAATCCGAGAGATTGCTCTCTCATCTATTTAACTCTTTGAGTGTTCGAGATTTAATCCCGGCAAAAATTATCCGATATAGATCTGATAAGAAGTTTTTTGATTCCACAGATTGGCACGAAGCCTCTAGAATAAACCTAATCGGATATTTCCAAGACATAAGAATCTTTAATCTCCTCAATGAAAGACATAACTTTACATTTGAGATAGAGCATAAATCTCAAAAATATGAAAGCCTATCCGTGCAGCTAGATGGTAATTTCATAGCTATTCACATTCGTGGAGGCGACTACCTTACTTCGGACAAATATCACTTGATACTTCACAGTGATTATTATCAAAAGGCAATCAGATTGGTTCGCTTAGCACATAAGGATTTACCGATAGTTGTCTTTACGGATGATGAGGAGCACTCTTCTAGAGTCTTGAAAGGGATTGATTTCAAAATTGATCGTATTTTAAGCAATTCCTTATCTCCTGCTGAAAGTATGAAACTCATGAGTAAAGCGAGGGCTATTATCACCGCAAACTCAACGTTTTCTTTGTGGAGTGGATTGATTGCCAAGAATTGCGAATTAACAGTCACCCCAAGAGTTTGGTATACAGAAACTGCCTTAAAAAATAAAAATCTTTTGCCGTCCAATTGGATTAAAATTTAATAATTTGCCTTGCTTCGCTGGCGCATTCTCAAATTCTTATATTGCCAGAGTTTAAGAATAGCGAAAATGGAAGTTGGTTGAAAAAGAATCTTAAAGACTAAAATAAGATTGAAAAAATCAAACTTCCGACACAAAACTAAGATTTTTAGTGAATCCTTAGCAAGTAGGACACATCTTTCACTTTTATGGGAACACGACGAATACAAAGTCAGCGTTTTTTTAGCCTCACTCGTACTTAATAACAATTTCGAGCGAAGCGGGTGCTGAAATTCACTCACTTTGGAATTCATGGCATGTCTTCTGTTGCTTGTGATTCCATTGGGAGAGAGGGTGTAAGTCAGATATGGTTGAGGAATACTTGCAAATCTACCTTTATCGATCATCCTAATCCACAAAGCTAAGTCTTCTGCTGGGAAATCTTGCTGGCGATATCCGTTGGAATTCAAAAAGGAAACTTTCCTAAACATTGCTGATGGATGAGCAGTTCTAGATGGATTTATCAATGATAGCTTTACGGCGTAGTCAGTCACAGCAGACGGGATGTACCCAAGATATTTTTGCTTCTCTGAAACGATTACATAATCGGTAAATGCTAAAATAAGTTCAGGATCCTCTTCAAAGAGTTTCCTTTGATGGTGAAATCTACCCGCATGATAAGCGTCATCAACATCTAACCTTGCTATAAGAGGGTTTCTTGCGCGGGAAATTCCATGGTTCAAAGCTGAGACAATACCCCCATGAGCCTGATTTATCATTTTAATAGCTGGGTTTAGCTCTTCTAAATTGAGATATCTGGTGGAAGGCTCGTCCTTGGATCCATCGTTAACAACAATAACTTCATCTCCGGATTCAAGGTCGGTAATTAAACTTAGTAACAAAACTTCTAATTGTGGGAATCCATTAAATACAGGTAGTACGACACTAATTTTCACCAATTTTCCTCCACGGACTCCATACGCTCCCAACGTCCATCAACATTCTTGTTTACAGCCCTAATTATTTGCTTCATATTTTTGGCAAAGGCAAAACGAGAATCGAAGCAAAATTCGGGACCAACCAATGAAATTGGATTATTTGCAGCCCAGCAATTGAGATGACTTTCATCGTGATATTTAGCAATTAAGTTATTGGATAAATCTTGATTTATCTTGAACTCTAATTCATGAGAGAGTTTTTCAACGCTCTCTCTCTTGCCCCACCAAGCTCCTCCACAGACGTAAAATTTCCGTTGTAATTTCGGCACAAAGGCTGCAGACGACCTATTTGTTTCCCATGTTCCTATACCAAAATACTTAAAACTCAATCTTAGATCACTCAAGAGAATTCCCAAAAATCTAAATAATCCAAATTGATTCAGGATTTCCAGCCGACTTGTTCGAAAATAACCGGGATGTTGAACCAGAGTTATTCCTGAATTCCCAACGAGATCTAGATATTCTTGAGAAAACTTGGAGATAAATTCCATATCTGCGTCTAAATACATCAAGTACTCTGATTCTATTTCTTTGAGAATCATATTTAAGTATTTAAATCGCAGTAAAGTCGGTAGAGGCCATGGAAGATTCGGTATACTCACAAATCGACATTCTATGCCGCTGTTCTTGTCTTTCCATTCATTGAAAATGGCTTGAGAGTCACCCGCCAAGTAAAACTCCACTTTGATTGAATCATCTATTTCTCTTAATGCACTTGCAACCATATTTTGCCAAAATGGAAAGTACCGTCCTGTTGCGATAGAAAATATAGTTAACGTGGCCAAGTTAACTCCCTTTATTTCTCAAGACCAGCATTTGCTGCTGCCCGAAAAGCTGGGACTAGATTAATCAATTCTGAAAAGCTTCCTTGTCCAACAATCTTGCCTTCATCTAGGTAAATTATCCGATCAGCGCTCTGAATCGTTGATATTCTATGAGCGATTACAACTCGAGTTACATCGACTAGTTTTGAGAATATCTTACGAGAAATTTCCGCTTCTGTCTTAGTATCTAAAGATGAAGTTGCTTCGTCAAGAAAAAGAATTCGTGGGTTTGCAACTAAAGCTCGAGCGATTCCGATTCTTTGTCTTTGGCCACCACTAAGGTTTGCTCCGCCAGGACTTATCATCGTATCTAAACCCTTTGGCAACGAATCTAGAAAGTTTTCTAACTCTGCAAGTTTTAGACACTTTATTAAGTGCGTGTCTAAATCTGTGTCAAATGCTCCTGGCCAAAGTAAGTTATTTCTTAGTGTAGTGGAAATTAGTTGAACATTTTGAGGAACATACCGAATGGCATTTTTGTTGTTTTTAATGAAGACCGATGGATTCATTCCCTCAATCTTAACAATTCCAGATTCGACGCCTTGCAGTCCCAAGATTGTGTCAATAAGTGTTGTTTTTCCTGCGCCCGATGGTCCAGTGATAGCGACGAACTCACCTTGATTGATTTCCAAAGATAAGTCATCTATTACCCAATATGTAGAACCTTCAAATTTTACTGACACATTTTTTAGATGGATTTGAGGTTTTTCAAAATTCTTAAGCACGATTAATTCCTCAGGTGAGGTACTTTTCTTATAAGTGGACATCTCCTTGAAGCTTTGGAGAAACTCTCGGCTAGGCTCAATAGCGGCGATCATTTCTAAAATTCCAACTTGTATATGCAAGACTGCAGGAATCATTCTGAGGCTCATGGCGATAAAGATCGCCAAAGCAGCAATTGTTGCTTGAAAGTCCTTAATTAATAACTGTATACCTGTCATTGCAAATGCACCGACTATTAAAGTGATTTCTGCCAAATATTTTGGAATAACTGAAAGAAATGACTTTCTCTTTATTGCTTGATAGTTAGACATACGATTTTTTTCAAAAATCTTATGTAAATGTGACTCTTGATTGGACACCTTAATCTCTCTGAAAGTCAACCCACTAAATTGAATTAACTCAGCTCCACTGACGCCAAAAGAGTAAATCTGCTGACCAGAATCTTTGATGTCCTTACCAAGGTGACGTGTTGAGACTAAAGCCACAAAGACATAAAACACTATAGCCGGAACTGCAAGGGTCCAGTCAATAATTGCAACGCCGCAAAGTAAAATCACCAGATAGAAAAACTCAGTAATGAGTTTAGTAGCATTTCCGACCATCTGAGTAATGCAAGAGTTAACGCAAGCAAAAGCTCTACCTGCAATCACTTGAGGCGTTAGTTTTTTTTGACTTTCAAGACTAGAACTTAGATAGAGCTCAAAATACTTGCTAGAGATCACTGCTTCTCTATAAGCAAGAAACCCTATGGTTCGGCGAGTTATAAGTGCAGAAATCACAGTCTTTGAGGCAAGCAAGAATGCCACTATTACGCCAATAATAACGATAGCTTGTTCTCCACTCGAATCCTTTAGAAAGCTTAAGGAGTTGAGAGATTTTGGAAGTTCAATTGTCCCCTTTGAGACTAGTGAGATCGCTTGGGAAGAAATTAGCCCAATAAGCAGAAGTCCAAATAGATCAGCGCTAGAAACCGAAATGTTGGCTAGAACTAGTAAAACAATTCGTCGAAGATCACTCTTTGATAGAAGCCTAAAAGAACCATGAGCAACACTCACGATAAGTCTCACTCGGCTAAACGTACTGGAAAAGTTCACTTTAAACTTCACTCAATTCTTGTTGTACCAAGTTATGATTGAATCAATCTGGTCAAGGAAAACTCTTTCAGGCTTCCATCCAAGTTCCTTTGAAGCCTTAGAGAATTCTATAGCGTACCTAAAGTCGTGACCTTTTCTGTCTTCAACGAATTTTATGTAGTCATATTCAATATTTAGACGACTAGCAATTAAATGTAGAACTTGCAGATTTGTAAAACTCTCATTACTTCCAAAGTTATAGATTTGGCCAGTCTTACCATTTTTTACTACAGCTAGTATTCCATCCACATGATCATTGACATGAATCCAATTTCTAACATTCTCACCGTCACCATAGATGGGAACCTTCCTCCCTTCCAAGAGACTCAAAATAGCCATTGGAATAAATTTCTCAGAATTCTGTCTAATTCCGTAATTGTTACTACAACGCGTAATACTTACATCTATCCCGTAAGTCTTAAAATATGCTAAACAAAGTAGGTCAGCCGATGCTTTTGAAGCACTATATGGTGAATTAGTTTTGAGAGGGAACTCTTCATCAGCGAATCCATAATCCAGACTGCCATAAACCTCATCCGTGGAGATCTGGACAAGTCTTTTATTGAATTCTCTAACTTGATTTAGAAGGACCATTGTTCCCAAAACATTGGTTTTTACAAATGAGTCAGGGGACAATATTGAATTATCAACATGGGATTCGGCAGCAAAATTAATAATTAGATCATTAGACTTGACTAATTTAGCCATCAATTCCTGATCAGCAATGTCACCATGAAAGAAGACAACTTTATTGCTCTGTATCAGAGGGTCCAAATTGGACCTGGAACCTGCGTAAGTTAGTGCATCTACCACTGTTATTTTGAAATCATTTTCGATTGACATTTGATGTACAAAGTTAGAACCGATAAATCCGGCCCCTCCAGCTACAAGTACATTCGTCATTAGTACATTGTAGAGCTCTTTCCTAAGTGGTAGGTTAGGGCTCCATTTTCAAGTGAGAAGGAGAAAAATCTTTGCGAGGGCTACTCCTAGCTGGCGGCCATGGCACTAGGCTAGCCCCCACAACTAGTGCGGTAAACAAGCACATTCTGCCCTTATATGACAAACCGCTTATTTATTATCCTCTATGCAATCTGATTTTGGCAGGCGCGAACGAAATAACCATTGTTTCTACTTCAATGGGGATTGAGCAAATCAAAAAACTATTAGGAAAGGCAGAAGATAGATTGGGCATTGAAGTAAATTACTTAGTGCAGGACGATCCAAGAGGAATATCCCATGCCATAAGTTTGTTTTGCTCGAGCTCTGAAGTGGCCGAACCTGTCTTAGTGATTTTGGGCGATAACTTCTTTTACGGACCTAGCCTAGGTCTGGATCTGGGAGCACTAGAAAATATTAGACATGCGGTCTGTTGGACTCAAGTCGTGAAAGATCCATCAAGTTACGGAATAGCGATGAAAGATTTAGATGGTAATGTCAATGAGATTGTTGAAAAACCTGCTAATTCTAATGGAAAAGATGCCGTAACAGGACTTTACTTCTTTCCTTCAGATCTTGAGAGTAAAATTAGTGATATCCAAGTCTCCCTTCGTGGAGAATTTGAAATTACAACTTTATTAAGTAGATATCTCGATGAGAGCTCATTAGATTGTAGAGAGTTACCTCGAAGCGTCTATTGGAGAGATGCCGGCACGCCCGAGAATCTGCTGGATGTTTCTCAATTTGTTTATTCAATTCAAAAGCGCCAGCAGATTCCAATTGGGTCTCCCGAAGAAGCAGCATGGCGAAGAGGCTTTATAAGTGATAAACAATTTGCCGAGCTAGTCAAAGAGATGCCACTAAGCGAGTATCGGAACCTTCTTGAATCTTTGCTGAAATAGGCAAGTGTTTGGCTAACTTGTTAGTATATGAGGGTGAAAAGAAACAAAAATACTCTTGCAATTCATGGAGGTCCAAAATCGGTCAAGAAGCCTTTTAGTCGCTTCAACACAATTGGAACAACAGAGGCATTAGCAGTACTTTCAGTTCTCAAAACAGGAGTTCTTTCACAGTTTCTTGGCGAGAACCACCCAGACTTTTTCGGTGGCCCAAAAGTTCAGGAATTTGAGAAGAAATCTGCCGAGTATTTTGGCGTGAAACATGCGATAACCGTAAACTCTTGGACTTCGGGGCTAATTTGCGCAGTTGGTGCAATTGGCACTGAGCCTGGAGATGAGGTAATTCTTCCACCGTGGACCATGTCTGCAACAGCGATGGCGATACTACATTGGAACGCGATTCCAATATTTGCTGACATAAGCGATACAGACTACTGTCTTGACCCAGAGGATGTTAGAAGAAAAATCACCTCAAAAACAAGAGCTATATTTGCAGTGGACATATTTGGAAATTCAGCTCCGATGAAGGAGCTTCGTAAAATTGCTGATGAATATGACCTTAAACTTATTTGTGACACAGCTCAGTCTCCAGGTGCAACCTATAAAGGCAAAATAGCTGGGACGCTTGCAGATATTGGCGGAATTAGTCTGAACTATCATAAACATATCCATACTGGTGAAGGTGGAGTCTTGTTTACTAATGATGATGAGTTGGCTCTACGAATGAAGTTGATTAGAAATCATGGCGAGTCCGTTGTGGAAGGAATGGGAATCTCAAGAATTGATAACATAATTGGTTATAACTTTAGGCTGGGGGAAATTGAAGCAGCAATTGGAATGGTACAACTTGGGAAGCTGTCAAAAATAATTTCAAAGAAGCAGTTGATCGCAAATGCATTAACGGGAGAATTGAAGAACTTGCCTGGACTCGTTACGCCTAAA
>Ga0194121_10009798_pt1 | contig 11788 bp, 12 predicted proteins | sample TA2MahCa50mmetaG_FD_148609 | JGI IMG/M metagenome (GOLD analysis project Ga0194121, IMG submission 148609) | Freshwater microbial communities from Lake Tanganyika, Tanzania - TA2015020 Mahale Deep Cast 50m | ecosystem: Environmental > Aquatic > Freshwater > Lake | place: Tanzania: Lake...
TCCCGCAGATCGCGCGAATACGGTTTGACCATCTCATGCCGGCCTCCGTCTCCAGCCAGCATCTTGAATCACATCGTACGCATTCTGGGAATCACTAATGATTCAGATAGATCACAAAATGCTCTAGCGGCTGAACCAGGCCTTCATCGCCGGCGTTTCCAGCACCTCGGGATTGCAGATCCGATAGGGCGGCTGCCGGTTGAAGAAGGCGCGCGCCGACTTGAAGCCGCCTTCCGCCAGCATCCGCAGCCCCTCGTCGGTATAGGTCATCGCGTGCGGTGCCACGATGATGTTGTCGAGGGTGAGCAGCGGGTTGTCGACCGGCGTCGGCTCCTCCTCGAACACATCCGTCGCGGCGCCCGCGATGCGGCGCTCCTGGAGTGCGAGATGGAGCGCTTCCTCGTCGACGATCGGCCCCCGCGCCATGTTGACGAGGAACGCCGAGCGCTTCATCAGCCGGATCAGGCGCGCATTGACCATGCCGCGCGTCGTCGCGTCCAGCGGACAGGCGATCACCAGGAAGTCGGCTTCAGTCACCACCGTGTCGAGGTCATGCAGGCTCACGCCGAGCGGGGCCACCTCCTCCGGCTTGGCGTAGGGATCGTAGGCGATGTGCCGCATGCCGAAGGGCGCGATCAGCCTGAACAGCTCGCGGCCGGTATTGCCGGCGCCGATCAGCCCCAGCGTCTTGCCGCCGAGGCCGGTGCCGAGATAGTTCATCCGCTCGTTCCAGCGCCCGGTTCGGACCAGGCGGTCCATGGTCGGGATGCGATGCGCCAGCGCCAGGATGAAGGCGAAAGCGCTGGAGGCAACCGAGCGGCGTACGCCCTCCGGGTTGTTGGTGATCAGGATGCCGGCCGCCGTGATCGCCGGCACGTCCAGATGGTCGAGGCCGACGCCGAAGCGGGCGACGAGGCGAAGCTTCCGGTCAGGGCGCGCGAGTGCCGACGCGCGCAGCTCCGGCGCGCCGAGGCAGATGCCGTCGTAGCGGGCAACATCCTCGGCGGTGACCGGCCCTAGACCGTCGCCGAACCATTCCCAGTCCAGCAGCGGGTCGTCGTCGAGGATCTTGAGCGCGACGGGGTCGAAGGTCGGCTTGCCGTCGGCGCCGAGAATGTCGCGCGAGAGGCCGACGCGGAACTGGGCCATCAGAGCGCGATCGTCATGCCGCCATCGACCATCAGCACCTGGCCGGTGCAGAAGGACGACGCGGGAGACGCGAAGTAGATGACGGCACCGCCGAGCTCGGCCGGATCGCCCCAGCGCCCGGCGGGCGCACGGTTGGAGACCCAGTCGTAGAAGGTCTTGTCGCGGCGGACGACCTCGTTCTGCGCGCCGGGATAGAAGCCGGGACCGATGCAGTTGCAAGTGATGCCTTTGGAGGCGAGCTCGACTGCGAGCGCGCGCGTCAGCCCGTGCACGCCGGCCTTGGAGGCGACGTAAGGGGAGATCGACGCCCGCGCGATCACGCCCATCACCGAGGAGATGTTGATGATGCGGCCCCATTTGTTGCGGGCCATGACCTTGGAGGCCTCGCGCGCCAGGCGGAAGCAGGCGGTGAGGTCGGTATCGAGCACCGAGGACCACTGCTCCTCGGTCACGTCATGCAGCAGGTTGCGCGTCACGATGCCCGCGTTGTTGACCAGGATGTCGAGCCGGCCATGCGCCTTGTCGATTTCGGCGATCGCGTTGTTGATCGCGGCGAGATCGGTCACATCGAAAGCCTGGACGGAGGCCGAATGACCTTTCGCCTCGAGGTCCTTCTTGCGCTCCTCGCACTTGGCCTTGTTGCGCGCGTTCAGCACGATGTGTGCCCCGGCCGCTGCCAACGCCTCCGCCATGGCCCAGCCGAGCCCCTGCGACGACCCGGTCACCAGCGCGACGCGGCCTTTGAGCGAGAACATGTCGAGCATAGATCGAATCCTTCCCTTGACCTGTCGCGGTCGTAGGCTGCCTTCGCCACCCTGTCGCGCCCTAACGAACCACAATGAAATCGATGGCGCGGCTTGGCGTCTCATACAAAATCTTGTATAATTCCCCGCGATGAAGCCGGTTGCTTTTCTCGGGGATTCACTGTCGACCCTAAAGGGCTTTCCGGGCAGCGCGAGGCGTCGAGCAGGCTACCAGATCGATCGGATCCAGCGCGGCTTCGACCCGGACGACTGGAAGCCAATGCCGGCCATCGGTCCCGGCGCACGCGAGATCCGCGTTCGAGACGGCACCGGCGCTTTCCGTGTGTTCTACGTCGCCGTCCGCGCCGAAGCGGTTTATGTGCTGCATTGCTTCCGAAAGAAGAGCCAACGAACGAGCCAGCCCGATCTCGAACTCGGTGCGCAACGCTATAAAGAACTGATGCGAGGTCGAAAATGAAAGCGCGACGGTTTGCCAGCGTCTGGGACGCGATCGAGGATACGAGTCACGAGGCGGCGAGCCTGCGCGCGCGATCGGACCTCATGCTTGCGCTTGCCGAGTTGATCCGCCAATCCGGCTGGACACAACGCCAAGCCGCGACGAAGTTCGGCGTCACCCAGCCGCGCATTTCCGACTTGGTGAGGGGTCGTATCGACCTGTTCTCGCTCGATACCCTGGTCGACATGGCTGCCGCCGGCGGCCTGAAGCCGCGCATTACCGTCAAGCGAGCCGCATAGCCGGCTTGACGACGAAAGCCGCCTTCGAAGGGGGGTTTAACATGGGGCTTTACGTCCACACTCTCAGCAAGCTGCCGCTCGGCCTAGAACGAGATTACTACCTATACATTCTGGACTATGGCTGGGATGAGCCCTTGGGCGGCGCTCTGCATAGCAACTTCCGCCGAATGGCCGATCTAGCCGCCAAACACAATGCGTCCGTCATTGCCGGAACAGATGCCAGGGCATTCACTGACCAAGTCATCTCGATGCATGTGGATGATCGCCAATTTTCCTATCAGTCAATCAATGGCGAAGCGGGAGAGACCATTCTGCCCGCGCTTATGATTGCCACTATCCATCCGGGGAAATTCAAGACAGAGCATCCGGACTATCGCCCTCGAAAGGCTCCACGCGGCGTCGCTGATGACAAGCTAATATTGATTCCTCTCAGAGGCGTCTGTCAGAGCCCCACGGAAGTCGTGGACTTGGTTGAACGCATATTCCGAGACATCGCCGCGAAAAAGCCGCTGCAAGAATTCTCCATCGCTAAGGAGCTACGCGCCGGTGAGCAAGGCGCTCTCTCCGACGCCTTTATTCTGAAACCCGCACTATGGGGAGTCGGGGTCGATCTAAGGAGCTCGCGAGAAGGTGGAGACAAAAATGAGACCAAGCTCTCGTGCTTTGCCTTCTTGACTTCCTAGCGAGTCAAAGGTCCGCTCATCTTCCGAAGTCCAACACGAAAGTAGGCTCATGGCGAAGCATCGGATTGCGGTTGTTCCCGGCGACGGCATCGGCAAGGAGGTGATGCCGGAGGGGCTTCGCGTGCTCGACGCTGCTGCCCGCAGGTACAACATCGATTTCAGCTTCGACCACTACGACTGGAGCTGCGAGACCTACAAGAAGACCGGAAAGATGATGCCGGCGGACGGCATCGAGAAGCTGGCGCAGTCGGGCTCGATCTTCCTCGGCGCCGTCGGCTTCCCGGGCGTGCCGGACCACATCTCGCTCTGGGGCCTCCTGATCCCGATCCGGCGCGAGTTCCAGCAATACATCAACCTCCGCCCGGTGCGCATGATGAAGGGCATCCCCTGCCCGCTGGCGAACCGGAAGCCGGAAGAGATCGATTTCTGGGTCGTGCGCGAGAACAACGAGGGCGAATATTCGGAGATCGGCGGCCGCCTGTTCCAAGGCACCGAGCGCGAGATGGCAGTACAGCAATCCACCTTCACGCGCGTCGGCGTCGACCGCGTGCTGCGCTACGCCTTCGACCTCGCCAAGACGCGCAAGCGCAAGCACGTGTCTTCGGCGACCAAGTCGAACGGCATCATCCACACCATGCCGTATTGGGACGAGCGCGTGAAAGCCGTGGCGGCGGACTATCCCGACGTGACGTGGGATCAGTACCATGTCGACATCCTGACCGCGAATTTCGTGCTGCATCCGGACTGGTTCGACGTGGTCGTCGGCTCCAACCTTTTCGGGGACATCCTCTCGGATCTCGGCCCGGCGGTGGCGGGATCGATCGGCATCGCGCCCTCGGCCAATCTCAACCCCGAGCGGAGATATCCCTCGATGTTCGAGCCGGTGCATGGCTCGGCACCGGATATCGCCGGCAAGGGCATCGCCAATCCGATCGGCCAGATCTGGTCGGGCGCGATGATGCTCGAGCATCTCGGCCACAAGGACGCGGCGGATGCGATCGTGCGCGCGATCGAGGATGTGCTCGGCGGCGGCGGTCCCCGGACGCGCGACATCGGCGGCCAGGCGACGACGGTTGATCTCGGCAAGGCAGTAGCGGAGGCGCTTCGATGATCGACGCATACACGGCGGCAACCAGCAACGGGCTCCGCGCGGCGATCGCGCTCGCCGAGTCCGGGCTGCGCCACACCATCCACAAGATCGACCTCTCCAAGGGCGATCAGAAGACGCCAAAGTTCCTGCGCATGAACCCGGCGGGGCAGATCCCGGTCATCGTCGACAGGGACGTCGCCGACGGGCCGCTGACCCTGACGGAGTCGACCGCGATCCTGATCTATGTCGCCGAGAAGAGCGGCAAACTGCTGCCGGCTGGTGCCGGCCCGCGGGCGCGCGTGTTCGAGGCGCTGGCGACGGCAATGACCGATGTCTACGCGCCGTTCAACGCGCTCTTCCATATCCATGACGACTTCGCCGACAAGGTCACGCCGGAGGTCATCGCCGATTTCGACGCGCGCATCCGCGCGGCGCTGACGCGTCTCGACGCCACGCTCGGGAAGTCGGAGTGGATCGCCGGCGATTTCTCGATCGCCGATATCGCGCTCTACTGCAACGTCTGGCGCTTGAAGACGGCGCTCAACCGGACCTTCCCCGATCTCGGGAATCTGCAGCGCTGGTTCACCGCCATCGCCAACCGGCCCGGCGTGCAGCTCGGCACCTCGCTGGCGGGCCGCCCGTGACCGATCGCTTCTTCGAGGATTTCAAGGTCGGCGATACCTTCACGACCGGCGGCGCCACGCTGACGGAGTCGATGATCCTCGACTTCGCGCTCGCCTACGATCCGCAGCCTTTTCATCTCGACGTCACCGCGGCCAAGGCAGGCCCCTTCGGCGGCCTCATCGCCTCAGGCTTCCAGACCCTGGCGCTCGGCTTCCGGCAGGTGCTCGATATGGGTCTGCTGCGCGGCGGCTCGATGGGCTCGCCCGGCATGGACGAGCTCCGCTGGACGCGGCCGGTGCGCCCCGGCGACACGCTGCGAGTGAAGGGCGAAGTGGTTGAGACCAAGCCCTCCTCCTCCAAGGCCGATCGCGGCACGGTGCGCATCAAATACGCCTTTGTCACCCAAGCGGACGAGGTGGTGCTGACCATGAGCTGCATGCACATCATGAGGCGCCGGCCGGCATGAGCGAGGCCCCGGCATGAACGAAGCCGACATCGTCATCGTCGGCGGAGGTTCCGCCGGCTGCGCGCTGGCGGGACGCCTAAGCGAAAATCCGCGCATCCGCGTTCTGCTTCTGGAAGCGGGGCCGAGCGACACCGATCCCTGGATCCACCTTCCCGTCGGCTATTTCCGCAACATCCTTTCGCCGCTCTCCTGGGGCTTCGAGACGGAGCCGGATGCCGGCATCAACGGCCGCTCGATGGTCTGGCCGCGCGGCAAGGTGCTCGGCGGCTCGTCTTCGATCAACGGCCTCATCTATATCCGCGGCCAGGCCGAGGACTACGATCACTGGCGCCAACTCGGCAATGCCGGCTGGTCGTTCCAGGACCTGCTGCCCTACTTCAAGCGCGCCGAGCACCAGGAGCGCGGCGAGAGCGAGCTGCACGGCGTCGGCGGTCCGCTCGGCGTCTCCGACCTCCGCCTCAAGCACCCGATCTGCGAGGCCTTCATCAAGGCAGCCGAGCAGGCGGGGTATCCGCACAACCCGGATTTCAACGGCGCGAGCCAGGACGGCGTCGGCTACTACCAGCTGACCACGCGGAACGGCATGCGGGCGAGCGCGGCCGCAGCCTATCTCAAGCCGGCGCGCAAACGCCCGAACCTGCGGATCGAGACCGACGCGCTGGCGACCAGGGTGCTGGTCGAGAACGGCCGTGCCGTCGGCGTCGCCTATCTCAAGCACGGCATTCCCTACGAGGCGCGGGCGCGCGAGGTGGTGCTGTCGGGCGGCGCCATCAACTCGCCGCAGCTTCTCCTGCTGTCCGGCATCGGTCCGGCGGCGCATCTGCAGGAGCACGGCATCGCCGTCACGCGCGATCTGCCGGGCGTCGGCGAGAATCTTCAGGACCACTATCAGGCGCGCGTGATCTGGCGCTGCACCCAGCCGATCACGCATAACCAGATCCGCCACAGCCTCTGGCGCCAGGCGATGGTCGGCACCGAATGGCTGTTCCGGCGCTCCGGCGCGGTCACGATCGGCGCCGGCGAGGTCGGGCTCTTCTGCAAGAGCACGCCGGAAGTCGCGACCGCCGACCTGCAGTATCACTTCATGCCGGTCAGCTTCGAGCGCTCCCAGGACGGCAATTCGATCCACGTGCATGAATGGCCGGGCTTCAACAACACCGTCAACCAGTCGCGACCCGAGAGCCGGGGCTGGATCCGGCTCAAATCATCGGACGGGCGCTGGCATCCGGCGATCCAGCCCAACTATCTGACGGCGGAGACCGACCGGCGGGCCATCGTCGCCGGCATCCGGATCGCGCGACAAATCTGCGAGATGCCGGCGATGCGCGCCTTCACCGGCGCCGAGTACAGCCCGGGGCCCGAGGTCACGCGCGACGACGAGATCCTGGATTTCGTCCGCGCCAAAGGCGGGACGATCTATCACCCGGTCGGCACCTGCAAGATGGGACCGGACGGCGACCGCATGGCGGTGGTCGATGGCGCCCTCCGGGTCCGCGGGATCCAGGGCTTGCGCGTCGCCGACGCCTCGATCATGCCGACGCTGATCTCCGGCAACACCAACGCCGCGGCGATCATGATCGGCGAGAAGGCGGCGGACCTGGTCTGTGCCGGCTTGGCTTAAGCCGCCTTCCTCGCCCGGCGGGCGAGGCCGTCGACGATATGCCAGCTAACCTCCGCGATCTCACCGGAGGCCATTCCGCGCGCGTGGCGTGCAACGGAGCGCCAGACGGCTGCTTCGACCTCAAGGCGGGAGGCGTCGGGCGACAGTCCGGCGAGGTCACGAAGGACCTTGGCGAAGAGGTCCCGGCCGATCGCCGGACGTTGAGGCGCGAGATTCACGTCCGGTAGGTCGTTCCAGCCACCGTAAGGTTCGGTCCGGGAGACGTTTCGCGAGTCGGAACACGTCCGCCTTGCAACGAAACGGCCGGGACCGAAGAATGGCCTTCCAGGGGATGGGCCCCGAGCAGAGGAGAGGCCAATGACACGTCATCCGAGCCGGCTGAAGGCAGCGCTCGCGGGCGCCACGATGCTGGTAGCGGCAGCAGCATTGCCGGCGACCGCGCAGAACACGATCAAGTATGTCCCGGATGCGGATCTCCGCGTCCTCGATCCGATTTTCACCACCGCCGGCACGACGCTGAACCATGGCGTGATGATCTATGACTTCCTCATCGCGCCGGATGGCAAGAATACCCCGCAGCCCCAGATGCTGGAGAGCTGGAACGTCAGCGCCGATGGCCTCACCTATACCTTCAAGCTCAGAGCCGGCCTGAAATGGCACGACGGCACGGCGGTGAAGGCGAGCGACGCCGTCAAGTCGCTCGACCGCTGGGGCGCCAAAGTTCCCTCCGGTCGCGACACCTACACGCGCGTTGCCGAAACCAAGGCCACCGGCCCCGACACCTTCGAGATGAAGCTGAAGAAGCCGTTCCCGCGGCTGATCAACTTCCTGGCCGAGCCGATCAACCCGCCCTTCATCATGCGCGAGGTCGATGCCAAGACCGACCCGAACACCGCGATCACCTCCGCGGTCGGCTCCGGCCCGTTCAAGTTCGTGCGCGAGGAATGGATCCCGGGATCGCGCGTCCTCTACGCCAAGAATCCCGACTACGTGCCGCGGACCGAGAAGGCCGAGCACATGGCCGGCGGCAAGGTGGTCAAGGTCGACCAGGTCGAGTGGGTCATCCTGCCGGACCCGATGGTGGCCGCGAACGCGGTGATGACCGGCGAGGTCGACTATCTCGAGAATCCGCTGATCGACATGCTGCCGACGCTCAGGAAGAACCCGAACGTCGTCGTGCAGGTCGTCAACCCGCTCGGCTACCAGATGATCATGCGGCCGAACCACCTGGTGCCGCCCTTCAACAACGAGAAGGTCCGCCAGGTTCTGCTTTATGCCGTCGACCAGCAGGCCTATCTCCAGGCGGCGGTCGGCGACGCGAGCCTGCGGAAGCCCTGCTGGGCGATCCTGATCTGCGGCGGCCCCTATGAAACCACCGCCGGCCTCGGCGACTGGACGAAGCCGGGCGCGCTCGACAAGGCCAAGCAGATGCTGAAGGACTCGGGCTACAAGGGCGAGCGCGTCGTCATCATGCATCCGACCGACCAGACGGTGATCGGCGCGATGACGATGGTGACCGCCACTCGCCTGAAGGAAGTCGGATTCAACGTCGACCTGCAGTCGACCGACTGGTCGTCGCTGATCTCGCGCCGGCCGATCAAGGAGTCTCCGGAGCAGAACCGCGGCGGCTGGAACATCTTCCACACCTGGGGCTTCGCCGGATCGCTGATGGAGCCGCTGTCGAGCTCCTTCATCGCCAGCCCCTGCGACGGCAAGAACTGGTTCGGCTGGCCCTGCGACGAGGAGCTCGAGAAGATCCGCATGGTGGACTTCGAGGGCGTGAAGTCGCCTGCCGAAGGCAAGCAGGTCGCCGATCGGTACCAGACCCGCTTCTACCAGTCAGTGCCGCTGGTGCCGCTGGGCCAGTTCACCCAGCCGGTCGTGCATCGCAAGAACATCACCGGCGTGCTGACCGGCACGCGCGTGGTGCTCTGGAACCTCGAGAAGAAGAAGTAGGCTGAAAAGCAAGGCGCCCCGGACCGAGCGGTCCGGGGCGCCTCGGGTCGAGGCACTTCGCTCCTAGATTAGGGAATCGCGAAGAGCGCGTTCCGAGTCGAGGCGGACGCAAGCGCGGTTCAGGTTTGCGAGGCTTCGACAGCCGACGAATGCCATAACGCGATCGATCTCTTCGCTGAAGATCTCGAGCGCACGGAGCGCCCCTTCCGGTCCTCCGGCAGCGACGCCCCAGGCCATTGCACGCCCCAGCAACACGGCCTTGGCGCCCAGCGCGAGCGCCTTGACCACGTCCGATCCCCGACGGAACCCGCTATCGACGCTGAGCAGCCCTTTCACCAGGAGAGGACCCCGCCACAGACGGCGGATCTGCACGAGGACTTCTAATGTCACATTCCAATCGCGCGCTGAAAGGAAGAACGCAGCGGTTTCCATCGCACTCGGCGCTCCACCCATCTCTGCTGCCAGCGTCTCGAATCGCGGGATCCCTCCGGTTGTCGCCATCCGCCAGAACCAGGCAGGCCGGGTCGCGATGTCGAGAGCAAGGCGAAGCGACGGCCGGGACGTGAGGGAAAAGCCGTTCCGCCGATCGCGATCGCGGTTCGGCGCAATCTGGGTGTCCGTCGTGACCACGAGCGCCTCGTAGCCCTCCCGCGCTGCGCGAGCGAGAAGGGAGCGATTGATGGCTTCGTCTCGGAAGGGATAGAGCTGGAACCACCGCCGCGCGGCCGACGCCGCCTCGGCGACGCGCTCGATCGACGCACTCGACCCTGTCGCAAGCACGATGGGTACCCCGCTGGCCGCCGCCGCCCGAGCCAGCATGATCTCGGCGTCCGGCCGCAGGAGCCCGAGCAAACCCATCGGGGCGACGATCACCGGGGACCGGCTACGCACACCAAAGAGATCGACTTCCTGGTTGCGATCGGAGACATCGGCAAGGGTACGCGGGACGAACCCTATGTTTCTGAATATCTCGCGATTGGTGCTTAGGGTGACTTCGTCCTCAGCGCCGCCATCCACCGAGTCGAACACAACTCTCGGAAGGCAGCGCCGGGCAAGGCCGCGAAGCTCCTCGACGTTTCCAGCGCGAACCTTCGACACAAGTCTCAGCTTACTTGCCGTTGTTGGACGGGGCTGGCCGGGCGAAGCTTCGCCCGGCCATGCCTCCGACTACTCGAACCAGACGTCCCACATGCGCGGTATGCGCCCGGGCGCAAAGCCCTGAACGTTGCCGCGGGTCGCCTGGTAGCGACCCAAGTCGCCGAGCTTGATAGCCGGGACAAACTCGAAGAAGCGCTTCTGGAAGTCGGCGAATGCCTTCTTGCGGTCATCGAGGGAGAGCGCCGTGTTCAGCACCGAGTTCGCGCGTTGCATCTCGGGATCCGAAACCCACTGCGCGCCCATGCCGCCGTTGTCGGTGGTGAAGAACGCGGCGACGGCGTAGGGACCCTCATATGGCTGGATGCCCATGCCAACCACCCAGAGGCTCCAGCCCTCCGGCTTCAGGCGAATGTTGAACGCCGTCGGCCAGTCGACGACGTTGAGCTTGATGTTGAGGCCAGCCTTTCTCAGCTGCTCGGCAGCGACGACGCCGGTGTCGTGCTGCCACTGATAGCTTGAGTCCGTGAGAAGCACGATCTCCTCGCCCTTGTAGCCCGCCTCGGCCAACAGCTGCTTCGCCTTCGCGATGTTCTTCTGGTTGTAGTATTCTTTGCCGATGTCGCCGGCGAAATAGGCCGTGCCCGGGTGCTGCCAGCCATGCGTCATGCGGTACAGTCCCTCGCCTGCGATGGCCATGATCTCTTCTTTGTCCAAGATCGCCTGAATCGCTTGGCGAACCCTCACGTCCTTGGTCGGACCAAACGCTCCGTTAACGACGAGTAGATGGAAAGCGAACGGCATCGCTTCGAAGATCTTGACCGACCGGTTGTCCTTCAGTCGCTTTGCGGCGGGTGCGGAAAGCGCGTCCACCGCGTGAACCTCGCCGGTTTCCAATGCCGCCGCACGAGCGCCGCTTTCCGGAATGTGACGGAATCGCACTGTGTCGAACCATGCGGTCTTCTTGCCGCCGAATCCGTCGCGCTTCTGGAAATTGGTGTTCTGCGAGTACGCGTCGAACCGTCTCACCAGCACGTGGCTGTCCGGGATGTATTCGACGAACTGGTAGGGACCAGTGCCGATGTGGCTGATCCTGCCGCGTTCCTTGTCGCCTTCCGACTTCGGCATGATACCGACCGGGGCGCCCGGCGAGGAGATGAGATCGATGAATCCCGGGACGGGATTGGCAAGCGTAACCGTAACGACGTACTTGGAAGTCGCCGCCAGCCCGGTGACCGGCTTCATGATGCCCGACGAGCCGCCGACCTTCGCATATCGCTCCATCGACGCCACGACGTCTTCGGCCATCATCTCCTGGCCGTTATGGAACTTCACGCCCTGCCGTAACGTGAATACGTAGGTCTTGCCGTCAGCCGAAATGTCCGCCTTCGTGGCGAGATCCGGGATGGGATTGGCGTTCTCGTCTCGCGCGAACAAAGTCTCGATCCAATGCATTGATATGTTGCGCGACGCCTCCGCCGTGCTGGCTTGCGCGTCGGTCAGCGGCGGCGCTGACGACGTCCCGACAATGGCAGCACCGCCCTTTTTCTGTGCGTAGGCAGCCGATCCGCCTGTTGCTGCCAAAATCACCGACGCAACCGAAGC
>Ga0194121_10009802_pt1 | contig 11783 bp, 15 predicted proteins | sample TA2MahCa50mmetaG_FD_148609 | JGI IMG/M metagenome (GOLD analysis project Ga0194121, IMG submission 148609) | Freshwater microbial communities from Lake Tanganyika, Tanzania - TA2015020 Mahale Deep Cast 50m | ecosystem: Environmental > Aquatic > Freshwater > Lake | place: Tanzania: Lake...
GGCCGCCGCCGACACCAGGCGTAATAGCCGCTGGGGGAGACGCCCAGCAGCCGACACATCAGTTCAACCGGATACACGGCCTGATACGTCTTCACAAAGTCGAAGAGCTTTCCGATATCGACCCGGTCTCCCGAGCGAACCCGGCCGCGGCTTTTGACAACATCTCCCGCGCCAACCGCAACTGCTTATTCTCTCGGCGCAGGCGGGTGATCTCCACCCGCTCAGTACTGCTCAATCCGTCCGGGCGCTGGCCCTGGTCGCGCTGCGACTGGGAGATCCAGTTACGGATCGTCTTGGCGGTGGGCTCGAACTCCTTAGCCAACTCTTCCGGGTTGCGACCCGCTTGAGACAGCTCGATAATCTGACGCCGAAACTCCGGCGGATAGGGTGGGCGTGATCTGGGCATCGCGGACTCCTTTCACTCAAGTGATAAGGTGTCCACCAAAGCGGGTCAACTCCAATCTGCAGGTTGCGCGTAATGCGGATGGCGCGGACTTCCGCCGCGCTGACACCTCGGGTGAGATGGCTCAGCGCCAGCCACTCGCGATACCTGCGGATCCTTTGTCCCATGCAGAAAACTCCTCAGTAAGGCAGCAGTTCAGCCCCGGGAAGGCTCCTTCATCGCGCCCCTGGCCTGGCGCACCTCCTCAGCGAGGTGACCCTGGTTGTCGAGGGTCTGGCGCAGGTGGCGCAGGCGGCGGGGGCCGGGATTGCGGGTCATGGCCGGCCCGTACACGGTATCGACCCAGAAGCGGGCAAAGGCGCTGATCTCGTTGCGCAGATAGGGAAGGTCGGCCTCGCTGTACTGGGCGGTGCAGTTGATGGTGAACATCCGCCGGCGCTTGCTACCGCCCCAGGCGCTGTGCTTAGTGTTCTGGTTGAAGACCACCACATCGCCCGGAACGCTCTCCAGGGCCACGGCCGGCACCTGCGCTCCGCTGATACTCCAGTCCTCCTGGCTGGTACGCAGGTGGGCCTGCAGGATTTCGGCGTAGCGGTCGCCCCAGCGTTGGCTGCCGGGGATCACCCGCAGGGCCCCACTCTGGCGGGTCACCGGATCCAAGTACAGGGCCATCTTGTAGAAGACGCGGGGCGGGGTGCCGCGCATCTTGCCACTCCAGTCGGTGTCGGAGTGCCAGTTGGTGTCGCCAACGTAGAAGTTGCCGTCGCTGCCGATGTAGTTGAAGTCCTCGCCCAGCAGGCTGACGAAGATCCCCTCAACCCGCTCGTCGTCGAGGAGGCCCGAGAGGTACTCGTTCTGGTCGATGAAGGGCACGATGCAGGAGCGGGCGGAGCCGTCGTGCGGCCTGCCATCGTGGCCGCCCCCGTGGGTGGCGAAGACGGATTCGAACTCGGCGGTGATGCGGGTGATTTCCGCTTTGAGCAACCCGGGGAAGACCAGGTACCCGAAGGTGTCCATGAAGGCCAGTTGCTGGGGGGTGAGGTGCATAGGGCTTGCTCCGTTCAATTAAAGATGAGGGGTTGGTAGGAAGCGGGCACGTGGAAGTTGGGGGCGGGGGTGTCCACCGGCGCCCAAGAGCCCCAGTGGGGATGGGAGGTGTGATCGGCGCATTTGTAGAAGTTGGCCCGCCAGTTGGTGCCGGCCTGGGGTATGCTGATGCCGAAGTACTTGGTGAAGAGGGCGAAGGGCAGATGGTACTCGACGGTCCAGGTGGTGGGCTCGGCGACTTCGGGTTCGACGATCTTGGGCAGGGAGTGGGCCACGGGCATCAGGGCCTCGTCCTCGGCGGTGAGGACCACCTGCTGCTTGCCGGCTTGGCGCTCCTCGGGGGAGGGGCAGCGGAAGACCAGCATGGTGCCGCCGCAGTTGACCTCAAAGTTAAGGTATGCGGTGGAACCGGGCACCGGGGCGACGAAGAACTCGACGCAACTGTCGGTGCAGACGCTGTCCTGGAATTTCTGGGCCACGGCGCGCACATAGCGGTCCTCGACGCGGAAGATCAGGCCCAGGGCGGTGTCGTCGTAGAGCAGGCGGGCAAGCACCCTGGGGCGGTGGCCCGAATCCTTCCAGGGGAAGTGGGTCACTTGGAGGGTGGTGGCAGCGGTCCAAACGGGGCGGTCCCATCGCGCGTCGGCGGGACCGAGGGCGGCGGTGCGGGCGATGGTGTAGTGCATGGAAAAGGCTCCTCAGCTAGGGTAGATGGGGGAAAGGTAGGTAGCCCGGGCCCGGCTGTAAAGGCGGGCGCTTGACCGCTTTGGCGGGCGGGTGGTATAGTTGGGGCCAGATCTCAACCGGAGAAGCGAGCGATCACTACCACCTCTGCCCCGGACTCGGCGGCCCTGCGGGCGCTGGGCCGGCTCTTCCCCTCCTTGGATGCGGCCCTGGCCGAGCTGGCCCGGCTCTCGGCGGAGCTGACCTACCAGAAGGGCGCGGTCCACGTCATCAGCGATATCCATGGCGAGCACGCCAAGCTCCGCCACGTCATCAACAACGCCTCGGGCGCCCTGCGGCCCCTGGTGGAGGAGCTGTTCAGGGGGGAGATGAGCCCGGAGCAGCTCCGGCAGTTCCTCACCCTGCTCTTTTATCCTTCTGAGACCCTGGCCAGCCTCCAGTGGCAGAACACCGAGGAGGAACAGATTTTCTGCCGGCGGGCCCTGCGCCAGGTCTTCAGGCTGATCCAGGTGCTGGCCCGCAATTACTCCTTTGCCAGGGCGGTCAGCCGCTTCCCAGAGGAGTACCGGGTGCTCTTTCAGGAGTTGTTCTTCCGGCCCGAGGACGAGGGGAGAGGGGTGAGGGCCATCGCCGAAGCCCTGGCCGGGCAGGGGCAGGTCTTCCGCATGTTGCGGCTGGCGGTGCGGGTGGCCCGCAACCTGGCCATCGACGAGATCGTCATTTGCGGGGACTGCTGGGACCGGGGGCCTCGGGGGGACCGGGTGGTGGATTATCTGCTGATGCAGCCCCGGCTCTCCTTCGTCTGGGGCAACCACGACGCGGCCTGGCTGGGGGCTTGCTTAGGGCAGGAGGCCCTGATCGCCTCGGTGCTACGGGTGTCGCTGCGCTACCGGAGGCTCTCGCAGTTGGAGGAGGGGTACGGGATCACCATGCAGCCCCTGGAGCGGCTGGCCCGCACGGTGTACGGGGAGGACGAGGCCAAGTGTTACCAGCCCAAGGGCAGCGGGCTGCGCGAGACGGCGCAGATCGCCCGGATGCAGAAGGCCGCGGCGGTGATGCAGTTCAAGCTAGAGGGCCAGCTCATAGCGCGGAACCCGGACTATGTGCTGGAGCACCGCCGGCTCTTGCACCAGCTAGACCTGGGAGCGGGGACCATCGTGATCGACGGGAAAACCTACACGCTGAAGGACCGCCATTTCCCCACCATCCATCCGGCCGATCCGTACGCGCTCTCGGCGGAGGAGCAGGCGTGTATGAGCCGGTTGCGCCAGTCCTTCCTGTCGAGCAAAAGGTTGTGGGACCATATTTGCTTCCTGGTGCGGCGCGGGGCCATGTACCTGCGCCGGGACGACCATTTGATCTTTCACGGCTGTGTGCCGGTGGACGAGGAAGGGGTGTTTCTGCCGATGGCCATCGACGGGAAGGAGCACCGGGGCAGGGCGCTCTTTGCGGCCATCGAGCAGGTGATCGCCCGGGTGCCCTCCAACCCGATGCAGCCGGACCTGGACCTGCTCTGGTACCTGTGGTGCGGGCCGCGCTCGCCGCTTTTCGGCAAGGACCGCATCACCACCCTCGAAAACGACCTTGTGGAGGACCACTCCACCCACGTGGAGACCAAGAACCCCTATTTCCGCCTGATCCACGAAGCGCCCTTCTGCGAGCGGGTGCTGCGGGAGTTCGGGGTGGACGCGGAGCGGGGCCTCATCGTCAACGGCCACGTGCCGGTCAACGTGGAGAAGGGGGAGTCGCCGCTCAAGCGCAGCGGCAAGGCCATCACCATCGACGGGGCCTTCTCCCAAGCGTACGGGGACCACGGCTACACCCTGGTCCTGGAGCCAGAGCGCACAGTGCTCGCCCAGCACCACCATTTCGAGTCGGTGGAGGCAGCGGTGCGCGAAGGGGTGGACATCATCCCCACCGTGGCGGAGATCCGCCAGTGGGGAGAATCCCGCCAGGTGGCCGACACCGAGGAGGGGGAGGAGCTGCGCCGCGAGATTGCCCTCTTGGAGCAGCTCTGCCGGGCTTATAGGGAGAACCGGACCGAGATAGGCTAGGTGCCCACGGCCTCGTCAAGTTGCTCGCTGCAGGTTTTCAGCACGTTTATCAGGGAGAAGTCCCCGCCCCAGATGGCCAGCCGGGAACCCATCTGCTGGTAGCGCTTCAGGTCCGCGGGGGAGCCGGCGGGCAGTCCCCAGGCTTTCTGGTGGCGGTCGCAGGCTGCGGCCACCTTGGCGATGGCCTTTTCGAGGCTGAGGCCCGAGTTGGAGACGGCGAGGCGGTGGCCCAGGTCAGAGGGGCCGACGAAGAGGGCGTCGATGCCAGGCAGCGCGGCGATGGCCTCGGTGTTTTCTAAACCCTCGGGGGTCTCGATTTGGGCGACGATGAAGGTCTCGCGGTTGGCGTCCTCATAGTAGGTGCTGCCCTCCCTCCAGGCGTCGATGCCGAAATCGGCGTCCAGTCCGGCTCCGTCGATGCCGCGCTTGCCCGTGGGCGGGTATTTGGCCGCGTTGATCAGGTGTTGGGCGATCTGGGGGGTATCGACGAAGGGGACGAGGAAGCCGGTAGCCCCGTCTTCAAGGTGGCGGTAGAGGTGATTGCGCTCGGTGGAGGACGGGCGCAACATGCAGTCGATGTCGTAGGCGTGGCACAGGGCCAGCACCGCCTGCACCTCGCGCGGGTCAAAGGCGCGGTGTTCCAGGTCGAACCAGATGGCGTCGTACTTGAAGTGGGCGGCGTAGCGCACGTAGAAGGGCAGAAAGTGGCCCATGCTGCAGATGCGGGCCGTCTGGCTGGCGCGGAGTTTGGCGAGCAGCTTGCTTTTTCTCATAGGAGATCCTTTGGGTAGTCGTCCCGGAGATAGTACGCCTTGTCGAGAGTGGTGTTCTCGCTGGTGACCTGGGGACTCACCCAGTGGGTGGCGTAGCCGCGGCGCCAGCGGGCGGACTCGTTGCGGTGCGAGGTGTGTAGGGAGGCGGGGTGGTGAAAGATAACCCCGCACGTGCCCACCGGGGCCAGCACCTCCCGGCTCAGGTCGATGAGGGCCGGGTCGGGGACTAGGTTGTAGGGCTCGCCGGGCAGGGCGGCGTGGGGTAGGATGGGTCCTAAGTGGGAACCGGCGATGTAGCGCAGGCAGCCGTTGTCTGGGCCGACCTCGTCGAGGGCGATCCAGGCGGTGAGGGCCTGGTCGGCCGGGTTGAGGCGGAAGTAGAAGTTGTCCTGGTGGTAGGGTTTGGCCGAGCCGAAGCGGGGCGGCTTCATGAAGACCTGGTCCACGGCCAGCAGCGCGGGCTGGCCCAGCAGGTCGGAGACCAGGACCCGCAGGTGCGGGTCGAGCGCAAAGGCGCGGAAGGCGGGGTGCTTGGTGAAGGGGAAGGCGATCTTGCGCAGGGCGAACTGGCCATCCGCCGATTGGTCCGCAGTGAAGGAGGACTGGTCCGCGGCCAGGTCTTCCTTGGCCACCTTCAGGGCCACCTGGGCGAGGGCCTCGGTCTCCTGCGGGCTGAATACCCCCTCGACCACGGTCCAGCCCTTTTCCCAGTAGTGGTGGCGTGCGGCTTGGTTTAACCCCATTTCAGGACCTCCTGCCTTTCTAGCGCTTTGCCGGCTTCCTGGGGACGGGTTTCCCAGCCGGTCTCCTTTTTGGGGCTGGCGTTTTCTTTTTGGGCGCAACTTTCCTGGCCGCCGGCTGGAATTTCTGGGCCAGGCGGCGGCGTTCGCCCTTAAGCCGGGCGGCAAAGTCGGGATGGTCCAGGCCCTCATCGTCGCACAGGGCCAGCATCTCCCCCAGCACACCGGCGGCCGGGCTGTCCGGGTAGGCGGTGATGATACGGCGGGCCAGGGGGCGCACCACCTGGAGGCGGGGCAGGGCTTCGAGCAGGCGGTCTAGCACCTCAAGGACCCGCGCCGGTTCGGCCAGGTCGCCCTGTACCTGCGCCCAATCGCGGTACGCCCGGTAGGCGGTGGAGGTGCGGATCAGGTCGCGCATGGTGCGGGAGAACTGGGTGGTCAGTTCCAGGTCCTGCTCGGCAGGGAAGAGGCCGTTGCGGTGGTCGAAGCGGGGCTGGGCGAAGTGGTCGTGGCGGCTGGCCTCGCGCTGCCCTTTGTCGCGCAGGTCCGGCACGGTGAAGGGCTGGCCCTCGGCCAGGGAGGAGCGGTAGGCCAGGATGCCGGTCAGGGTGCAGTCGGCGGCGCGGTACACGTCGAAAAAGGCCCGTTCACCTTCGAGGATCTGGCGGGCGAATTGGTAGAGGGTCCAGAAATCCCCGCCCCCGTGGCCGGTCTTGGCCGCCTGCTCGCCCAGTTCGTCCCAGTGCGGCACCACCGCGTACTTGGGGGCCTGGCCGGCGGCCCCCAGGCGGAGGCGGAGCTGGCCGTCGATGAGTTCGGCGGCTCCCAGGGTGCCCCACAGGCGCTGCTGGTGGCTGTCATTGGTGGTGGCCCCCATCAGGTTGCGCACCACCGACCCGTTGGACATGGCGATCAGGGAGGGGGTGGCCCCGCCCATGCCCTCGCGTCCGGGCATTAGGTAGCCGGCCAGCCGCGGACTGGAGGGCAGGGAGGTGACTCGGGTGGGGCGCAGCCCGGTGATGTGCATCATCGGCCCCAGGGAGTGGGTGTTGTAGTAGTGGAAGTTGAGCCAACTGCGCCAGGAATGGGCCTGGTTGCCAGGGAGGATAGGCTCCCCGTCGATGTAGGTGTAGGCCAGGGTGCGGCATTCGTGGACGTACTCGTACTCGGCGTACATCAGCTCGCCGAAAAGGCCCTCGCGCCATTTGCGGGCCAGCCACATATTGGCCGCCGAGAAGGGGTAGTTCTCGGCCAGGTTGTAGACCTTGCCACTGACCTCTACCGCTTCAATCAGGCGCACGGCTTCAGCGGCGGTGTGGAAGCTGGTCACTTCAGAGAGCACGTGGCGGCCGGCTTTTAGACAGCGGATGGCGTCGTCGGCGTGGGCGGGGCAGTAGGTGGCTAGGAGCACCGCGTCGAAGTCCTGGGCGAGGAAGTGCTCCACGTCGTCGGTGGCGTACGCCCCGGGATTGAGCTGGGCGAAGCGCTGGCGCATGTGCAGGTTGAAGTCGCAGCCGGCCACCACGTCTATGCTGAGGGCGCGGCAGGTGTTGAAGAAGGACAGGCCGCGGCCCAGGCCCCAGATCCCCAGGCGGAGGCGTCTGTCGGTGGCGAAGATGGGTTTGGTTTTGGCCATGGTGGGGCCCTCCTTTGCGTGGGGAAAGCTAAGGCCCGCCCAACGCTGCGGACAAGGGGGGCCCTTGATCAGGGCCCCCCCATGCCCTACCTTGTGCGCTGGGAGACCCCGATGGAAATCACCCCCCAGGCCGCGCCATGACGGAGCGCCCCCGGACCCCGGAGCTGGACGAGGACTTCCTGACCCCCTGGGAGGAGGAGGCCGGCGCTTCCTCCCGACTGGGACTGCTGCTATTCCTTGCCTCGCTGGCTGTGCTCTTTGGCGCCAGCATCATCGGCTACCTGTTCATCCGCCTGCAAAGCCCCCTCGCCCCGCCCCCCGGCCACCTGCTCCTGCCCGGGGGACTGTGGGTCTCCACCCTGCTGCTTCTGGCCACCGGCTGGGCCATCCACATGGCCGAACGCCGCGCCCGGCGGCGGGTCGGCGGGTCGCTGCGGGGGTGGTTGGGCCTGAGCCTGGGCGTCGGGCTGGCCTTCGTGGCGGTGCAGATGCCCTGCCTGGCGGAGTTGCTGCGGGTCCACCAGGTCGCCCTGGCACAGCAGGGAGGGGCCATCTACGGGCTGGCCTTTGCCCTGGTGGTCGTCCACGCCCTGCACGTGCTGGGGGGCATGGTGGCCCTGGGGGCATTGACCTTTAGCACCTGGGGTCGCGGGCCGGCCGCCCTGTCGCGGCGGCGGATGCGGGGGTGTGCCCTGTACTGGCACTTTTTAGAGGTGGTCTGGATCGCCCTCTTCGGGGTCTTTCAGATCACCGCCTGAGAGGAGATCATGGAACTGGAACGACGCGTGGAGGCATTGGAGCGGCAGCTCTGGCGGTTGCGTATCGTGGCCGCCCTGTTGGGCGCGGGGGTGGTGGCACTGCTCTCGCTGGGCGCCGCCGGGATGCAGGATTTCCAGGTGGTGCGCGCCCGGGATCTGTTGGTGGTCGATGCCCAGGGGCGGGTGGTGTGCAGCATAGGGGAAGATGGGGAGGGCAACGGCCGGCTGGCCATCAACTCGCGAGGTGACAAGCAGGTTTTTATCGCCGGGGCCGATGAGTGGGGCAACGGCCAACTCCTGATCAGCTCCAACGCCGACCAGGGGGTTTTTTCGGCAGTAGTGGACGCCGACGGCAACGGCCGGTTGCTGATCGGCTCGCGCAAACAGCGGCCCCTGCTCTCGGCCGGGGCCGACAAACAGGGGCATGGGCAGTTCCTGCTTTTCTCCGGGACCGAGCAACCGGTGCTCTCGGCTGGGGTGGACGCCGAGGGCCAGGGCGGCATCGTCGATCTGTACAACCGCGCCGGCCAGGGGGTGGTGCAACTCAGTTGCGACGGCCATGGCAGCGGCATAGTGGGAGCGTACGACCCCAAGGGGACGGGGCGAGCGCTGAAGGCCAGACCCTGAGCCTGAACGGTGAGCCTGCCTCCGAGCCGTGCCGGGCCGAAGTGCTGATGTGGCAGGGGCGGCCTCTGCCCTGCTTCATTGCGGGGCAGGCGGCGGCCCTACGGGTCAAGACCCCCAATCCGGAGATGATCTGGGGCCTGCTGGAGGACTTTGATTTGCAGCGGGAGCTGCGCGCCTTGCTGCGCCGGCAGGTGCAGGCCGAGTTGGGGTGCCAGGGGATCAGCTACGGGGTGGACAAGGACAAGATCGCCCAGGTGACCGACACCTTCGTCGGGCAGGTGCAGCAGGGCCTGGGCAATATGGCCACCGCCAGGATCGACCAGGGCGAGCCGCCGGCGGCGGGGGAGGACGGCAGCCTACAATACGTGCGTAATCCCCAGGGAACGGCGCTGCGGCTGCTGTCGCCGGCCGAGCAGCAGCAGGCCCTGCGCCAAGTCCACCAGGTGAAGAAGGGGGAGATGCCGGTGCTGCGCCATCCTCCGGTGGCCGGCAAGCCGGGGGTGGACGTGCGCGGCGAGAAGGTGGAGCCCAAGAGGCCGCCGGAGGACATGGGGCTCCAGGCCATTGGCGGGCCAACACCGAGGGGCAGAGGCTGGTGGCCGCCATTGACGAGGTGTGCCGCGAGGACCTAAAGGGCCGGGTCCGGGTGGTGCAGGAACTGGCGGTGGACGAGGTGAACCCGGCCACCGGGGACCTGCCCCGCTCGGGAGTGGCGGCGGTGAACGTGTGGGTGCGCCGCCTGATCACCAACGGGGCCAGCGTGGCGACCTCGGAGGACGTATTTGTGGGCTAAGCCCGGGAGGCGGGGGTGGTGGAGACTGCCGCCAGGGTGCGGGCCGGCCCCTGTCCGCTGTGTATCTGAGCGGCGAGCTGGCAACACTGGAGGGCGTGGCCCAGCGCTAGTTCTACGGCCAGTTGGAGCGCTCGCACCTGGAGGTGGAGGGACTCTTCGCCGCCCGCGAGGTGCTAGTGCTCCAGGACGCGCGGGCGGCGGTCCTGGAGGCGCGAAAGCAGGTGCGGGTGGACGGCAATCTTTCGGGAGGGCTGGTGGTGTGCGGGGCGCGGCTGCAGGTGGTCGCCGACCTGGGCAACGAGGCGGGGACCACCACTCGGGTCCACCTGGGCGAGGCGGGGGGTCAGTCCCGGGAGTAGGACCGCCACCGGCTCCAGGCCGAGCGCGAGAAGCTGGAGGCCCGGATGCGGGCCCTGAAGGTCAACCAGGCCGGCATCGAAAAGAAATCGGCCAAGAACGCGTAGTGGGCGGCCTTCATGCGCGGGGAGAAACGCGCGCCGCAGCACCCTCTCGAACGTTAGTTGCTGATCCAATTCCTCCAGGCGGCCAAGGACGGCCAGCACCTGGAGCGCGAGGGTGGCCGAGGCCCGGCGGCAGGTGGCCGACCTGGCGCGGCTGGTGCGGCGGGGAGAGGAGGCCGAGGGGAGGAAGTAGAGGGGATTCAGGTAGTGGTGGGAGTGACCATGTACCCGGGGAACTTGGAAAAGAAGGTCCGCGACCGGACCGGCCGGCAGACCACCCTTGGGGCGATTGAGGGCGAACTCGCCGAGCAGGTGGCCCACTACCTCTCCCTGTATTAGGAGGGGATAGAGGAGCGGCAGAAGGCCCTGGAGCAGATGTTCCGGGGCATGGAGAAGCGCCCCGAGGCGCCGCGCTAGTCCGAGCGCCGCTTCCAGATAAAGGTGGTCTTCCTCGACGAGCAGCAGGTCCGAGGGTGGGCGCCGCTGGCACCGGAGTGCTTGGTCTACGTGCTGGCCCACGATCTGGCCGCCTTCCACCTGAAGCTGCTGGGCCGACTCAGGGAGCCGGTGCGGCAGATGGCGATTGCGGCGGAGAGAAGCGGGGCGGAACTGGGGTTGAGGCGTCAGCCGGCGGCGACCCCGCCGGTGCCCTGGTAACGGGACGAGCAGGTGCTGGCGTGGCTGGAAGCGCTGGGCATGCTGGGCCGGTCCGGCCGGGCTCATTTGCTGGAATGGAGGAGAAGAAGACGGCGGTGAAGGCTGCGGACATCCTGCAACGCGGGGTCATCTCAGTGCAGGAAGACATGTCCATCGCCGATCTGGTGGAGCTGCTCTACGACCACCGGATCCGCGGGGTGCCAGTGGTGAATGAGAAGGGGCGCTGGTGGGGGTGATCTCCGCCAACGACGTGCTGCTGGGGGACATGGTGCTGGGGCCGGCGCCGGTGGCAGAGACCGACTACCACACCCACGTCGATATCCACCCCAACCAGTGGGAGGTGATGCGCATCGAGCCGGAGGATGACCGGCGGGTGAAGGACCTGATGTCCAACGGGGTGATCACCGCCCGGCCGGACACCCCTGTCGATGAACTGGCCCAGACCATGTAAACCAACCGCATCGGCCGCCTGATCGTGCTGGACGGGGAATTGCTGGCCGGCATCGTCACCACCATCGACATCCTGCGGGCGGTGATGGACCGGAGGCTAAGCTGAACCATTAAGGTCAAGCTGACCAAACGCTACCTGCACCTGCCGGTGGTACCGGTGCGCCCAAGGGGTGGGTGAGCCTGTGGGTGGGGGGCCGGACAGCGCGGGAGTTCGAGGTGGAACTGGACTTGGCGGCCCCGGATTTCTGGGCCTTTCTGGACCGGAGGCACTTCCAGGGGCAGTAGGGGGAATTGCACCTCGAAGGTGGCGCCGGGGGCGCTGCTCAAAGGCGTCGAACAGGGGAACCAGTTTTGCCAGATGGATCATGCGATTGAGGATGGCACAGCCAATGCGCGCCTGGACCTGCTGGTTGACCAACTTCCTGGCTCGCAGGCGGGGCCCCAGAATGGCTTTGTATCGCCCGATCACGGTTTCCACCAGACTGCGACGATGATAGCCACTGCGCTGTGAGTCAATGAACATTTCTGTGCAAATGGCGGGATCAGTTTTGGGTGCAGGTATTAGGAAACATCAGGGCAAACTGGTGGAGTGCCGCCTTCCAGTCACGGATGGGTCGGGTCCACTTCTTGGCAATGTTTCTCATGGCCAGAAAGATCAGCTTGGTGACCGCCTCATCGGTGGGGAAGGCGCCGCGGCTGT
>Ga0194121_10009804_pt1 | contig 11782 bp, 10 predicted proteins | sample TA2MahCa50mmetaG_FD_148609 | JGI IMG/M metagenome (GOLD analysis project Ga0194121, IMG submission 148609) | Freshwater microbial communities from Lake Tanganyika, Tanzania - TA2015020 Mahale Deep Cast 50m | ecosystem: Environmental > Aquatic > Freshwater > Lake | place: Tanzania: Lake...
TCTAAACAATCCCGATCTCGACCACGACGGGGTGCGCGAGCTTATGCGCGACGCGGTGAAGATCGTGCGCAACATGATCGAGTGCAGCAAGCCGATCGTGGCCGCGGTCAACGGCGTGGCGGTGGGCGGCGGCGTGCAAGTGGCGCTGCTGGCCGATGTCTGCATCGCGGCCGAGGACGCCAAGCTCATTGATGGGCACGTCGCCGTCGGCACCACGGCCGGCGATCACGGCGCGCTGATGTGGCCGCTGTTATGTGGCATGGCGAAAGCCAAGTATTATCTCTTCAATCTGGAACCGCTGAACGGCAAGGAAGCCGAACGGATTGGTCTTATCGCCAAGGCCGTGCCGACCGACATGGTGCTCTCAACCGCGCTGGAGATGGCCAACCGCATGGGCCAGATGTCACAGATCGGGCTACGTGGGACGAAGCGCACGATGAACGGCTGGCTGCGCATGGCGATGCCGATCCTCGAACATTCCGCCGCGCTGGAGACGGTCGATTTCTTCCATCCCGACGTTCAGGAGGCGCGGATGGCGTTCCGCGAAAAGCGCAAGCCGGTATTCCCCTCGGCGGCCGCCTAGGCCGCTGCCGGCGGAGGGTGCCGTGACGCGCGAGTTGAGGGGGGCAAGTTCGGGGGCGGCTGTTCTGCCGCCCCTTGACCGCCGCATCTCGCGCAGTGTCACGTCCCTCCTGCTCGAACAGGCCGAGAGACGCCCCGACGACATCGCCTATCGCTTTAAGCATCTAGGCATCTATCAGGGTTGCAGTTGGGCCGAGTTCGCAGCGCGCGTTGAAGTTCTGGCGCTCGGCCTATCCAGTCTAGGCGTCGAACGCGGCGACCGGGTTGCCGTCATGGGCGATCCGTGCCCCGAATGGCTGCTCTCGGACCATGCCATCATGGCCGCCGGCGCGGTCACCGTCGGTGTCTACGCGACCAGCGCGTCTGTAGAAGTCGAGCATGTCCTGTCCGATTCCGGAGCCAAAGTAGTAATCCTGGAAACCCAGGAGCATCTCGATAAGTTGCTTGATGTATTGCCGCGATTGCCGCAAGTGCGATGGTTCGTCGTCATCGATACGCGCTCGGTGTTCATGTTCGAGCATGCGAACTATCTCTCGTTCGCCGAACTGGAGGCGCGAGGCGCCAAGCAGCGCGAGCAGACGCCCGACGCCTTCCGCCAGCGGACGGCGAAGCTTGGCGGGGCAGATTTGGCGACGATCCTTTACACCTCCGGTACCACGGCCAAAGCCAAGGGCGTGATGATCTCCCACCGCACGCTGCTCACAGCGGGCGAAAGCTACATCCACTGCATTCCATTGCTGCGCGACCGTCCGCATCGCGTCGTCGCGCATCTACCGCTCGCCCATGGCGTCGGCCGCACGATCGTCGCGACAATGCCGCTGCAGTCGCAGTTGGTGCCTTTCTTCTGCGAGGACATCGAGGATTTCGCAACGACGATCCGCGAGATTGCACCCAACTTCGCGCTGATGCCGCCGCGCTTCTGGGAGAAGTTCGCCGCGCAATTGCTGATTGCGGTCGAAACCAGCTCTCGTTTCAAGCGTAGTACCTATCGACTGGCGATGCGCTATGCGCGAAAAGCAATGACGCTGCACTACGAGGGCAAGAGCATTCCGCTGGCGCTTCGATTAGCTCATCGTCTCGGGCGCTTTTTGGTATTCAGTCAATTGCTCGAAAAGGCCGGCCTGGGGCGCATGCGCATCGCGTTTACCGGCTCGGCGCCGATGCCGCCACAAGTAACACAGGTGTGGCATTGCTGGGGTATCGACTTGCGCGAAATGTACGGGCTCACCGAATGCCTCGCGATCAGCATCGCGCAATTCGGACCATTCCCGCGGCCGGGCGACATCGGTACACCGACGGATCTTGACCTGTTCGAATTTAAGCTGTCCGAGGAAAACGAAATCCTGCTGCGTTCGCCCTCGGTGTGTCTCGGCTATTGGAATCAGCCGGCACGGACGGCGGAGAGCGGCACGGCCGATGGCTGGCTGCACACCGGTGACGTGGCTGAAATCCTTCCTGGTGGCGCCATCAAACTGGTGGACCGCAAGAAAGACATCATGATCACTGCGGGGGGAAAGACGCTCAGTCCGCAGCAGATCGAGAAGGCGCTCAAGGGCAGCCCTTATGTGGCCGAAGCGATTGCGATCGGCGAGAGCCGACGCTACGTCACCGCGCTGTTGGTTCTCGACTACACGACCGTTTCGGAGTGGGCCCGCGCAAGCAATGTGTCCTACACATCCTATACGAATCTCGTTACTCAGCCGAAGGTCGTTGAGCTAATCGCAGAAGAGGTGAAGAAGGCGAACGAGTTCCTCGCGCGCGTTGAGCAGGTAAAATATTGCCGGATCATTCCGCAGGAACTCGATCCGGAAGAAGGCGAGACGACGCCGAACTACAAGATCAAGCGTCGCTTGATCGCCGAGATGTTCGGCGACCTTATCGAGTCGATGTACGAGAGCGAAACCAAGAAGTTGTTCGAAATGGCGACGTCGGGACCAGCCTGACGGCGCCGTACCTGCTGGGAAATACAGTGACGAAGTCGATCAGGTATGGGCCGGCGTACGATCCGAAAGGCGAAAACGGGAAAGTGCTTAAGCGCACGCAATGGGAGGTTATCATGCGTCAAACGTGTCAAGAAATCATCAAGGCGGCCGCCGCGGCTGGCGCGATGGCTGTATTCGGCGTCGGGGCCTCGGCCCAGGCCCAGGAGGAATACGTTCTCGGCCTCAGCGGCGCGCTCTCGGGCCCGGCGGGCACGCTCTACACGCCGATGGTAGAAGGCATCAACATCTATTTCCAGCGCCTCAATGATGCTGGCGGCATCAAGGGGCGCAAGGTACGGATCGTGATCCGTGACAACGCCAACGACCCGCTGCGCGCTGTCGGCGATCTCAAGGCTTTCGACGGCGACAAGGCGGTTAACCTAGTCCTGTTTCCGTCGACATCAGGAACAATCGGCGCCTACACCCGCGAGAGCCGCAAGCTCGCCATGCCGACGATTCTGGTCAATCCATGCTATCCGCCCGCGACGTCGCCTGCACCCAACCCGGAATTCTTCTGCCCCGGCATCAGTACCTTGGTGGACGCAAACTCTTTTGTCGATTTGATGATCGAGCTGATGAAGGGCAAGACGATGAAGCTCGCCTTCGTCACCTCGGACGTCCCAGGGGCGAAGATCGCAGCGCAGGGCATGATGGCGCCCTACGCCACGAAGAAGGGCGTGGAAGTGGTCGATATCGCGGTGGTGCCGGTACCCACCACCGATCTCGTCCCGATCGTCCGCGGGCTGCAGGACAAGGGGGCTAACGGAATCATCAGCTACACGTTTAACCACCACATGCTCGCGGTCGGCGAGGCGATCGGTAAGCTGAACTACAAAGTGACCTACCTGATGGCCGGGCAATTGCCGGGCGTCATCAAACAGATCGAGGATATGGCGAACCCCGATATCTATGCGCTCGACCATTTCTCTTTGGCGACCGGCACGGAATCGATCGCGGGCGAGATCCGCGATGCGGCCAAGAAGTATGGCTACAAATTCCCGTTGCACGACATTCGCTTCGGATGGCGCGCGGCGATGGTCGCGGAGGCGGCGCTGGCCAAATGCGGCTGGCCATGTTCGCGGGAGAAGCTGGTCGAGGCCATGAATGACCTCGTCGTCGACGACAAGCGGATGATTGAGCTCAACGGTGGGCCGGTGGTGTTCACGAAAACCAACCACACCAGCCTCGAGAAGCGCTATCGCGTCTATCACTGGGATTCGACCAAGAAAAGCCTGGTCACAGCGATGGATTGGTTCGCCGCCAAGGAGATCGACTGGGTGATCAAGTAGCGGCGGCGTGCGGGCGGCGTCTGCCGCCCGCGCCGTCAATCGGTTTCGCAGGCAGAGCGGCGCGGCCGGCGCGGCGCCTTTTGCCTTCGAAACGACATTCTTAATGCAGCAACAGGCGCAGCAAACGTGATCGGCGACATTCTCTTCCTGGCATCGATCTATGTGATGATCGCGGCGGGATACGTGATCGTCTACAGTTCCAGCCGCGTGCTGAATTTCGCCCACGGCGACGTGTTCATGATCAGCGCCTTCATGGGCTTTAGCGTGGTCTCTGCACTGTCGCTGCCCGCGCTGTTCACGTTTCCTGTCGCCATCGCCGTCGGTATTATCGCCGGTTTCGCGATCTATGCTATCCTGATGTCGCCCATCGCCGGGCAGCCGGTGTTCGCGGCGGTGCTCGTGACCATCGGCCTCGGCATCATCCTGCGCGCCATCGTAATAGTTGGGTTTTCCGGGCAGGTTATCTTTCCAGGTCGCGCTCTCGGGATTGACAACTCCATGATCAACGTCGTCGCCGGAATCAGCATGACGCGCTATTCGCTGGTCGCGGTCGCGAGTTCGGTCGTGGTGATGGCGGCGTTGCTGGCCTTCTTTCGCTATTCGAAGCTCGGCTTCGAGATGCGCGCGGCGTCGTTCGATGCGCGCCTTGCCGCCTATCGCGGCATGCCGATCCACCTGTTGTTCGCGATTGCCTGGGGCATCGCGCTCGGCTTCGGAGCGTTCGCCGGCGGTCTTTACGGCATGAACAATCAGATCGGCGTAGAAACGGCCTTTGTCGGCCTTAAGGCCCTCGTCGTCGCGCTGGTTGGCGGCATGGACAGCCTGTCCGGCGCGATTCCAGCGGCCCTAATCGTGGCGACACTGGAGGTTCTACTCCAGCGCTATGTCGATCCGCACCTTTCCGAGGTCGTTCCCTTCATCGTCCTTCTTGTCATTCTCTTTCTCCGGCCGTGGGGATTGCGGGGCACGAAGGAAATCATTGATCGGGTGTAGTCATTTCCACGCGCCGCTCCGGCTACTATTCGACGAGCTATGCCAGGGATCTGTCGCTGTTCGACACGCCTTATCGCAAGGCGGCGATCGGGCTGTTGCTGCTCGCGGGCCTCGTCGCTCCAATGGTGGCGAGCCAGTCGATCCTACACCTCGTCAATCTGACAATGATCGCGATAATCGGCGCCTTGGCCTTGAACTTGCTGACTGGTTTTGCCGGGCAATTGTCCTTGGGTCATGCTGCGTTCCTGGCCGTGGGCGGATACCTCAGCCATTTCTTTTCCACGCTCGACCTGCCGTTCATCGTCGTCGTGCCGGCGGTAATGGTGGTAGGCAGCGTGATCGGTTTTCTCGTTGGGGCCCCGGCTTTGCGCCTGCGCGGCCTTTACCTTGTCTTGGCAACGGTGGGTTTTCACTACATCGCGCTGTTCGTCATCCATGTGTACCAGTCGAGTGGCGAGAAGAGCATTCTGGCGCTGACCGGCTTCCTGCTGCCGACGGTGGATTTTGGCATCTTCAAGCTCGACGCCACATTCAAATGGACCTATTGCCTGGGCTTTTTTCTTCTCCTTACGACTGCGTTCTGCATCAATCTCACGCGTACCCGAATCGTAAGGGCCTGGATTGCACTGCGCGAGCGCGACATTACGGCGGCGGCTCTCGGCATCAATGTGCCGCTCTATAAGCTCAAGGCTTTCGTCGTCAGCACATCGCTTACCTGCATGGCTGGCGCTTTGCTTGTCTATTATCTCGGCGCGGTTTCGTCCGAGAATTACACACTGGATCTGGCGGTCTCGTATCTCGCCATGGTCGTGATTGGCGGGGCCGGGTCGGTCCTGGGCTCTTATCTTGGGGCGATTTTCGTGGCCGTGATGCCATTCCTGATCACCGGCCTGTTCGAATTGGTTCAAGCGGGCCCGCGCTTTCAATTGCGTTACATCGTGCCGAGCCAGATCGTCGCTTTCGGCCTGCTGATGATTATGTTCCTGGTGTTCGAGCCGCGCGGGATCGTAGGTATCTGGCGCCGCATCCGCGTCTATTTCGAATTATGGCCGCTGCGCCGCTCAATCCTATCAGAGCGCCGGGACTGATCATGGAAAACATGACAAACGGGCGTCCGCTGTTGGAGATCAAAGGGATCGAGGTCGTATATCATCGCGCGGTCACGGCGGTGCAGGGCGTCTCCATTAACGTGCAGCCGCGTTCAATCACGGCGCTGATCGGCACCAACGGTGCCGGCAAGACCACAACGCTGACGGCCGTGGCTGGGTTCATGCACGCCGACGACGTCAAGATCACCCAGGGAGAAGTCGCTTTCGATGGCATACCGCTGCGTGGGCGGCGGACCGACCAGATTAGCGCCATGGGCGTGGGCTATGTTCCTGAGCGCGACAAGATATTCCCCACCCTGACGGTGGAGGAAAATCTCGGTGCTTGTCGCGGCCGGGGTTCGAAGAGCCACGCCTTATCCACTGAGCAGATCTATGGCTTGTTCCCGTCTTTGGCCGAGCGGCGCAAGTCGATCGCGGGTTACCTCTCAGGTGGCGAACGGCAAATGCTGGCAATTTCGCTCGTTCTAATCACGGGGCCGCGCCTGATCATGATCGACGAGCTGACGCTCGGCCTCGCGCCGGTCGTCACTCTGATTCTGGCGGACGTAATCGCCAATCTGCGCAAAAAGTACGGCATCAGCTTCTTGATCGTCGAGCAAAACGCACTTACCGCAGTCGATCTCGCCGATTACATCTACGTCATGGAAAACGGACGCATTGTATTCGATGGACCGCCCGACCGGCTGCGGGCGCATGAGGATTTCCAGGAGTTCTATCTTGGCATCGGCGCTGGCGGCGAGCAAAAGAACTACCGCGACGTGAAGCAGTACCGTCGCAAGCGGCGCTGGTTCGGATGAGCCGTTCACCTATGCCTGTGATTCGCGTCGAGAATGTCACCGTCCGGGTCGGCGGCATTGTCGCCCTCGATGGCGTGAGCGTGAACGTCAATGCCCGGGAAATCTTCGGTCTCGTCGGCCCCAACGGCGCAGGCAAGACGACACTGCTCAACGTAATCAGTGGCGTCGTTCCGGCGAGTAAAGGCCGGGTGTTTTTCGAGGGCAACGATATCACGCGCATTCCGCTCCATCGCCGCGTCGGCATCGGCATCGGCCGAACATTTCAGGGCGGCGAACTGTTCGCCGACCTGACTGTGCTTGAGAACTTGCTGCTCGGCCGGCATCATTTGATGAAGGCTGGCGTGCTTCAGGCTGGCCTGTTCTTCGGTTCCGCCCGGCAGGAGGAGTACCGCCACCGCCAGGCGATCGAGGAGGCCGTCGATTTTTTCGAATTGGAGCGCTACCGCAAGAGTGCCGTCGGTGTGCTGCCGCATGGCATTCAAAAGATCGTCGGCGTAGCGCGCGCCATTTGCAGCGAACCGAAGCTACTGTTGCTCGACGAAGTCGCGTCCGGTTTGAATACGCAAGAGAAAGAAGACCTGTCGCGGTTCCTGCTGCGCCTTAAGCACACGCGGCCGATCACCATGATCTGGGTCGAGCATGATGTTCGGCTCGTCTCCGAGCTCGCCGATTCGGTGACGGTGCTCGATCACGGCCGGGCGGTGATCTCCGGCACGGCGGAAGAGGCATTGCGCAATCCCAAAGTTCGCGCCGTCTTCCTCGGCGCCACGCGAAACCAGGATGTTGCCGGCGGTGCGCGCTCGACGGCGGAGCAATCAACGTGAACGCGGACGAGGAAATCGGCTTCCTGTCTGGCGTGGAAATTGCCGCGGCGATCCGCGCGCGGAAAATGTCGCCGGTCGAGATCGTGGCAGCGTTGCTCCGCCGGATAGAGGCGTTGAATCCCGTCTTGAACGCCTATGTGACCGTGGCTGCGGACGCGGCGATGGCCGAGGCGCAGGTGGCAGAGTCCAGGGCGGCGCGCGGCGGCGATCTGCCGCCGCTGCTCGGCGTGCCGGTCTCGACCAAGGATTCGTTCGAGACCAAAAACCTGCGGACCACGTTCGGCTCACGCGTTTTCGCCAACTACATTCCCGTCGGCGATGCGCCGCTGGTGGAGAGGTTGCGCCGCTCCGGCGCCATCGTCATTGGCAAGACGGCGATGCCCGAATTCGCCTGGAAAGCGATGACCGATTCGCCGTTGCAGGGCGTTACCCGCAATCCGTGGAGCCTCGACCACACCCCCGGCGGATCAAGCGGTGGCGCGTCTGCGCAGATGGCTGCCGGCCTCGGCCCGTTGGCCGTTGGCACCGACGGCGGCGGTTCGATTCGCATCCCCGCATCGTTCACCGGCGTGTTCGGCATTAAGCCGAGCTTCGGTCGAATTCCAGTCTATCCTAGCAGCAGCTTCGATGCCCTCTCGCATCCCGGCCCAATCACGCGCACTGTGGCGGACTCCGCGGCCATGCTGGCGGTGATGGCGGGGCCACATTCCGCCGATCGCTTCTCGCTCGAAGCGCCGCCCCAGGATTATATCGGTCTCCTGGGCGCAGGCGTGGCCGGATTGCGCGTCGCTTGGAGCCCTGACCTCGGCTACGCGAAAGTCGATGCCGAGGTAGCCGCCGTCACGGCCGCGGCAGCCAGCGTGTTCGAGGAACTGGGGTGCGCGGTCGAAGAGGTTGATCCGAAATTCGGCGATCCGCTCGAACTTTACGAAGTCTTCCTGCAAGTCGGGGCTGCGGCCGCTATTCAGCCCCATCGCGCCCAATGGGAGCGCGAACTAGACCCCGGCCTGGTTGCGATCGCAAACCGAGGCGCGCAGCGTGGCGCCCTCGAGCTGGCCCGCGCCCAGATCGAACGCAATCAGCTCTATGACCGCATGCGGCGGTTCTTCGATGTCTACGATTTACTGCTCACCCCCACCGTCGCAGTCCTGCCGTTTCGCGCCGGCGCCGCCTCGCCGCCGCCAGAGCAGGGACGGGGCGAAGACTGGCCGTCCTGGACGCCATTTTCCTTCCCGTTCAATCTTACCCAGCTTCCTGCAGCCTCGGTGCCGGGCGGGTTCTCGCAGTCGGGCCTGCCGATCGGCCTCCAGATCGTTGGCCGGCGCTTTGCCGATCTCACGGTTCTGCAAGCCGCGGCGGCTTATGAATCGGCGCGCCCGTGGGCGGATCGCCGGCCGACTCTTTCCATCATACGGCCTTAATTTAGCAGCGAAGCCGTTATGCCAGAAACGCCCCAACAGCGATTGCAGGCCATGGGCCTCACCCTTCCCGCGGGAGCGGCGCCTTTCGCGAATTACGTGCCCTATGTGCGAGAGGGGGCGCTGCTGTTCATCGCCGGGCAGGCGCCGGTCGGGGCAGACGGAAAGATCGCGTATGTCGGTCGTGTCGGCCGAGAGTTGAGCGAGGCTGAGGGCTATGCCTCGGCGCGCCTATGCGGCATCGGCTGCCTCGCGCAAATCCGTCAGGCGGTCGGCTCGCTCGATCGCGTCCGCCGCATCGTGAGCCTGCGCGGGTTCGTCAATTCGGCGGAAGATTTTTTCGGTCAAGCCAAAGTCATAAATGGCGCGTCGGACCTGATGGTCGAGGTGTTCGGCGACCTCGGCCGCCATGTCCGCGCTGCCGTTGGCACCAGCGTCCTGCCAATGAACATGGCCACCGAAATCGAGTTGATCGCGTCGGTCGAGCCATGAGCGGCCTAGCATTGGAGTCTGGCAATGACGTTCGTATTCCTCTCTGAGGGCGATACGCACGCCGGTACGACGCATGAATCTCGCTATCACGAATTGGTCGAGCAGGTCGTTCACGCCGAGCGCTGGGGATTCGATTGCTTCGGCGTGTCGGAGCAGCATCTGGCGATCGGCTCCGCCACTACCGCTTCGCCCGAAGTTCTACGGCTATCTCTACGGCCATACCAGCCGCATTCGCTTCCGCCACGCGATTTCGCTGATCCCGGTCAACCATCCGCTAAAGATCGCGGCCAATGTTGCCGTGGCCGACATCCTGTCGCACGGGCGCATCGAACTTGGGGTCGGACGGGGCAACACGACTCTGGCACTGCGCGCGTTCGAGATCGATCTCGACCGCAGCCGGCTCGCCGTCAAAGAAGGAATTGAAATAATTCGCAAGGCGTTCACCGAAGATCCGTTCATGTTCTACGGGGAATACTACAAGATTCCGCCACGAAGCCTGGTGCCGAAAACCATCCAGAAGCCGCACCCGCCGATGTTCGTGGCGGCTTCGAGTCGGGAGAGCCACGAAGTCGCCGCCCGTGCCGGCATCGGCGTGATGAGCGTATCCAGTTCCATCGGCTGGCAACTTCTCGCAGACAACATCGCCGCATATCGGCGGGCCTTCAACGCTGTCAACGGCACGCCGTCGGTAGGCGTGCTGGTCAATGCCTACTGCGGCGAAACCGATGAAGTTGCTAAGGCGGAGGGCGGCCCGTCGCTGGTGGAGTACATGCGCGTCGCCTACACCGGCTATACGCGACTTGCGAAGATGTCGAAGGACTACGCCTATATGGGCGCTTTTGGCGCGCTCGGCGACCGCATTGTCGACTACGACTACATCGTGAACGATTCGGGGGCGGTGGTTATCGGCTCACCCGAAACCTGCATCCGGCAGATCGAGCATTACCGCTCGCTCGGCGCGACTGAGATGATCCTGCGCATCGACAGCGTGCCGCATGATCGCATCCTTCGGTCGATCGAGCTTTTCGGTAAATACGTCATTCCGCATTTCAAGCATCCGGAGAATATCGTGCGCGCTTCCGAAGAAATCCTCGGAGACATCCGGCGAATGCGCGATGTGGCCAAGGCTCAGGGCGTCTACGTCGAATTAACGGAACCGGGACAGGGCCAGAAATCGGCAGGTCTATCGTGACGGTCGAGCGGAACGCAGCGCTTGCCGATGCGTGGGCGCGCGTCGCGGGCAAGTCCGGATACATCCACTTGGAGAGGCGCGATCCCGGCATACTGATTGTCACCCTGAACCGCCCTAGTGTCCTGAATGCGTTGACCTACGACATGCTCGACGCATTTGGTCTGCTTTGGCGCACGGCGGGCGACGACAATTGGGTGCGCACTGTCCTGGTGACCGGCGCAGGCCGCGCCTTTTGCAGCGGCAACGATCTGCGCAACAAGGAACCGGACCACTCCATGATCCGGGAGTTGATGGGCGATGTGCTCGCCAACGCGCGCGGCATGATCGGTCTGGACAAGCCGATCGTCGCCGCGCTCAACGGCGCAGCCGTGGGTTTTGGGCTCCAACTTGCAATCATGGCTGATGTCTGCATCGCTGCGGAAGACGCCGTGCTAATCGACGGGCAGACTCGCTTGGCAGTGACCTCGGGGGACCAAAGTGCCCTGCTATGGCCGCTTCTATGTGGCCTCGCGCGTACCAAGATGCATCTGTTCGACCTCTGTGGCCTGACCGGTAAGGAAGCCGAAGAAATAGGACTGGTGGCCAAGGCCGTGCCTCGCGCGCAGGTGATGGACCATGCCTTGGCTATCGCCGATCGGCTCGCGGCGATGTCACAAGTGGCGCTGCGCGGCACGAAACGGTCGCTCAATGGCTGGCTGTGGCGCAGCATGCCGATTTTCGAGAGTGCGCAATCGCAAACGATGGTCGATCTCCATCACGCCGACGTGCAAGAGGCGCGATTGGCGCTACGCGAGCTGCGCTCTCCCGATTTTCCGTCAGATCGAAAATTGCCGTGAGCGTGGAACAATGTTGGAGCGCCACCAGGATTCACCTCGCTCGGCACCGCAACCGATCGACTTTTTCGAGGCGCTCGACGAGCCGGAGATCGAGATCGGAGACCTCGATGCCACCCGTAATCTAAAGATAAGGTCCTTCGTCAGCCTCGTGCTCAACCGCGTTTTCGGCGAGATGCAGTCGGTGCTGCGCTATCGCGATCTGGGCTTCCGTGGCATCACGCCAATGCAGTATTTTCAGGATTTCCGCTATCGCAGCCGGCCGCACGGC
>Ga0194121_10009807_pt1 | contig 11781 bp, 10 predicted proteins | sample TA2MahCa50mmetaG_FD_148609 | JGI IMG/M metagenome (GOLD analysis project Ga0194121, IMG submission 148609) | Freshwater microbial communities from Lake Tanganyika, Tanzania - TA2015020 Mahale Deep Cast 50m | ecosystem: Environmental > Aquatic > Freshwater > Lake | place: Tanzania: Lake...
GGGCACGGCCGATGCCACCACGCAGAAGCGCCTCGCGGTCGCCGGGCGTCCCGAGGCGAGGAAGTCGGGCGGCGGCACGTGGCTCGAGGGCTACGTCGATCGCCAGGTCGTGCTGCTCGTGCGCGGCGGCCGCGTCGTGCGCGCCATCCACTTCTCGAGTGGCTCCGCGGGCAACACGCCGCGCGGCAGCTACTCGATCTACCGCAAGGAGCTCATGAGCTGGTCGCGGCCGTTCAGATCATGGATGCCCTACGCGTTGTACTTCACGGGCGGCTTCGCATTCCACGAGTACCCGGACGTGCCGGGCTACCCGGCCAGCCACGGCTGCGTGCGCATCGCCGCGCCATTCGCGCCGTACCTGTACGAGTTCGCCCCGTACGGCACGCCCGTCCACATGTACTGAGCCGACCCCGGGTGGGCTTGCCGGGAACCCTGGGTCAGGCTCCCGGCCGCCTCAGGGCGATCTGGCCCCGCGGTTACCCGGGATGCGGAACGACGCGATGAGGCCGAGGAACACGAACGCCGCGGCCACCCACCCCACCACCTGCACGGCGTCTGCGAACGACTGATCGAGCGCGGGGGCGAGGGGAACGGTCTTCGGGTCGTTCGCGAGGGCGGGGATCGCCGTTCCGGCCGATGAGTTCACCACCTGGGCGATCTGCTCGGCCTGCGCCGCCGGCGCGCCCTGGGCCTCCACCGACGAGGCCACGTGCGATGACACCGCCACGGCCAGTGCGACTCCGAGCACGGCCGTCCCGGGCGCCGAGCCCACCTGCCGCAGCGTCGAGTGCAGTGCACTGGCTTGCCCCGACTCGTTGATGGGCACCTCGTCGAGCGCCACGTTGGTGAGCTGCGCGGTGGCGAAGCCCACGCCGAGGCGGTACGCGAAGAGCGGGGCCACGAACACCCACGGCGACGTGGCGGGTGCCACCACGAATGCGAACCACGTGATGCCGGCGATCTCGAGCGCCATCCCGAACTGCACGATGCGGTGGCCGCGAAGCCGTCGCGACACCGGCGCGGCGATGCCCCCCGACACGATCGCGCCCACCGCGAGCGCCAGGATCACCAGCCCGGCGCCCAGCGCGCTCATGCCCAGCACGTTCTGCAGGAAGAGGGGGATCACGAAGATCACGCCGAACTCCCCGAGCGACACGATGAGGATCGTCACGCCGCCCCACCGGCAGGTGGGCAGCCGGAACAGCGAGAGGTCCACCAGCGTGGCCCGCCCCCGCCGCGTGCGCCACTGGGTCCATCCGACGAACGCCACCAGCAGCACCACCGAGGCGATGAGCGCCCACGGCACCGGCGAGCCGGGAAGCGGCCACCGGGACGGGCTGTCGGGGGTGGCCGACCACCAGCCGTAGCGCCCGCCCTCGATGAGCCCGAACACCAGCAGCGCGAGCCCCACCGATATGAGCAGCACCCCCACCCCGTCGCGCAGGCCGGGCGCTCCGGGCTCCTTCGACTCGGGCACCAGCAGCAGGGCCCCGACGATCACGATCAGGCACAGCGGCGGGTTGATCCAGAAGATCAGCCGCCACGAGAAGTCGCTGGTCAGCCATCCGCCCAGCACCGGACCCACCGCGGCCATGCCGGCGATGGTGGCCCCCAGATGCCGAACGCGGCCGCACGGTCCTTGCCCTGGGAGTTGGCGTTCACCGGCGACAGGCTCGTGGGCAGCACCATCGCGCCGCCGATGCCCTGCACCGCCCGCGCTGCGAGCAGCAGCTCGGCGCTTCCCGCCGCGGCGGCGAGCACCGACCCCGGGCCGAACACCACCACGCCCAGCATGAACAACCGCCGCCGCCCGAATCGATCTGCCGTGGCCCCCACCGCGATGAGCAGCGCCGCGAACAGCAGGGCATAGATCGAATTCACCCACTCCGCCTCGCTCAGGTTGAGCGACAGCGCACCGATGATCTCCGGCAGCGCGACGTTCACGATCGTGCCGTCGATCACGATGAGCGACACGCCGAGCGCGAGCACGGGCATGATCAGCCAGCGGCGGCGTCCTTCGAGGGCGAGAGGCACGTCGCGGTGTGGATCAGGCCCCGGATGCCAACTGGCCGATGCCGACGTTGTTCCCGGCCCCCGTGATGGGGCCGGGGCGGCTGCACTCCCCGCCCGCCGTGCACGCCCACACGACGGGCTCCGCCACGCCTCCGGCGATGAACCCGGTCCCGGCACCGGCGAGCGCGGTGATGATGCCGCCCTCCAGCCACGGCTCTCGGCCATCGGACTCCAGCGGCAGGCGCGTGCACGCATCGAGCGAGCACCGGGCCACGTACCCCGGCCCCTCGATGTAGCCGTCGCCCGCCCTGCCGCCGACGTAGGCCGCTCCGCCTGATGCCGTGGCCGAGAGCGCGCTGTGGGCGTCATCACCCAGGCCCTGGATCTTCACGCAGCCGGCCGACGCGCGGCACGCGTGAACCAGGGGGTTCCCACCCTCGTCGCGCGATGTGACCACGAGTCCCTCGTTGAGGGGCGCGATGCCGGTGACGGCAAGGAAGCCGGCGTTCGCGGGCGGCACGGTTCCCACCACCGTCTCGCATCCTTTGGACGCGTCGGACAGCGAGCAGGAGCGGATCTCGTTGCCGCGCGCTCCACCCACCACGTACACGGTGTCGCCGCTCACGCTCACGGGCGCGCCAACGCCAGTGGCAAGCTCGGTGCATACCGGGCCTCGGCCCTCGCGCACGACGCAGCGCTTCAGGTGCATGTTGCGCCCCAGCACCAGGTAGCCATCGGGAGGCGATGCCATGGCGCGTACCGAGTCGACCGGCGCGATCGGCGTGCGGCAGTTGCCGCCGGCGTCGACATCCCGGCGCCCGGGGCAGTCGTGCACGGATCCGTCATTGCTGCCGACCATCACCCGCGTGCCAACCACCGCCACTAGGGCCACCTGGTTTCCGGCCGCGGGGATGCGCGTGCAGGGGGCCGCGCCGATGGGGTCGCATGCGAACAACTGACCGGACCCCTGATTGTCTGGGTAGAGGGCGGGCCACTGGTCCGTCACCACTGGATAGACGCTGGTCGGGTTCCCGGCAGCGCCCTCGCGCGAGGTCGCGGTGGTGCCGTCGGTGCCGGATGACCCGCATCCCGCGCCCAGCATCACCGGCGCCAGCATGAGGAGCGCAAGGGCGCCTGCGCCGATAGAGGTGGGGAGCGCGCGGCATCAGGTCGCCGTACAGGAAGCGCGCCGCCGGGGGAGGGTCCGTTGCCGGGCGGGGAAGAACGAGGGGGTGGGCCCGAAGGCCCACCCCCAAGGGTGCTGCTTCCGTATCTGAGTTGGACTCAGACGCCCGGGGGCTTCGGGAAGCGCTGACGGCCGGTGTACACGTACGGGGTCGCGAACAGCAGGTCCGCGATGTCCTCGTCGGTACGCTCGATCGTCTGGGTCCAGATGGTGTCGGCACCCGGGATGATCAGGTCGAAGCTGAAGGTCATCAGACCGATCATCTCCTTCACCGGCAGCATGGCACCCATGTTGTCGAACGGGGTGCCCTGCAGCGCCCAGGAGCGGATCGCGCCCGCCGAAGCGGTGCGGATGCTCTCGGGCTTCAGCTGGAAGCGGTGCTGACCCTCGGTCTCCGGACGGCCCATGGCGGCGGCGGTCGCCTTCGTGACCTCGCTGGGGAGGTACGTCAGGTCCCACTTCGTCGTCCTGAGCGAACAGTCCGTGATGAGACGGAGGTTCATGCGGCCGTAGTTCGGGTCGCCGTAGAACGCCGGCTTGGCCGGAAGCTCCGCGTCGTCGTAACGGCCCGTCGCGGTGTGAATCAGGTAGCCGCGACGCTCCATGGTGAAGTTGAAGTAGTCGTTGCCGAACCCACCGTAGCCGTCGTCCTCCTTGCCACCGTGCTCCTGGGTGACGATGTAGGCGATCTTCTTCGGGAAACCGAAGGGCTCACGGCCGGCGAACACAGCGGCATCCTGCGTGAGGTACATGTACGGGTAGTAGCCCGCGTAGTACGTATTGCCGTCGCCGGCCTTGTGGGAAGCGGCCACCGTCAGGCCGAACTCGCCGTACGGGCCGAGACCGGTGTGGAGGTGGTCGACGTACCAGAACTCGATGACATCGTCCTCGAGGTCCAGGCACTTCGGAAGCACGTGCTTCAGGTCGGCCTCAGACGCACGGTAGAAGAACGCGCTCCAGCGCGAGTTCGTGTACGTGAGCGGCACGATGTCGTAGTCGACGAGCGGGTCGGCGACACCCTGGCTGATGATGTCACGCTTGTCGCGGTCGAGCGCCAGCGGCGGCGCGTCGCCCGAGTCGATCCACGGGGTCGACGTAACGTCAACAATCTGTCCCATTGTGAATTTCCTCTCTTAGGACGCTGGATTACGCGCCGAGCCCGATGGGCTTCGGGAAGCGGTGACGCAGGCCATAGCGGTACGGCTTGGCCGCGCCTGCCCACGTGGCGTCGCGGGTGTAGGTCTCGGTCCAGAGGGTCTGGCCGGCCGGGATGATGAGGTCGAACGAGAAGGTCATGAGACCGATCATCTCGCCCACCGGGAGCTCCGCACCGATGTTGTCGAACGGAGTCGCCTGCTGGAACCACTCGATGTTCTCCGGCGAAGCGGTGCGGATGGACTCCGGCTTCACCTGGAAGCGGTGGCTGCCCTCGGTCTCGGGACGGCCCATGGCGGTCGCGAGGTCCTTGGTGACCAGCGAAGGCAGGTACACGAGCTGCCACTCCGACGAGGAAATGTCGGGAGCGGTGACGACCTTCATGTTCATGCGGCCGTACTCGGTGTTGCCGTAGAAAGCCGGCTTCGCCGAGAGCTCAGCGTCGTTGTACTTGCCGATGGCGCTGTGGATCACGTATCCGTTACGGATCATCAGGAAGGAGAACTGGTTGAACTTGTAGTCCTTCCCGTCATACACGCCGTAACCGTCGTCAGGGTTGCCGAAGTGCTCGACGGTACGGATGAAGGCCTCCTTCTTGGGGAAGCCGAGCACGCGACCGGCGTCGATCGCGCTGTCCTGCGTCAGGTACATGTAGGGGTAGTAACCCGCGTAGTACGTATTACCGTCACCGGCCTTGTGGCTGACGGCCACGGTGAGGCCCCACTCGCCGTATGGGCCGAGCATGGTGTTGCGGTGGTCCACGTACCAGTGCTCGACGATGTCGTCCTCGATGTCCATGCAGTCAGGGACCACACGGCGGAGGCGCTTCTCGTCAGCGCGGTAGAAGAAAGCGGACCAACGCGAGTTGGTGTACGTAAGCGGCAGAACGTCGATGTCCCACACGGGGTCAACGAGGCTGTAAATAAAGGCCGTCTTCTCGTCACGGTCGACGGGCGAAGGCGGAATCTCCCCGGAATCCATACCGGGGACGTAGGTAACAGCAAACTGGTCAGCCATTAGTGGCGTCCCCCCTTGAGAAAATAGGGTGTTGCATTGATCTGCCTGAACTCTTCCCCCGCCCCGGCGAACCGGGATTGAGTTCGGAGGTCCAGAATGTGTAGGCAGCATATGTCACGAGCGCGTGCCGCGACAAGGCCCAGCGAGGCCGTTTCCTGCGCAAGTGTCACGGTAGAAACGCCAGTATCCATGGGATATCTAGGGGCCCGAAATCGCTCGTGACAATGCGTACAACATGTGAGCACGGAATCCTACAGCGTAAGCGTACAACGTAAGGGCAAGGGTGGGTAAACCTCCCCCCGGACCACCCCGGGCCGGAGGGGATGGGAGGCTTGCGTCGAATTGCGCATGGATGCGCACCCGGGCCAGGACGAGGGACCGCCCATGACCCCATCCGGGCGCTCGCGCGGCTCGGCGTCGGCATCGCTGCTCGCGGTGCTCGCCATGGCGGCGTGGGGCTCGGCGTACGTGCCCTCGGCGTGGCTCGTGGAGAGCTGGCCACCGCTGCTCGCCGCCGCCGCGCGCATCGGGGTGGGAGGGGTGATCCTGCTCGGCGGGCTCATGATCCTCGGCAGGCCGGTGATGCCCGGCGCCGAGTGGGGCGTCATCCTCGTCCTGGCCCTCACGCAGTCGGTGATCTTCTACGGTGCCACGTTCATCGGCATCGCCCAGGAGGGTGCCGGCACCGCGGCGGTGCTGGCCAACACCGATCCGCTGTTCGTGGCGGCGCTGGCGGCGGTATTCCTGGGCGAGCGGCTTGGCCCGCGCCAGTGGGCGGGGCTCGTGGTGGGCCTGGTGGGGGCCGCGGCGGTGGTGTGGGAGGGGCCGCTCTGGCCACCCAGCATCTCGTGGATCTCGCTGCTGGTGGTGATCGGCGCGCTCGGGTGGGCCGTTGGCACGGTCGCGGTGACGGGGCGAATCCGAGCCGGTGCCCGGCCCGTGGCCATCGCGGGCTGGCAGATGCTGGTGGGCGGGGCGATGCTGGCAGTCATCGGCGCCCTCCTCGAAGGTGCGCCCGGTACCACCGGAGGGCGCGAGATCGGCCTCATCGTGCTCGTGGCGCTGGTGGGCAACGCTGTTCCCTTCGCGCTGTTCTACGTGGCGCTGGGTCGCGGGGAGGCCGGCAAGGTGTCGGCGTGGTTCTTCCTCGTGCCGGTGGTCGGCGTGCTCTCGGCGTGGCCGCTGCTCGGCGAGGTGCCGGGCCCGCGCCTGTGGGCGGGCCTCGTCCTGGTGTGCGCCGGGCTCTGGATGGTGCTGGCGCCGTCCGGGCGCTGATAGCCTCGCGCCGTGATCGTGGTGTTGGCCGGGGGCACCGGCGGATCGAAGATGGTCCATGGTCTCGCGTTGGCGCAAGGCCAGCGCGACCTCGTGGCCATCGTCAACACAGGGGATGATGGTGAGTTCTTCGGGCTGCTGGTGTGCCCGGACCTCGACATCAACCTCTACCGCCTCGCCGGCGTGGTGGCCGAATGCGGATGGGGCTACGCCGACGACACCTTCCACTGCCTCGAGGGCCTTGCCACGTACGGGCGTGAGGCCTGGTTCGGCCTCGGCGACCGCGACCTGTCCACGCATGTGCACCGGAGCCTCATGATGCGCGACGGCGCCCGGCTGTCGGACGTGGTGGATGACCTGCGCGAGAGGCTCGGGGTCGAGGCCCGGGTGCTGCCGATGACCGACGACCCCGTGCGCACGATCATCACGACGCAGTCGGGTGATCGGCGCTTCCAGGAGTACCTGGTGCGCGATGGCGCGCGCGAGGAGATCACGGCGATCCGCATCGAGGGGCTCGCCGACGCCGCGCCTGCGCCCGGCGTGATCGAGGCCATCCGCGACGCCGACCTGATCGTCATCGCGCCGTCGAGCCCGATCGTCTCGGTCGGGACCATCCTCGGGGTGCCCGGCGTGCGCGACGCCGTGGCCGCGCGTCGCGATCGGGTGATCGGCGTGAGCCCCATCATCGGGGGCGTGCCGGTGGAGGGCCCGGCGCAGAAGTTCTTGCGCGGCGCCGGGTACGCCGAGTGCTCGGCGCGCCAGGTGGCCGATATCTACGCCGACGTGTGCGCCACCTTCGTGATCGACGCCTCCGACGAGCCGGAGGCCGCGGCCATCGAGGACCTCGGCGTGCGGCCCGTGCTCACGGATATCCTCATGCCCGACCGCGCGGCGCGTGAGCGCCTCGCGCGCGTGGTGATCGGGGCGGCGGGCTAGTGGCTGCGCACGACGTGGGCGCCGTGGTGCCCGTGAAGCGGCTCGGCTACGCGCTGGGGCGACTCGCGCGCATCCTCGACCGCTCCGAGCGCCGCGTGCTGCAGTCGGCCATGCTGGGCGACGTGCTGGGAGCGCTGTCGGGCAGTACCCGTATTGGCGAGATCGTGGTGGTCACGGCAGACACCCGTGCGCGGGCGGTGGCCGAGAGCGTGGGCGCGCGCACCGTGTCCGACCACGACCCGCCGCAGGGCATCAACGCCGCGGTGTCGCTGGGCATCGCCGGGCTCGATTCCCATAGCGCACTAGTGGTAGTGAGCGACCTGCCGCTCATCACCGCGGCCGACGTGGATCACCTCATCGGTGCCGCCCCCGAGGGCGATGCCGCGGTGCTGGCGCGATCGGGCGACGGCACGGGCACCAACGTGATGCTCCTCACCCCGCCCGGTGCGCTGGTGCCGCAACTGGGGCCCGATTCGCTGAGCCACCACCTGGCGCAGGCTTCAGCGCTGGGCGTGCCGGTGGAGGTGGTGGACCACCCGGGAATCGCGCTCGACGTGGACACGCCCGGCGACCTGGCCGAGCTCGTGCGGCGCGAGCCGAATGGCGCCACCGGCCGCGCCCTCGCCCTCCTGGGCCTGATGCACGGCGCGGCGGCCGCCGGGTGAGCGCACTCAGGGCCCTGGGGGCCGCGCCGGGCGACGAGGTGCACGTGATGGTGCTGGCGGCGCTGCCCGAGGTGGTGCGGGGTGACGACCTGCCGGCCATGCTCACCGACGCCGCGGTAGCGGTGGGCCTGGCCCCGGGGGACGTGCTGGCCGTGGCGCAGAAGGTGGTGAGCAAGGCCGAGGGCCGCGTGGTGCGCCTCGCCGACGTCGCGCCCGGGGCCGAGGCCCGGCACCTGGCGGATGAGACCGGCAAGGATCCGGCGCTCTGCGAGGTGATCCTCGGCGAGAGCCGCAAGGTGGTACGCCGTCGCCGGTCGCTGCTCGTGTGCGAGACCCATCACGGCTTGGTCTGCGCGAACGCCGGGGTGGACGCCTCCAATGCCCCGGACGGCACGGTGGTACTGCTGCCGCTCGATCCGGATGCCTCGGCCCGGCGCATCCAGCGCGCGCTGTCGCAGGCGGCAGGGGGCCGGGTGGGCGTGGTCATCACCGACACCCATGGGCGGGCATTCCGCCGGGGACTGGTGAACGTGGCGGTTGGGGTGGCCGGATTCGATCCGGTCATGGATCATCGTGGCGGACGCGACGGGGAGGGGAGGATGCTCGTGGCCACCGACCAGGCGCTGGGCGACGAGATCGCCGCCGCGGCGGGGATGCTCATCGGCAAGTCATCGGGCCGCCCTGCCGCGCTGGTGCGCGGGCTGGTGACCGCCCCCGCCCCGGGCACCGCGCGCGACCTCGTGCGCCGCGAGGACCAGGACGTATTCCGCGCGCGCGTGGACGACGACGGGGTGGTGATGTAGGTGCCGGTGGGGAGCCAGCGCAATCCCCTGAGGGTGGCCATCATCGGATCGGGCCCGTCGGGCTTCTACGCCGCCGAGCACCTCCTGGCCCAGGACGATATCCGCGCGCAGGTGGACATGTTCGACCGCCTGCCCACGCCGTTCGGCCTGGTGCGCGCGGGCGTGGCGCCTGACCACCCCAAGATCAAGTCGGTCACCCGGGTGTACGACAAGGTGGCCGAGCATCCCGACTTCCGATTCCGCGGCAACGTGGAGTTCGGCACCGACCTGGAGTACGAGGATCTCCTCGAGTACTTCCACGCGGTCATCTTCTGCGTGGGCGCGAGGTCGGACCGCCGCCTGGGGATCCCGCGGGAGTACCTGCCGGGAAGCCACGGCGCCAGCGACTTCGTGGGCTGGTACAACGCCAGCCCCGACCAGCGCAACCTCACGTTCGACTTCTCGGGCGACAACGTGGTGGTGGTGGGCAACGGCAACGTGGCCATGGATGTCGCGCGGGTGCTCATGCTGCCGCCCGACGAGCTCTCAGCCACCGACATCGGTGGTCACGCGCTGCGCGCGCTGTCCGAGAACAAGGTGCGGCAGGTGACGATCCTGGGCCGCCGTGGCCCTGCCCAGGCCGCCTTCACGTACCGTGAGCTCAAGGAGCTGGCCGATCGCGCGGACATCGACGTCATCGTCAACCCGGCCGACATGGTGCTCGACCCGCACTCGCTGCACGACACCGAGCAGGCGCCCGACCGCGGCCGGGACCGGGTGCTCGACCTCCTGCGCGAGCTCGCGCAGCGCCCGGCCCGTGGCCACGACCGGCGCATCGTCTTCCGCTTCCTGGTCTCACCCGTGGCGATCCTCGGCAACGACGGGGTGGAGGGCGTGGAGGTGGTGCGCAACGAACTCTACCGCGGCAACAACGGCGAGCTGCGCGCCCGCGCCACCGACGAGCGCGAGGTGATCCCCGCCGACATCGTGTTCCGGGCCATCGGGTACCAGGGGGTGGCGCTCCCCGGCGTGCCGTTCGATCCCATCACCGCCACCATCCCCAACGACCGCGGTCGCATTGTCGACCCCCTCACCGGCCAGGCACGCCCTGGCGAGTACGCGGCCGGCTGGATCAAGCGCGGGCCCAACGGCATCATCGGCACCAACAAGCCCGATGCCCAGGAGACCGTGGAGGCCCTGGTGGAGGACGTCCGCGATCAGCGCCTGAGGCGCGAGGTGCTGCCCGCCCGGGTGTTCGAGCGCTTCCTCGCCGAGCGGCAGGGCGAGGTGGTGTCGTTCGCCGACTGGAAGTACCTCGACGCCCGCGAGGTGGAGAAGGGCGAGGAGGTGGGCCGCCCGCGCCTCAAGTTCGCGCGCGTCGAGAACATGCTGCGCACCCTGCGCGAGCGCGATAAGGCAGGCGGCTGAGCCCCGGTGTCAGGCACCTGACCGAATGCATTCGGTCAGGTGCCTGACACCGGGGCTGCCTCAGACCGGTGCCTCGATGATGTCGTAGAGGGTGTTGCGGCGGGCGGGCACGCGGCCGTGGGCGCGGATGGCGGCCTCCAGTTCGTCGGTCGTCACCTCCTCGCCGTGCGAGGCGCCCGATGAGCGGCTGATGCTCTCGTTCATGAGCGTGCCGCCCATGTCGTTGCAGCCGGCGTGCAGCAGGGTGGCGCCGCCGTCCAGCCCCAGCTTCACCCACGACGCCTGGATGTTGGGGATGAGGCCGTCGAACGCGATGCGCGCCACGGCGTGCACCAGCACCACCTCGTCCCAGGTGGGCCCGGGGCGCGAGCGCCCCTGGATGAAGATGGGCGAGGCCATGTGCACGAACGGCAGCGGGATGAACTCGGTGAAGCCCCCGGTGCGTCGCTGGATCTCGCGCAGCACCTCGTAGTGGTGGGCCCACGACACCGGGCCGTCGATGTGCCCGCACATGATGGTGCTGGTGGCGCGGATACCCGCCCGGTGCGCGGCGATCATCACCTCGGCCCACTCGGCAGTGCGGATCTTGTCGGGGCACAGGTGCTCGCGAACCGGGTCGTAGAGGATCTCCGCGGCGGTCCCGGGCAGCGACCCCAGCCCGGCGTCGCGCAGCCGCTCCAGGTACTCGGACACGGGCACGCCCAGCGTGTGGGCCCCCTGCCACACCTCGAGCGGGGTGAAGGCATGCACGTGCATCCCGGGCAGCGCGCCCTTGATGCTCTCCACCACCGATGCGTAGAAGTCGCCCGTGAAGTCGGGGTGAATGCCCCCCACCAGGCACACCTCGGTGGCACCCTTGTCCCAGGCCTCCTGCGAGCGGGTGACCACCTCGTCGAGCTCCATGCGGTACGGGGTCTCACGGGCGTTGTAGCTCTTGGGCCCGCGTGAGAACCCGCAGAAGCCGCAGCGGAAGTAGCACTGGTTGGTGTAGTTGATGTTGCGGTTCACCACGTAGGTGACCTGATCGCCGTTGGTGCGCTCGCGCAGCTGGTCGGCCACGTGGGCGATCACGTCCACCTCGGCGCCCCGTGCCTCGAACATGCGCACCATCTCGGGCACGGTGGGCGTGGTGCCGGCCAGCGAGCGCTCGAGGATGCCCGCGAGGTCGGGCGGCACCCGGTCGAGGTCGGTGGCCTGACCGGAGTCCATCCAGCCGGCGTCAGGCCACTCGGAGCTCATGCGGTGAGCGGGCACCGGCGGGTGCATGTCGCGCCCCGGGGCCCAGGGGTGGCGCGGGCGCGCGGCGCCACGGCAGTCCACCTGC
>Ga0194121_10009810_pt1 | contig 11780 bp, 9 predicted proteins | sample TA2MahCa50mmetaG_FD_148609 | JGI IMG/M metagenome (GOLD analysis project Ga0194121, IMG submission 148609) | Freshwater microbial communities from Lake Tanganyika, Tanzania - TA2015020 Mahale Deep Cast 50m | ecosystem: Environmental > Aquatic > Freshwater > Lake | place: Tanzania: Lake...
CGACGCCGGATGAACCAGTTGCTCAGGGCAGTTGTTGCGGACAGTTCTAATGGACTGGCAAAGGCCATGCGCCCTGGCATATAGAGCGCATAAAACGTCCACACCTGGCTGATGCCCGACAGCCCAATAGCACAGGCCCCGGCAATCGCCGAGCCCAGACTCATCACGACCGCAGAGCCATAGCGATCTAAGAGGCGCCCTATCATGGGAGAGACAATGACCCCGCAGAGACCACCCAGGCTCACCGCTCCTGACAGTAATCCGCGGGACCAGCCGAACGCTTCCGTGACGGGGAGCAGAAAGACCGACAGCACGGCAACCGACATCAATGGCCGCGCCGCGTAATTGGTCCCTGCCACCAGAGCAAAGATCACCCAGCCATAATAACAGGGCAATCGTTGGGCCACGAAACGACGGAGTGCCTCCATCAGGGTACGATCATGGCAACTGCCAGCCAATCCAGGCGCAGAGCGCGCGGCCCATGATCAGTTCTTTATCGCGCTCCGAGAGCCACGCTAGTTCCTCCGTAAACATCGTTACGCACTGCTTCCAGGAGCACGGCATGCGGGTAATGTCCGTGCCCCAGAACATGCGGTCCGGTCCAAAGGCATCATAGATCTGGCGCAGGTAGCCATGGATGTTGCGATAGGGATACGGCTCGCTCGAATAGCTCGGTGCCCCAGAGGCTTTGACCGCCACATTCGGGTACTTGGCGAGCGCCAGGAGTTCTGAGAGATTTGCAAACCCCGGAGCGTCCTTGGTACCAGCGGCACGCCCGAGGTGATCGACCAGGAGACGCAACCCTGGATGGCGTTCGGCGACCTGGCCGACGACCGGCAAAAAGCCCCCAGCGGCGAGCCCGATCGGTAGACCAGCGCGTTCTGCCGCAGGCCACAGCCAGTCCAGCGTGCCATCGGTGGGCCAGGTGCGCTGATGGGGTTGATTAAAGGTGAAGCGAAATCCTAACATCCCAGGCCGACTCTTCCAGCCATCTACCAGGCCACGGTTTTCCGGACGGTCGAGGGGAAAATTGCCCAGGATCGCTAACCGCTGAGGATGCTGGCGCGCTGCCTCTACAGCGAGCTCGTTGGAGTCGGGATCCCAGCCGGGGGGATGAATCACGGCCGCATCCACACCAGCGGCATCCATTTCCTTGAGCAAATCATCCTGCGTATACGCCGTAATCTGGCGATGTGCCGGATTGGTCGGGAGGCCCTGTTGCCAGATATGCACCTGCGAGTCAACGATGAGCATCGCACGCTCCTTCTGCGGGGAACAATGGTATCACTTTGGTGGCAAACAATTCCAGGGAGTTCAACACCTTGTGGTGTTCAATACCGCCATAATTGAGGGCATTTACCAGACGCTTGCCCGCCTCGACGCGTTAATGGCCCGCGTCTTGCAGCACGGCGAGCATGGGCGCGACGCATAGCCAGAGGCCGTTTGATAGAGACTGCGTTCCTGTCATAGCCTCCCGCTGTTATGGGAAATGCGGCATGACTTGCGATGCAAAACGGCTCATCGACGTCAGAACGGTTTCTTGCGGCATCAGCCCACCCGGATTAAACCAGCAGATCAATTCACTGAGCTGAAACTCCTCGCGCAGCCAGGTGATGCGCTCAATGCACTGCTCTGGGGTGCCAATAATCGCGACATTTTCACGCACTTCCTCAAACGTCAGGCGTTGCAAACGGGCCTGCATCTCCTTGTTGCGCTCACGCGTAGCGCTGTCCAGATCCGCGTCACCGGCCACCATGCGCTGGGCTAACACCTGAAAGTAATGCATGATACTGGCGCGCGGCACCTGGCTGGCTTCGGCTTCGGTGGCGGCGACGTAGAGCGGAAAGAGGAGCGCCACTTCATTACCCGTGCGCTGATGGCCAGCCGCGTGAAAGTGCTGCCAGTACACCGCAATATCCTGCCGGAAGCGTGGCAAGGGCACTACCACAAGGCTACTGAACATGGGATACCCCAGGTCACCGGCGAGTGGGAAGGTGTCCGAGCTATTGGTCGCAATACGGATGGGCGGATGAGGCTGCTGCAGGGGTTTGGGATAGACAGCAACGTCTTTGACCTGATAATACTTGCCTTCATACGTCACGCTGGGCTGTGTCCAGGCTCGGGTGACAATCTCCAGGGCTTCGTTGAAGCGCTCACGACTCTCGTGCATCGGGATGTTAAACCCCCCGTAGTGCAGCGGGTTGGTGCCACGCCCCACGCCAAAGACGAGCCGGCCATCGCTCAGGAGATCCACCGTGGCGGCTTCTTCCGCAGTACGAATCGGATCGCTGAGGGGCAGCAGGCTGACGGCCATGCCAAAGCGAATCTGTTGGGTGCGTTGCGCTGCCGCAGCGGCCACAATGAGCGGGGCGGACATGACGGAAAATTCGGGGTAAAAGTGCAACTCCGCCAACCACGCCGTGTGAAAGCCCAGGCGATCGCCATGCTCGATCTGGACCAGGGTATCACGATAGCGCTCACGTTCAGTCTGCTGCGGCGCACAGGGGAGCTGAAAGAAAAACCCGAATTTCATCAGTCGCTACCTCATCACGGGGTCGTATAGGCTGTGGAACCATCGCGGCGCATTGTAGCAGGTTCTGGCTAGAGCAGCTAGCACAGGTCAACGTGACAGGGCGCCGGGCCGAGTAGGTCGCACGTTACACCATGCCGCGTTGTTGCAGTAGCTCGGTGAGCTGATCGTAGCTCATGCCGTATTGCGCCGCGATTTCACGGGCATAGCTGTGGCCGAGTGGCGTGCCAGGGACAATCTTGTAGGAACGCTGTGGTGCTCCATCGCGCCTCTCCTCACGCGAAGCCACCAGGCTCACAATACGGCTCTCCCCTTCAATGCTGGCGTTTAACTCCGCCACATCCGCGGCCAGCGCATGCAGATGCGTGGCAAACAGGGCGCGCACGCCCAGGCGCCGCAGCAAGCGCACAATGTCTTTGGCCATATACAGACTTTCGCCAGCGCTAGTACTCGCTAGAGACTCATTTAGCAAAATGAGACTATGGCGGGTGCTCTGCGCAAAGATCTGACGCAGGCGTTGGGCTTCATCACCAAAGCGGCCCGTGCCTTTGACCGCCTGTTCGGCCACCGGATAATGCGTATAGACGTTGTCCACCGGACTGATACGCGCGCGTGCAGCCGGCACCCACAGGCCAAGCTGGGCCAGCAGCTGACACAGCCCGACCATCTGCGTATACGTGGTTTTGCCACCGCGATTGGGGCCTGTGATAATGCCAATGCGGCCCTGGGCATCCATGGCGACGTCGTTCGTGACCACCGCCACAGGTGCATCGGTGTGGGCCATCTGCTGCAACGCCAGATTCAGGTTGTACGCCTCCTGCAACTCACACACCCGCTCGTCCATGGGCGCCAGCACTGGCCGACACACCGGGAGGCCGTTCTGCTGCAGGCGTGCGATGAGCCGCACAGCCCCTAGATAGAACGTCAGGTCTCCGTGCAGCGTCGCCAGGAAACCGCTGTGCAGACCATCATACTGGCGCAGCGCCCGGGCCACGGGCTGACACACACTTTCGAGCACACGGGCCACATCGTGAAAGAGCGGCACCATGAGGGGATTCATGTCGTGGTGCCCTTTGGCTCCACCCGTCCCGGTGGGGAGCTGCGCCAGCGTCGGCACGGTGTGCAAGGGGCCCATACCTTTGAAGGCATTATCATGACTGCCAAACAGCCGCTCCAAAAAGGTCGAAGTGGTGAACTGCTGATCGTTCACCGCGAGTAACGTGGCGGCCACCGGGCGGAGCTGGGTGTCGAGATTGACGCCGATGGTAACACTGGCCTTGGCGCGTACCAGGCGCACCATCTCAGGCAGTGCCTGGCATAAGTGCTGGTACACGGCATCCTGCGCGATGTGGGTCACGCGCTCCCGCAGGGCCTGCCAACCCGTAGCGCGCAGACGGGCCCCGGCCTGGGCAAACACCGCATGCAAGCCATTGACACACGTCACCAGATGTTCCAGTTCACCCAGACGCCAGGCGACGTCCTGCAAGGGGACCCGTTTGCGGTCGCCCGCGACGTAGGGCATCTCCAGGGCACGGAGGTCTGGCAGCAGGGCTTCCAGGTGCGTTCGGAAATCCGGTGTCTGCCAGAGATCTGCGAAAATATCCTGGCGATATGTGATCACTGCAGGATCGGTACACAGGGTGAGGCACATGTCGTGCACGGCGGACCGCCCACGTGGGCGCTCGAGCAAGGCCGCGAGCGTGCTTTCGAACTCCAGATCACGGACACATTGAGGATCGATAGGTACACAGTGCTGGGACAGTGGCGCTCCCGCCGGCCAGAGCAGGCTGAACGCAGGTGTGTTGGGCATAGGGACGGGCACCTCAAGCAAGCATAGGCATCAGCAACGCGGGACATCTTGTGCCCCTGGCGCCACGGGGCTACAATACCGCACCGTGCTGGCTCTGAGCGATAGTGTAACACGTTTTCTGCCGAACATGCCGTGCCGTGGCGTGGCATAGGCCGTAAAGGAAACCGTGGCGATGAAACTGTCAGTCGAATTTCCGAGTGTGTCGTATCGCGAAGGCCCCGCGGCTGTCATGCGTCTGGCCAAAGCCATTGAAGAGATTGGTTACGATCACATTGACATTTTTGATCATGTGGTCATGGGCTATCCGACGGCGACACGTCCGGCCGGTCCTTATCCGGCCGGTATGCCTATTCTCGAAGCCCTGATGACCCTGTCGTATATTGCAGCGGTGACCTCGCGGGTCACGCTCGGTACCGAAGTGCTCGTCTTGCCCCAGCGTGAGCCCACCCTGGTGGCCAAACAAGTCAGTACACTCGATACGCTGTCTGGCGGTCGGGTGCGTCTGGGCCTTGGGGTTGGCTGGCAGGCGTCAGAGTACGAAGCGCTGGGCGAAGATTTTCGCACGCGGGGGCAGCGCATGGATGAAGCGATTGCCCTCTTGCGGACATACTGGGGTGAGACCGAAGTGCATTTTGCCGGACAGCATTACCAGGCCGTGGCCATGGGCATGGAGCCCAAGCCGCCCCAGGGCCGGCAGTTGCCGATCTGGATTGGTGGCAGCTCGCCGGCGGCGTTGCGTCGGGTCGGGCGCCTGGGAGACGGCTGGTTGGCCGGTAGCCTTGCCGAACCCGAGGCGGCCCGGCAAGCCATTGACACGATCCGGCAGCACGCCTCCGAGGCGGGGCGTGATCCCGGCGCCATTGGCCTGCAAAGCATGGTGGCCCCACCGCCACGCGATGCTGCTGGGAAAAGTTTTTATGCGGAACATGACCGGGTGGTTGCCCGCGTCGCAGCGACGCAAGCCGTGGGTTTTCAATGGGCTTCGCTAAACGCTACGGCCATTTTCCAAGCTGGGGCACGAAGTGTGGCGGCCATGATTGACACGCTTGGTGCCCTGCATCAGCGCCTCCGTGCCGAAGTGGGCTAAGCGCCTCGTGTGCTATCGTTTTCCTGGGAGACCAGTCATGCAATTTGGTGTCACGATTCCGAACAACTGGGGCGTTGAAGATGCGCAACAGGTCCTGGCCTTTGGTCCTGTTGCTGAAGAACTGGGCTATGACTCCATCTGGGTGATGGATCATCTCTTTAATAATGGCTACATCCGCGAGCGTCTCGACGATAAACCCTATTATCATCCGCTCGCCACCCTGTCCTACCTGGCTGCCACCACGCGACGGGTGCGCCTTGGGACCTCTGTGCTGGTGTTGCCCTATCACAATCCAGTCGAGCTGGCGAAATACACCGCCTCCCTGGACCACATGTCTGGTGGCCGGGTGACCCTCGGGGTCGGCGTGGGGGCTATGACGGAAGAATTTGCGGCGCTGGGTGTACCGTTCCGGCAGCGTGGTGCCCTGACCAATGAGTGTATTGCCGTGATGAAAGAGCTGTGGACAAACGAAGACCCCACCTATCACAGCACCCGCTGGCATTTTGCCGATCTGAAATTCGCGCCCAAGCCTCTGCAAAAGCCCCATATCCCCCTGTGGGTTGGTGGCGCAAGTCCTGGAGCCTTACGGCGCGCTGCCACCATGGGCGATGGCTGGCATCCCTCGGGCATGTCCCCGGAAGAATTTCGCGCTGGCCGGGAAGAAGTACGCAAGCTCGCTAGCGCTGCCGGGCGTGATCCAGACTCCCTCACTATGTCGATTCGGGTGGAAGTCGAAGCCCATGGGCATGCGTCCAGCCAACGTGCCGCCAATCGCGCCCGCCTCTCGGGTGATAACACCCAGCAGATGCTGGACGGACTCCGGGCGTACCAGCAGGCTGGGGTAGACCATGTGGTGCTGGCCCTGAATACTGGGGATGTGACACGTATCCGCGCACTCATGGACGGCATTGCCCAACAGGTCATTCCGCAATTCCGTTCATAGGGAGCATGACCAGCCGGGACGACGGTCGCGCCAGAGGGCCAGGAGCCTGCACGGTTACGGTGCCGCTGTGGGCTCCAACACTTTCAGACTGACGTTCCACCCTTCCTGCACCCGCTTGAGGGCGCGATCATACAAGCGCGGTGGAAGATAGCCAGCATTCATGGCTTGGTCGAGTTTTTCCTTCGTAAACACCACTTCTTTGACGTATTCAATGGCTCCTGGGGACAGTTCGTCGAGGAGTAAGTCCCTGTCGATGTGCCAGCGGACCCGCTCCCATTTCCGGGCTACGACGCCCTGGCCATAGTATTCTCGTTGTTCTCCCATGTGCGTAGAAATGGCCTGGCGTATCTGGGCGAGTTCATCGGTGAGTTGTGCCATCTGTGTTTCCAGGGCTTTCCCTTGTCGAATCAACGTGTCTAGTTCCTCTGACATGGTCTACTCCTTTGCTCCAGCCTGATGCCTGTCCCACTGTCAAAGCCTGTTACAGCGCTGTGCTCAACCACCTGGAAGAGCAATAACTATGCCACTGGGATGTGCCCTGTGGCGTCCGCATTGGGTGTGCCTGGGGCTATGCGCTGGGTGTCACATTGGCATTATCTTTGCTCTCCATGTGTATCAGGCAACAGGTGTGTAGACGATTTCAGCCATGCTTTTCCCAGGGTGTTGCTGCTTCTCCACTCGGGGGCGAGGCAAAGGCAGCTCTCATGCATAGTAGACAAGTTGTCGTTGTGCATGACAGCTTGTCCTTGCAGCATGCTGAGAGCAGATCCAGGCATGAGACAGCAACGACGAAAGGTGGCATACGATGGCACACGCGCATTGGGAAGTGGTGTGGGAACGCGTTCGTGCGGGGCAGCACGCCGTAGTGATTGGTCCGGGGCCTCTGCCCCCAGCCCCGCAGGATTTGTATGTGCTGCACGTCCATTGTGCAGAGACAGACACCCAGGGTGGGGTCCTGGAGATGGTACAGCGTTATCTGGAGCACCTGCTTGGCGAAGCCCTCCGGCCCGCCGAGCGAGAACGCGCCCCCACCGAGTTGGGATTGCGGCATCGCTTGCTGGGCGACACCCCTGGGCAACCCCTTGCCGCGCTCCTCGTAGAGGCCTGTAATCGTCTCGTGGACGCGAGTGCTGGGCGTCTGGTGCTGCTGTTGGAGGCCATTGACACAGCAGACACGGCCTCCGTGAGCACGATGGTACAGATGCTCAAACATCCCGGTTGGTTGCGGCTACCGCTCCTCTTGACAGTACAGAGTACCCCCCAGGGCGCTCTTGCTGAGCTGCTGTATGTCCTGTGCCACGGTGACGGTGCTGCCGCAGTGTTTGAAATGTCTGCAGAGGCCATCCCTGAAGAGGTGTGTCCTACCTTTGCGTGGGAAGACCTGCCCTTAGAGGTGCTCCGGGTGCTCCGCGCGGGCTCGGTCATTGGGGCCACGTTCGATGCCGCCCTGGTGGCGCGCTTACTCGACGAGCCCTGCGGCGCTGTCTTGGAGCGGCTGCAATGGGCGACAGACGCTGGGGCACCGCTGGTGGACCGGGGAGAAGGACGCTTTACCATCGCCTCTGAGGCCATCGCCGCTCTCCAAAGCCGTTTGCTCCCGTCCTTGCGGACCTTCTGGCACCATCGACTTGGCGATCTGTTACGGGAGAGAGCAGAGAGTGCTGCGCGTGCGCCTGAGGCAGTGCCAGCCGAGCCATGGGTCCCGAGTACCGTAGAAGCCCCTCAGGCTGAGACACCACCGCTGCTGTCACCGGAGCGCTATGCTGAGCTGTTTACCCCCGCCGCCCAGGCCACGGCATCCGAGGATATCACCCCTGTCAAGGCCGCACAGCCGCCCCCGCGCGCCGAGCATCCACGCCCCATGGGCACCAGCGCTGGCGACTCCACCCGGGCTGCCGCGCACTTACAAGCCGCTGGTCGTATCGAGGCCGCTGTGGAGCAATACCTGGCGGCGATACGGGATGTCGCAGCCCACGGCGACGCCCCGCGTGCCTATGCCTTGATCGAACAGGCTTTGCCGCTCCTGGATGCCTTACCTTCCTCCAATCGGCGCGCAGTACTCCGCGCCCAACTCTGGCTCGAACGTGGTCGCTTGCAATGGCATGGCGTCCTGCTGGGTGCCCCCTCGACGCTCCACGATGCGCTTGCCTCCCTCGAAACAGCGACCGCTGCGCTACCGTCAGACGCCCCTGCGGCCGTACGTGGCGAATGTGCTGCAGTCACCGCCGGCATCTGTTACGACCTGGGTGATATCGGTGCGCTGCAACGGGCGCTTGTCGTGTTGACAGAGAGCAGCCAGCACCTCTTGCAAGCGCGCGAATTGCTGTCGGCCGCGCGCTTGCTCAGTGATCAGGCGGCTATCTATGTTCGCCTGGGAGATCCCGTCCGGGCCACGCGTTTTCTGGCACAGTCGCGAGAACTGTTCGAAGGGATCTGGCGAGAAGCGCCGCACGACCGGGTAGCGTTGGAGGAACTCGCGGAGACCGACCACCTGTTGGCGCGTCTGCCCTTACACATCCCCTTGCGGACTGGACGAGAAGAAGAGGCCGTGGCGGTGGGGATGGAGCATGCCCGGGCCGCGGAGCGGACCTATCAACGCCTTGGACAACGCCAGCAGCTGGCCCGGGTCTGGGAGAGCATGGGGCGGTTGGCCCTCCAAGGTGGGCACATCATCCAGGCCAAAGAACATTTGACCGCAGCCCATACCCTCCAGCGGCAGCTCGGCGATGTCACAGGTCTGGCGCGCACGACCGCGGCCCTGGCCGATCTGTGTGTCCGCACGGAGCAATGGGAAGACGCGACGGCACTCCTAGCCGACTCCGTGCAGCTCAATATGACGAAAGGCTCGCTGAGCGGTCTGGCGTTTAATCAACAGGCCCTGGAGACACTGGTGCAGGCGACTGCTGAACTCCCTGGTGGGGAGCGTACCCGTCTCCGCGACGCCTTGGCAGAAGTCGAAGGGCGTCTGGCCCAGGCCGAGACGCTTTTTGGGCGGAGACAGCCGCCGAGCGAGTCTGCAGAAGCCATGGTGGGTGCCGCTGGCTGACCATGACCAATCGTCCCAGATGGGCGGGAACTTCACAGTAAGGCATGGTGAAACAATGCCTTCCGGCCCCCTCTCCCGGAGGGAGAGGGAAGTAGAAAATGCCTTGTAGAATAAATACTTAGACTTAAGCTCGCGCCTATAGATTGTCCCCCCCTTGCCTTGTCCATGGCAGCCCCAGAGCGTGCAACCTGGTGTTCCTGGCACACTCTGGGGTCCCTATACATCAGACATGTTCTCCCTACGCACAGAATGTCACTGCAGAAGACAATGTGTCATGACGTCATGTCCGATCAAGCTATCCTGGGTTGTATCTCTATGGGCCTCTGAGAGGCTATCGCCCTCTTCTACAAAAGGTTGCAAATTTTGGCATAACCTTTGCTTCTTACGAAAGCCAGAGAAAGGCACTGGCCGTGCAGGCACGACCAGCGTTCATAAGCAAAACTTCGTATGTACAAGGAGCACAGTCATGGCATTGACGAAATGGGAACCCTTCGCCGGCTTAACGAGTTTGCGGCGCGAGATGGATCGGCTCCTGGAGGATTTCTTTGATGGTGGGCGTCGCCAGGAGCTCAGCGCGCTGGAGCCTGCGGTGGAAGTCTCTGAGACGCAGGATATGATTGTCGTCAAGGCCCAGCTTCCAGGGGTGAGCAAAGACCAGATCCAGGTCAATATCAGCGATGACACCCTGACCATTAAGGGCGAGACGAAGAAAGAAGAGAAGGAAGAAGGGAAGAACTACTACCGGCAAGAATTCCACTACGGTGCCTTTGCACGGACTATTACGCTACCCGCCGCAGTGCAGGGGGAGAAAGCCGAAGCACAACTCAAGGATGGCGTGTTGCAGATTAGCATCCCGAAAAGCGAACAAGCCAAAGTCAAAGAAATCCCCATCAAGGTCTAAGCCCTACGGTGGCTACGGCGAACCACCTGCCGTAGCCTCTGCGTTGCCAGGGCGAATGATACCGTCTTCCATCATGTAGAGCGTGTCAAACACATCCAGAGCACGGTGGTCATGTGTCACCACGATGACGCCTGCCCCGTGCTCGTGCGCCACCCTGGCCAAGAGGCCCATGACCTGCCGGCCACGCTGGCTGTCGAGCGCTGCAGTAGGCTCGTCGGCCAGAACCACGCGCGGCTGATTCGCCAGGGCGCGCGCCACCGCGACACGCTGTTGTTGGCCGCCTGAGAGCATGGCCGGCATATGGGCGGCCCGTTCTGCCACCCCCAGTTCCTCCAAGAGCGCTATCGTCCGTTGCCGCGCCTGCCGCCCGGTGATGCCGTTGAGCTCGAAGGCAATCTGTACATTTTCGCGCGCTGAGAGAAAGGGAATGAGATTCGCCTTTTGAAACACATAGCCCATATGCGCCCGCCGGAAAGCTCGTAAATTGGTGTAGGCACGGGGGCCATCCAGTACCAGCGTGCCAGCAATGTGCAGCTGCCCGCTTGTGGGGGGAGTAATGAGGCCCACCGCGGTGAGAAACGTGGATTTCCCTGAACCGCTCGGACCGAGCAAGGCGACGACTTCCCCCTGGCGCACGCGCACGGTGGCTGCCCGCATGGCGACGACTTCGGTATTGCCACTTCCATAAATCTTGGTGAGGGCCACGGCTTCGATGGCCCAGGGGCGCGTCATAGAACCTCCTACCCAGCGAGGGCTTCATGGGGAGCGACCCGCAGCGCTTTCCACATGCCTAACACACTGGCGAGCACGGAGATACCCAGCACGATCACGGCCAATTGCAGGAGGTCGTCAGGCATGATGAGCACGCGGCGTGGAAAGCGTGGGAAAATCCACTGCCCGAGCAGATAGGCAACACCGTACCCCAGAGCGCCGAGGAGCAAGGCTTGTTGGGGAATGAGGCCCAGTAAGAGACGATTGGGCGCGCCAATGAGTTTGAGCAGGGCAATGGCCTGCACCTTGTCGAGCGTCATGGTGTAGAGAATAAGCGCCATGATAATGGCCGAGATGATGGTGAGCAAGAGGCGGAAGAGGCCGATCTGGCGTTGCACCTTGTCCACTGTCCCCTGCAGGAGAAAACCCCGCTGCTCCTCGTGCGTATAGACGGAGACGTCCTGCCAGCCTGTCATGATCTGGCGCACTGTGGAGAGCGAGGCGCCTGGAAACAGCGACACCAGGACAGCGCTGATGGGCGCCGGACTCAGGGCTGGAATCTCAGCGGCGTGAGCGGCCGCGCGTTCCAATAGGGCCGGTTGCTGGTGGGTCAGGTCCAGGCGCTCGGCACGCGCCCGCCTGGCTGCCCGCTCCAGGCGGACGGCTTCTCCAGCCACATCGGCCTGAATGACTTGCGCATCTGCCCGCGTCATAAAGGCTAGACCATCCCCGCCGGAACTGACCATGCCGGT
>Ga0194121_10009811_pt1 | contig 11780 bp, 11 predicted proteins | sample TA2MahCa50mmetaG_FD_148609 | JGI IMG/M metagenome (GOLD analysis project Ga0194121, IMG submission 148609) | Freshwater microbial communities from Lake Tanganyika, Tanzania - TA2015020 Mahale Deep Cast 50m | ecosystem: Environmental > Aquatic > Freshwater > Lake | place: Tanzania: Lake...
GAGGGCGAGGGCGACCCGGGCCGACGAGATCTGCAGCGCGGACACGCGCAGCTCGAGGGCCGACAGCGGGCGCGCTGTCGCCACGAGCAGCGCAACGACGGCCAGCAGACGTGTGGTGCGCCGCATCACGTGCTAGAAGGTGTGACGAAGCCGGAACAGCACCTGGAGCGAGCTCGGGATGTCGTCGAGGCGCCAGCCGAACTCGACACGCGGCCCGTTGTCCTCGCCCTCGCCCAGCTCGAACCCCAGCCCCACGCCCTTCAGCCAGTCCGTCGTCGAACCCGGCCGCGCATCGTAGACGCGGCCGGCGTCGAGGAACGCGAGTCCCGCGACGTGACGGCCGAATCCCTGGCGCACCTCGCCGTTCAGCAGGAGCATTCCCTCGCCCGCTGCCTCCTTGAAGCGGTAGCCGCGCACGCTGCCGATTCCGCCGAGGGCGAACAGGCGCTGCGGCGGCAGCACGCCGCGCGACATGCCGACGATGGCGCGGCCGCTCACGAGCCGGCGAGGCGAGGGCTCCCACCAGCCCCGTGCGGTGGCGATGTAGCGGTGGAAATCGACGTCGTGCTCGAAGGCGGCCGGGGCGAGCTCGCCCCGCCAGTCCACGCGCACGCCCTCGTCGCGCTCGGTGCGCTCGCCGAAGAGGTCGTCGAGCAGGTGGCGGTAATAGCGCTCGGACGGACTCTGCTTGCCCAGCCCGCGCGTGTCGTACGTGTAGCCGAGCAGGAGCGACCGGATGTCGCCGTCGAGGGCCGCCGCATTCGGGCGGAACACGTGATCGTCGCGGAAGAACCCGTAGTCGGTCGCGTTCGCGAGCGCGACGTGCCGGTCGTCGCGCCACGCCACCAGCACTTCCTGGTTGTCGAGCGGGCGCACGGCCGCGTGCAGCTGATAGCCCTTCCGGCGGTGATAGTCGCGGAACGTGTTCCGGAACGTCAGCGCCACCAGGCTCTGCTCGTCGTCACCCAGCCGCCAGCCGTCGTCGGTGGCGGTGAGATCGTGAATGGAGGCGCCGACCTGCAGGATCGCCTCGGCGAAGAACGGGCGCTCGATGCCGAACGCGTAGCCCGCCCGCCCGGGCCCGGTCTTGTAGCCGACGTGCCCCGAGAGGAACGTGTGGTTGAAGCGGGTCCGGTCGAAGATCGTGTTGTGAAAGCCCCAGCCGGCGTTCAACTCGTCAACCGGCGAGTACCAGTCCTCGCGGCCCTGCGACCCGAAGAAGACGTCCGTGCGATTCGACCGGGTGCGAAGCGCGACGGTGAGGACGCGCGGGCCGGCACTGGTCACGATGGTGAAGGTCGGCTCGGCGCGTTCGATGGCGCCCTGCGCGAAGGCGAGCGCCTCGTCGAGCGCGCGCCCGGCCTGCGACGCGTTGAACACGTCGCCCGGGTGCAGCGCCAGCGCCTCCATGAGGCGTTCGCGGGTCCCTTCCGGGATGCCGGTGACGTCCACGGCGTCGAAGCGGCCCTCGTCGATCGTGATGGTGAGATTGCCGGTCGCAGGATCGCGCGACGCGTCAACGGTGGCGAGCGTGTAACCGTCTTTCTCGTATTGGCGGCGGATGCGCGACGCCAGCTCGTCGACGCCTTCCGGCAGGCGCGCGCCCGGCGACATCCTGTGCCGGGCTGTGAGGTCCTCGACCGTGTAGACGGAGGCCCCTTGGATGCGGACCTCGTTGACCAGCGGGCCTTCGGTCTGCTGCGCGGCCACCGGCGCCGCAAGCAGGACACCGCCAAGCACCGCCGAGGCGGTACGACGGATCACGGGGATCCCTCCTCCGCCACAGGGACGAGCGGTACCGGTTGAAAGTTCCCGTCCACGAGCCGGTACGCCCGGACCTCCATCCCCGCGCCGCCGGCCGCCGGACCGGCGATCACATGGACGAAGTCCTCGAATGCCTGCGCGAGGTCTGTCGGCGACGGGTCCGGCGCGCCGTTCGGGTGCGAGTGATACGCGCCCAGCACCGCGTACCGCTCGCCCGAGCGTTCGCTGACCGTGCGGCAGCGCTTGATCTGCGCGAAGTAGTCCTCGGGGCGGATCTCGTAGTGCCGGGTCGGATCGTCCGCGGCGTTCGCCGTCTCGACCGCTTCGAGGATGTGATCGGCCTTCCCCACGAGCAGGCCGCACGTCTCCTTCGGCCGGTCGCGCCGCGCGCGCGCGATGATGGCCCGCAGGGCATCGGGATCGATGAACATAAAGGCGGTAGGGGCGCGGCGTGCCGCGCCCGTAAGATCACAGTATGGCCGAAGGCGACTTCGAGTTCGGCGGCGAGATTGCGTGGCGGCCCTCGCCGGAGCACATCGAGCGGAGCCGGCTGCGCGCGTTCATGGCCCGCCACGGCCTCGACGACTTCGACGCGCTCATCCGCCGCTCGACCGACGACGTGGGCTGGTTCTGGACGGCGGTGCTCGAGGACCTCGGCATCGAGTTCTACGAGCCGTATCACGCCATCGTCGACACGTCGCGCGGCATCCCGTGGACCCGCTGGTGCGTCGGCGGCCGCCTCAACATCGTCCACAACTGCCTGGACAAGTGGATCGGAACGGCGGTCGAGCCGAAGACGGCGGTGCGCTGGGAAGGCGAAGAAGGCGCCACGCGGACGCTGACCTACGGCGAGCTGCACCGGCAGGTGAATCGCTGCGCCAACGCGCTGCGCGAGCTCGGGATCGGGCACGGCGATCGCGTTGCCCTGTTCATGCCCATGTGCCCGGAGCTGATCGTCGCCTTCTTCGCGGTGATGAAGGTCGGCGGCGTGATTCTTCCGCTCTTCTCCGGCTACGGCGCCGACGCGGTGGCCATGCGGCTGCGCGACGCGGAGGCGAAGGCGCTCGTGACCGCCGACGGCTTCTGGCGCCGCGGCCAGAAGGTCCCGATGAAGGCGACGGCGGACGAGGCCGTCGCTGCTGCCCCGTCGGTCGAGCACGTCCTCGTCGTGCCGCGCCTGGGCATCGACGTCCCGTGGACCGCACGCGACCATCGCTGGACCGGGCTCGTCGATCGGCAGTCCGACGTGTCGGAGACCGCGCGTACCGAGGCGGAGGACCCGCTGATGATCATCTACACGTCCGGCACCACCGGACGGCCGAAGGGCGCGCTGCACACGCACTGCGGCTTCCCCGTCAAGGCGACGCAGGACATCTCGCAGTGCTTCGACGTGCGCGACAGCGACACGATGTTCTGGGTCACGGACATGGGCTGGATGATGGGCCCGTGGGAAGTCTTCGGCATGACGCTGCTCGCCGGCACGATGGTGATCTACGACGGCGCGCTCGACTACCCCGGCCCCGATCGCCTCTGGTCACTCGTCGAGCGGCATCGCGTCAGCGTGCTTGGCGTCTCGCCGACGCTCGTCCGATCGCTGATGAAACACGGCGAGGATCCCGTGCGCCGCCACGACCTGTCGTCGCTGCGCATCCTGGGCTCCACCGGCGAGCCGTGGAACCCGGAGTCGTGGCGGTGGCTCTTCGAGACCGCGGGCGGCGGCAGGCTGCCGATCATCAACTACTCGGGCGGCACGGAGACGGGCGGCGGGCTCGTCGCCGGCAACGTGCTCACACCGATGAAACCCTGCTCGTTCGCGGGGCCGACGCCGGGGATTGCGGCCGACGTCGTGGACGAGGACGGCCGGCCCGTGCGCAACCGGGTCGGCGAGCTCGTCGTCCGCGCGCCGTGGATCGGGATGACGCGCGGGTTCTGGAAGGACCCGGAGCGCTACGAGCAGACGTACTGGCTGCGCTTCCCCGGCGTCTGGATGCACGGCGACTTCGCCGCCATCGACGAGGACGGCCTGTGGTACATCCTCGGCCGCTCGGATGACACGATCAAGATCGCCGGCAAGCGGCTCGGACCCGCGGAAGTGGAGTCGGTGCTCGTGGAGCACCCCGCGGTGCTCGAGTCGGCGGCGATCGGTGTCCCCGACGCCACGAAGGGACAGGCGCTGGTCTGCTTCTGCGTGCTGAGGCCCGGCCACAGCGCGGACGGGACGCTGGCCGACGAGCTCGAGGCGATGGTGGCCACGCGCCTCGGCAAGCCGCTGCGGCCGGAGGCCATCGAGTTCGTGCCGGACCTGCCGAAGACGCGAAACGCCAAAGTGATGCGGCGGGTGATTCGCGCGGCGTATCTGGGTGAGCCGCCCGGCGACGTTACGTCGCTCGAGAATCCGCAGGCCGTCGAAGAGATTCGAAGACGGCGCGCACCTCGTCCGGGAACGGGCGCCCCTTGAACGTGGCGGCGTCCACGCAGGCAACCTCCAGGCTGCCCTCGGCCACCAGCTGACCGGCGGCGTCCCGCTGCCGGATCTCGAATGCGTACCGCACGCGCCGCTCGGTCACGCTGTCAACGGCCAATCCGATGTCCAGCACGTCGTCGAACCGGGCCGGTGCGCGGTAGGAGATGGACAGGTTGGTGCGCGGCATCGCGATCTGGTGCTTGCGGAACACGTCGGGGACCGACCATCCGCGCGACTGGACGAGTGCCACTTCACCCATCTCGACGTAGCCGAGGAAGTTCGCGAACCACACGACGCCGGCGGCATCCGTGTCACGCCACGGGACGCGGACGGTGGTGTGAATGAATCTGCCCGGACCCGCTACGGCTTCGGCCACTCGTAGAAACCCCTTCCGGTCTTCTTGCCCAGCTCCCCGTCGCGGACCTTGCGCCGCAGGATCTCCGGCGGCGCGAAGCGGTGGTCGTTCAGCTCGCGGCTCAGATGCTCTGCAATCTGCAGGCGAACGTCGAGGCCGACGAGGTCCGTGACCCTCAGCGGTCCCATCGGGTGGCCGTAGCCCAGCGTCATCGCCGTGTCGATGTCCTCCGGCGACGCCACACCCTCTTCGACCATGCGCATCGCCTCGAGTCCCAGGGCGACGCCCAGCCGGGAGGAAGCGAACCCGGGGCTGTCGCGCACGACGATCGGGGTCTTCCCCATCGACACCGCGAGGCGTCGCGCGCGCTCCACGACCGCGGCGTCGGCCTCCGGATGCGTCACGATTTCGACGAGCCCCATCAGGTGGACGGGATTGAAGAAGTGCATGCCGACGACGCGCCCCGGCTGGCGCGTGGCGCCGGCAATTGCGGCAACCGACAGCGACGAGGTATTGGTCGCGAGAATCGCGTCTGGTTTGACCGCCTCGTCGAAGTCGGTGAAGAGCCGCCGCTTGACCTCGAGGTCCTCGACGACCGCTTCGATGACGACATCCGCGTCGCCGAGGGCGCGCTCGGGATGAGGCGTTGCGTGGATGCGCACCAGCGCTTCGGACGCCGCCGCATCGGTCATCTTGTTGCGGCGGACGCCTTCGGCGAGGTTCGCGGCAATGCGGTCAACCGCGCGCTGGACGGCGCCGGCGTCCGCATCGGTGAGGGTCACGGACAGCCCGGCCATGGCCGCCACCTGCGCGATGCCGTGGCCCATGGTGCCCGCGCCCACGACCACCGCTTTCATCACACCTGTGCGAGCGCGTCCATCGCGGCCGCCGCCGCATTGCTGGGCACCGAATGGCCGGCGCCGCGCAGCACCTGCTCGAGCGCGCCCAGGAACAGCACGATCAGCGACGGCGTGGAACTCGCGCCCATCAGCCCGACGCGCCACACCTTGCCGGCCAGCGGCCCGAGGCCGGCCCCGATCTCGATGCTGAACTCCTGCAGGAGCCGCCGCCGCACGGCGGCCTCGTCCACGCCCGCCGGCACCTTGACCGCGTTCAGCGTCCACAGCCGCTCACCGGCCGGCGGCAGCAGGTCGAGACCCATCGCGGCGAGGCCGCGCGCGAGCGCCAGATGATTCCGCTCGTGCCGCTTCCAGCGCGCCTCGAGCCCTTCCTCCTCGACCGCGACGAGCGCCTCGCGCAGGGCGTAGATCATCGTGGACGACAGCGTGTGGTGGTACTTGCGCTGGACCCAGTACGCCTCGAGCAGCCCGAGGTCGAAGTAGAAGCTCCGGCACCGCACCTTTTTCGCCTGCGCGGCGGGCGTCCACGCGATCGGCGACATGCCCGATGGCGCGCCCACGCACTTCTGCGTGCAGCTGTAGACCGCGTCGATGCCCCAGCCGGCGACGTCCAGCGGATGGCCGCCGAGCGAGGTGACGGCATCCACCAGGATCAGCGCGCCGGCGTCGTGCGCTGCGGCGGCGATCTCGCGGACCGGATTCAGCACGCCCGTGGACGTCTCCGCGTGCACGCAGGCGACGAGGTCGAACGTCTTCCCCTCGAGCGCCTGGCGCACGGCCTGCGGATCGACCGCGCGTCCCCACTCGGCGTCGAGCCGCGTCACCTCCGCGCCGTAGCGGCGGCAGACGTCCGCGAGCCGGTCGCCGAAGTAGCCGGTCACGATCGCCAGCACTCTCGTGCCCTCGCCGACCAGATTGGCCACGACGGCTTCCATCCCGGACGATCCCGTTCCCGAGATGGCGATCGCCAGCGATCCCTCGGGGGCCCTGAAGAGCCGCCCCAGCCTGGCGCGCACGTCGTCCATGAGCGCCAGGCAGTCGGGGTCGAGATGGCTGAGCACCGGCGTCGCCATCGCGCGCATCACGCGCGGGGCGATCATGCTCGGGCCGGGGCCGAGCAGGATGCGGTCGATGGCGGGCAGCGAAGCGTTCGAATTCACCACAGGGGACCTGCCTTTGCGCACTCCTCGGCCACGGTCAGGAACCGCGACACCGAGTCGGCGCCGATGACGTAGGGATGCGGCTCGCCCGCCCTGCGGCGCGACAGAGCCGGGAGTTTGGTCGTGGTTGCGTCGGTCGCGGGATGGTTCGACAGCAGGACGTCGGCGCCCGCCTTCGCGGCGATCTCGCGGAACGTCCGCGCCGAGCTGCTGTAGTGGTCGTACCAGAACTTCGCCGGCCGCTCCGGCGTGATGTAGCGGTTGCGTCCGCCGTTGTTCCGCCAGTTGAAGCCGGTGCCGCCCCAGAGCGCCGCGGTGTGCGTGCGGCTGCCGTCCTTCACCGGAATGATCGTGGACATGGTCCCCAGCGTGTGCCCGGGCGTGAAGTGCAGCGTCAGCGTCGTATCGCCGAGCGTCAGCTTCTGCCCGTCGGTGGCGACCATGTCGCGCTTCGGCTTCGGCCACGAGCCGGGATCGGTCGCCAGCAGATCCCAGTCGGCCGCGCTCATCACGATCCGCGCTCCGCGGTCCTGCAGGAAGCGCGCGCCGCCGACGTGATCGCTGTGCGCATGGCTGATGACGACGTAGCGGATGCGCGTCGGATCGAAGCCGAGCGTGGTCAGCCCGTTCCAGACCTCGTCCTCGACCGAGTAGTCGAACAGGGGGTCGATGACGATGATCCCCTCCGACGTGGTCACCGCCCACGCGGTGTACTCCGTCTGGCCGATCCAGTAGAGGTTGTCGAAGACCTTCGCAGGCTCCGCATGCCACTTCTCGCGCGGGGGCGGGCCGGCTTGAGGTGCCTGGGGTGCCAAGAGTGCCTGAAGTGCCTGGGGTGCCGGAGGCGCGACGCACAGCGTGTTGAAGATCCGCTGCGACTCCGGGCCGCTGATGGCTTTCTTCGCGGCCGCCACGTGAGGCGCCGCGCCGCCGGTCTGTAACGCGACCAATGCCAGAAGGCCGAGCTGTTTCAGCATGTCACTCCCGTCCTTTCATCAGCTCCGCGCGCGCGCGGGCGGCCTCGTCGAAGAAACGGTCGATTGTATCTCCCTGCTGAAGCGCCGCACGCATCTCCTGCAGCCGGGCGATGAGCCGGTCCAGCGCGTCGCCGATGGCGTCGGGATTGGTCGTACAGATGTCGCGCCAGACGCTCGCCGGGCTCGACGCGAGCCGCGTCGTGTCCACGAGCCCCTGCCCGGCCAGCGTCAGCCGGTCTCCCTGCACCGACGCGCCGACGACGCCCATGAGCGCCGTGACGGTGAGCTGCGGCAGGTGGCTGAGCACTGCCATCAGGTGGTCGTGCTCCTCGGCGGTGACGGTCGCCGGACGCGCGCCCAGGCGCGTGACGAAGCGCGAGAGCCGATCGACGGCGTCCCTCGCGCGCGGACCGTCCGGCGTGAAGATCCACGGCCGGCCGACGAACAGATCCGGCCGCGCGAACCCGAAGCCGCCGCGCTCGGCGCCTCCGAGTGGATGGCCGCCGACGAATGTGAGCGTCTCGGGAAGCCCCTGCGCGGCGTTGACGATGGACTGCTTGGTGCCGCCGACGTCGGTGACGACGGCGGGCGTCTTGAGGGAGCGGCCGATCTCGCCGAGGAGGTCGATGTTCTGGCGGACCGGGGCGGCGAGCACGATGAGGTCCGCGGACGGGATCGCGGCGACGCTCTCGCACATCGAGTCGATGGCGCCGGTGCTGATGGCGTGCGCGAGCACCGGCTGGCGATCGACGGCGATGACGCGCGACGCGGGCCAGCGCTCGCGAACGGCGAGCGCGATCGACCCGCCGATGAGCCCCAGCCCGACGATCGCTATCTCATGAAAAGGGGGTTCGATCGCGGAAGACATCTGTCAAATCCCAAACCCCAAATCCCAAAGCCCAAATCCCAGGTCTCCGTGTTCGACTTGGGATCTGTTTGGGATTTGGGATTTGGTCATTGGGATTTGGGCTTCGCTATCGCGCCCAGCCGCGGCGCGCGACCGGCTCGAGGCAGATGCTCCGTCCGATCGCCGGCGCGATGATGCGCAGCTCCGCCATGAGGCGGTCGAACTGCGCCGGGAACATCGACTGCGCGCCGTCGCTGAGCGCGTGATCGGGATCGTTGTGCACCTCGATGATGAGGCCGTCGGCGCCCACGGCCACCGCCGCGCGCGCGAGCTGCGCCACCATGTCGCGCCGCCCCGCGCCGTGGCTCGGGTCGGCGACGATCGGCAGGTGGCTGAGCTTCTTCACCACCGGGATGGCGGAGATGTCGAACGTGTTGCGCGTGGCGGTCTCGAACGTGCGGATGCCGCGCTCGCACAGAATCACGTCGTTGTTGCCGCCGGCGAGGATGTATTCCGCCGAGAGCAGCCACTCCTCGATGGTCGCCGAGATGCCGCGCTTGAGCAGCACGGGCTTGCGGCGATGGCCCAGCTCGCGCAGCAGCGTGAAGTTCTGCATGTTGCGCGCGCCCACCTGGAAGACGTCGCAGTACTTCTCGATGAGCGCGATCTGGCTGATGTCCATGACCTCGGAGATCAGCTTCAGGTTGTGTGCGTCGGCCGCGCGCCGCAGCATCTGCAGGCCTTCCTCGCCCAGGCCCTGGAAGCTGTAGGGGGAGCTGCGCGGCTTGAAGGCGCCGCCGCGCAGGATCTTGGCACCCGCCCGCTTCACGGCCGCCGCGGAGGCGTGACACTGCTCCTCCGTCTCCGCCGAGCAGGGACCGGCCATCACCACCACCTCGTCCCCGCCTATCCGGATGTCGTCGATGGTGACGATGGTGTCCTCGGGATGGTAGCTGCGGCTGGCGCGCTTGTACGGCGCCGAGATGCGCAGCACCTCGTGCACGCCGTCGAGCAGCTCGATCATCTCCTTGTCCACCTTGCCGTCCCCGACGACGCCGAGGACCGTGCGCGTCTGGCCGGACGACCGGTGCACGTCCATGCCCATCTCGATGAGGCGCGAAATGACCGCGTCGATCTGCGCCTCGCTGGCCCGCTCCTGCATGACAACAACCATGACTGCCTACTCTCCTAGCGACGGGCCGAGCCCGTCCCCCCGTACACTGGCGGCGCGCTCGGCGCGCCGCGCTTCGTCGATGATCCGCTCGAAGATCCGCACCACCGCTTCCGCCGTCAGCGGCCCCGACAGTTCCGAGGCCGATCGCCGCACGGCGGCCAGCACCTGGGCCTCGCGATCGGGCTGGTAGATCGGCAGTCCAGCCTCGTGCTTGAGCCGGCCGACCTCCACCGCGCACGCGACGCGCACGTTGAGGAGGCGCACCAGCTGCTCGTCGATGACGTCGATCCGGCTGCGCAATTCCTCGATGCTTATGACTTCAGCCACCGCACATACTCCTCGACCCGTGTGGTCAACTCCGGGGATCCGCCGGCCTCCGCGATGACGTTCACCAGCGCGCTGCCCACGACCGCCGCGTCCGCCCACTGCCCGACGTCGCGCACGTGCTCCGGCTTCGAGATGCCGAACCCGAGGGCGACCGGCAGGGGGCTCACCGCCCGGATCCGCCGCACCATCTCCTCCGCGCCGTCGGCAATCCGGTCGCGGGCGCCAGTGACACCTAGCCGGGAAATCGCGTAGAGAAAACCGCTGCCAAGGGAGGCGGCCTTGCGCAGTCGCTCGTCGGTCGTCGTCGGGCTGAGCAGGAGGATTGTATCAATCCCCCGCGACGCCATCAGCGATCGGAACTCGTCCGCTTCCTCGATCGGCAGGTCCAGCACCAGCACGCCGTCCACGCCGGCCGCCCGCGCCCGATCCGCAAACGCCTCCGCGCCCATCCTGAGTATCGGATTGGCGTAGCTGAACACCACGATGGGCGCCGTGATGCCCTGGCGCACGCGGTCCAGCAGGTCCAGCACGGACTTCAGCGTCGTCCCGGACGCCAGCGCGCGCTCGGTGGCCCGCTGGATCACGGGACCGTCCGCCAGGGGATCCGAAAACGGCACGCCGACCTCGAGCACGTCGGCGCCGGCGCGATCGAGCGCGGTCAGGATCCCCGCGGTCCGCTCGAGATCCGGGTCGCCAGCCGTGACATAGGTCACGAGGCCCGGCGTCCCCGCCGTGCGCAGCCGCGCGAAGGTCTCTGCAAGGCGTCGCTGGCCCACGGCAGACCTCATTTCAGCGCCTCCACGACGCTCTGGACATCTTTGTCGCCGCGCCCTGACAGGTTGATGAGGATGACGGTGCCATCCGGGACCTGTTTCGCGAGCTTCGTCGTGTAGGCCACGGCATGAGACGACTCGAGCGCCGGCAGGATGCCTTCGAGGCGCGCGAGCATCTGGAAGCCCTCGAGCGCCTCGACATCCGAGACGTGCGCGTACTCGGTGCGGCCGAGATCGCGCAGCCATGCGTGCTCGGGTCCGATGGCGGCATAGTCCAGCCCGGCCGAGATCGAATGCGTCAGCTCGATGTTGCCGGCCTCGTCCTGGAGGACGAACGTGCGCGTCCCCTGCAGCACGCCGGTGCTGCCGCCGGCGAACCGCGCCGCGTGGCGGCCAGGCGCGATCCGCTCGCCACCGGCCTCGACGCCAATCAGGCGCACGTCCGTGTCGTCCACGAACCCGTCGAAGATCCCCATCGCGTTGCTGCCGCCGCCGACGCAGGCGACCACGATGTCGGGGAGACGGCCGACCTGATCGAGCATCTGCCGCCGCGCCTCGCGCCCGATGACCGACTGGAACTCGCGGACCATCAGCGGATAGGGATGCGGACCGAGCGCGGAGCCGAGCAGGTAATAGGTGTCGGTGACGTTGGCGACCCAGTCGCGCATCGCCTCGTTGATGGCGTCCTTGAGCGTCTTGCTCCCGGCGTCCACCTGCGTCACGGTCGCGCCCAGCAGGCGCATGCGGACGACGTTCAGCGCCTGGCGGCGCATGTCCTCGGCGCCCATGTAGACCGTGCAGTCGAGGCCGAGGAGCGCGCACACGGTGGCGGTCGCGACCCCGTGCTGCCCGGCCCCGGTCTCGGCGACCACGCGGCGCTTGCCCATGCGCGTGGCGAGCAGCGCCTGCCCGAGTGAGTTGTTGATCTTGTGCGCGCCCGTGTGGGCAAGGTCCTCACGCTTGAGCAGAATCCGAACCCGACCCGCCCCACCCGCCTTACCCGCCCCACCCGCCTCAGCCGCGTAGCGGCTCGTTTCGTAGAGCGGCGTCGGGCGACCCACGAAGTGCTCGAGCAGGCG
>Ga0194121_10009813_pt1 | contig 11779 bp, 12 predicted proteins | sample TA2MahCa50mmetaG_FD_148609 | JGI IMG/M metagenome (GOLD analysis project Ga0194121, IMG submission 148609) | Freshwater microbial communities from Lake Tanganyika, Tanzania - TA2015020 Mahale Deep Cast 50m | ecosystem: Environmental > Aquatic > Freshwater > Lake | place: Tanzania: Lake...
CCGACGAATCCGGTCAAAGATCCCGATGGCGGCCTCGGTTCGTCGCCATGGGCTGTAGTCCCGCAAGGCGCCGAAAGAACGCTGCATCAGGTAGTACATCGCAAGGCCGGCTTGCTCCGGAAGCAATGCGGCGGCATTCTGGACTAGTGACTTCAGTCGCCACTGCATCGATGAGATCCTCTCAGCTCCGAAGCGTGCGGTTCTGTCAAGAGCGGCGTTCGTCGCTTCCTTGGTTCGCTTTCCCAACGCCAAGAATCATTGGGGGTTTGGCTTCAAGTCCTTCCCGACGCACCGATGCCGGACCCCTCTCGACGATGAGCTCCGATCCCGATGTCCAGTCCGGCCTCGTTTGCCTCCCGCACCCCGCCTGAATCTTGCGAACTCGAGTTTACCCGATGGCGCGGCTTGGCGATCCCTCGCGTCCTGAGATATCCTCGCGCTCCGCGCGGATGACTCGGGGGTTCCTATGAAGAATTGCCTCAAGTGAGTTTTTCTGTCCTTTCAAAGTTTTCCGAGCACCAAGGGGTACGTGCGCACAGCTGGCTCTACTTCCGCGCTCGTGTCGCGCTGTTCCATACGCTTCGAGCAATGGGCGTCGGACCCGGCGATGAGGTGGCTTTGCAGGCCTTTACGTGCGTCGCTGTCCCGGAGGCGATCCTCGCAGCGGGCGCGCGCCCGATCTGGGTGGACATCGTCCCCGGCGGGGTGAACATGGATCCCCGCTCCCTCGCGGAGCGCATCACGCCGCGGACCAAGGCGGTCGTGGTTCAGCACACCTTTGGGATACCTGCCGCCGTGCCCGCCTTGGCGGCGGTGATCGCGGGAAGTCGTGCGCGACTGATCGAGGATTGCTGCCACGCTTTCGGTTCAGTGCTTTCGGGCCGTGAGTTAGGCACTTTCGGATCTGCGGCATTCTGGTCCTTTGAGTGGGGAAAGCCAGTCATCGCGGGGGTCGGTGGCGCGCTCATGGTCAACGATCCCGAACTGGCAGTGGCCGTCGACGCGTCATACGAGAGCGACTTTCGCGGGCCGCCGCTTGCTCGTGAGGCGATCCTCCGGGCGCAAGGTCTCGCGCATCGGATCCTGTATTCCCCGCACCGATATTGGTCCGTTCGAAGGGCGTACAGGTCCGTCTCGCGTGCCGGCATCATCACCCCAAGCTTCAACGAACTTCCCCAGCCAGGATGTCCGGGGCCCGAGTACTCGTTGCGGATGAGCCGCACATGTGCCGGCCGGCTGCCGCGAGCCTTGGCGCTCGCTCGTGGTGAGCTCCCTGGGCGTCGGGAGCAGGCCGCCCTCTACTCGACGGGCATCGAACCGCGAGCGGCTGGTCGCGCGACCGTGCCAGCCGGCTCGAGAGAGGTCCTTTCGCGTTTCCCCCTGCTCGTGTCCAATAAGGCGGCGCTCTTGGCCGCTTTCGCAAAGGCCAACCTTGAACTTGCGGATTTCTTCAGCACACCCGTTCATCCACTCGAGGGAAGCGCGCTCCGTGCGGTCGGATTCGAAGCTGGGAGTTGCCCAGTGGCAGAAGCCACGGCTAAGCAGTTGGTTTCGCTCCCGCTTGGCGGGAAGGTCTCGCGGACATTCCAGGAAGCCGCCGTTCGATTGGTGAATGAACATGGGAAGTGTTGAGATCGTGCGGATCGGCCAAGCCACGGAGGACAGGCTCCGTGAAATCTCGGACCTGCATCGGGCTTCGATTCCTTCTGGGTTCTTGACCTCGCTTGGGCAAGCCGCCCTGAGCGCCGTCTACCGCGCCATCATCCGTAGCCCTCATGCGTTCATGTTGGTCGCGCTCCAGGACGATCGCTGTGTCGGATTCTTGGCGGCGAGCCTCTCGACGCGAAGGGTGCAGCTCGACATCATGGTGACCTCCTGGCGGCAGCTTGCGCCCGCGGTTCTGCGCCAAGGCGTGCGCCCAAGGGTCTGGCTCGGGATCGCCGAACTGCTCACATACACGGCAAAGTCACGGCAACGCGTCGCCACGCCCGCCGCCGAGATTCTGAACTTCTGTGTTGACCCGTTATGCAGGGGCGCAGGGATCGGTGGAGAGCTTCTCCGAGAGATGGTCAGGGAGTACGCGCGTCGAGGAACTCGCGAAATCACGATTGTCACTGGTGCAGGCCAACGGGAAGCGCAGCGCCTGTATGAGCGTGAGGGCGCACGTCGGGTCGGCGAAGCGACCGTTCACGATGGTTCGAGTTCGTTCGTGTATGTCCTGACCATTGCGGAAGATGGATCATCGCAAGCGCATGCCTAGCGCCGCGGAGGTGACTCAGTACTGCTACGAATACTTGCCAGATTCTCCCTAGGTGTCCTGAGCGCGAACAGGAGGAAGATCGCAGCCAATCCGCCATGGGTCAGAAGGGCTGTGGGCATGTCGGTTCCCGTCAGCACAGTAAGCACGGGCGTGGCAGCGATGCCGCAAATGATGGAAGATGGCAGCTTTCGCCGCAACGAGTCTAGCCATGAGAACGATGTGCCCAAGAGAAGCGCGTAGAGCGAAACCCCTAGAACGCCGGCGTTCGCGAATCCGCTTCCGATCAAGCCAGTGTTTGCGGCCATCTCGGGTTGTGCGAAGTAAACTTTCCCGATGGTGAAAACGAGCCGATCCCGTAACGGGCTGGTAACTAACCCCAATGTGACACGGCTCTCTGACCAGAATAGAAAGTCCTTTGTCGTCGAAAAGAAGTCCCAGTAGTAGTAGTTGAGAAGTGTGGGCTGGAAGAGGCTCCCCCTAAGCAAGGCATAGCCAATCCAGCCTCTCGCTGCGCTACTTTGACCACGACTGTCATAGTCGAGGAGATCGATAGTCCCGACCGCACATAGCGTGACTAGCGATCCCATGAGCAACAGCGGTGCATGCCGACTATTCGCTAAGACAAAGGCCGCGCCCGTAACGAAGGGGTATGCAAGAATCGCTTTGTGGCCGGACAGGCCAAAGAACATGAAGCAAGTGACCAGACAGAATGAGGCTCTCAATACTGATCGATCATGAAGTGCGAAGCAAAGTGCGGCCGGCAGCATTACTTTGGTGCATGCATGGACGAGGTAGAGTAGTGCCGGGGACATTGACTCCGTGGCGGATGCTCGAAACGCGTAGACCTCAGACAGGTCAACGTTGAATCCGCTTCTCCCAACTGTGGTAGCGAGCACCGCGAGCACCGCAATCGATAGTGCTAGGCTTCCGAATTCTGCAACATCCGCTCTGATGAAGCCGTTCAGTAGGCATAGTGGGAGTCGCAGTCGGCTCGCTGCGGCACAAACGACAAACGCGCTTACTGCCAGCGCTGCAAACTCGATGGGGAAGCCGCCACACCCTGCCATCACGAGTGAGGGCAGGACGATGATCGTTACAAACATCCAACTCAGGAGTGATGCTGGCCGGGCGGCATCACCCGCAATAGCCGCGAGAAACAGGGTAACTACGCCGCCAAGCGCGATCTTTTCCGAAGATACGCTCAGTGGATAATGATCGTCTCCCACGACGGCTGAGATGCCAAATACGTAGCTCACACAGAGCGCGCCGTATACAGCGAGGGCTGTTAGGCATGGCTTAAGCACCGCCGCACTTGGGATTGCTCGCGAACGCAAGGCCTCGGCCCCCAGCGATGGTGCACTTCGAGTCATGGATTCGTCATCTCGGCGAAACCTTGGCGTTGGACCGTCGACAGTAGCATCGAATTATGCCACAACATCTGGAACTCACCGCCGGTCCCGGCCATCGCGGTCAGGATGTCGGTCGCCGACCCAAGAAGACGGTTCATGCGTGGTCGGTCGGATGCGCCGCGGAGGATGGTCTGCTCCATCAGGAGCAGAGGCCGTTGCACGAGCCGCAGCGGGCAGCGCCGACTCCAGCTCCACATGCGGAAGGGGAACGCCGTGCCGAACCGGAAGCCACAGGCGTCAGCGAATCCCCCGGTGTGGTCCTCCGCGAAGCCGGCGGCGTCGAGCAGATCTGGCGTCACGAGCGCGTCCCACCGGAGATAGTGCTGTCGATTTGCACGGAGCTCGGTCGTGATTCCTAGGCGATCAAGCGTTTGGGCGAGCCGACGCCGCTCGGCGACGATCATGTCCAACGAACGGTAACTCATGTAGCTACCGTGCAACCCAATCCGGTGGCCCCGGCGATGGATGTTCTGCAGCAGCGGCCGAATGCGCGGATCGGAAATCTCGTATGAGCCGTCGGGAACACCAGGAGTGCGCCCGGCGAGGAAGAAAAAGGTCACTTGATGACCGCCTCGCTCGCACTGGTCCATGTACCAGTCAAAGGTGTTGTAAGGATCAAGGCGGTGAATCCCTGCCCGTGACAACGCCATGTTTGCCAAGCGTCGCGCTGCCAGGCCCGCTGATCGGCGCAGCAGCAGATCGGCGCCGGCCGCGCGCATGCAGCAAAAGATGGAACCCGACACTGGATCAAACGGATGATCGACGTCGCACGAGACGTGCGTGGTGGTGCGGGGAACCTTCCGTGGCACGATGTCCCGATCCAACAGGCTCTCCAGTGCTTCCTGAAGAAACACGGCATACTCGTCCACAAGCGGGCGGACGATGAAGTCACCGCGAACCTGCAGGGATTCACTTCCGGGAAATCGATCGTGCGCATCCCGTGGTCCGGCACACGCCTCTTGGTACCCGGAGAGCAGCAAGAATGCGGCCCCGAACAGATCGGCGCCCAGATGCAGCGTTTCGCCGTCTCGACGCACCTCAGGAGTCCCGAGCAGCACGGGCAATGGCGGCCGGTGCGTGGTCGAGTGAGTTCGGAAGGCACGATCGGCCATCACTGGAAACGGAGGCCGCGGGAGTTTCGCGGCGTCCATGGGGTAGAGGTCGGGCAGCAGGGACGGCATGACCACGGCGCGCCCATGCGCCTTGATCAAGATCTCGCCGTCGCGTCCGTCCTCAAAGCCCAAGGCATGATCCATGATGCGTTCCATCACGACGGAAGCCGCCCAGTCGAGCTCTGCGGCAAGTCGTCGGGGTCTACGGATCACCCACGTCATTGGCGCTGCGCTCGAAGCTTGCGAATCGCCAGCATCGCAAGAGCCAGTTTCGATCGCGCACGCGAGACATGGAAGAATGGCGTCGCTTCACCGCCGAACGCTCGAAAGAAGCGCTCGACCGGCTTGATCATCGAACCTTCGAAGTCGAAGGCGACACCAAGCCGCCTAGATAGCTTGATTGCGTGCCAGAGGCACAGGCTGCTTGCGCCACTTCCCCGCAGGTCCGGATCTGCGCCGCCCATCAGGTAATACGCCGTCAATCCGTCGTGCACGATGTAGGCCCCGGCATGGCTCCGGCCCGCAGGATCCTTGGCGATGATGATGGTTCGCCTGCCGCGCTCAGCGCATGCCGCATCGATTCGCTCAACGAAGCCCGCCGAGTAGGGGGTCCGCTTTCCCTGCCGATCGAAGGTCAATTCATTGAGACGCATGAATTCGGCCAGCGCTCCCTGCTCCGTCACTTCGAGCCCGTGCCTTCCGGCTGCCTTCTTCACATCCGACTTGATGTTGGCCTTACACAGTGCCCAGCAGTCGTCCTCGGCGCGGTCTGCCGGAATCCGGTACGTGTATCGCGTCGTCTGGTCGAAGCCTCGCCAATAGAAGGGCAGCCAGTCCTGCATGGCTGGCGACCAGTTCTGGGCGTAGTGATCATGCGGCGGCAGCGAGTCAATCAGCTCGCCCATCACTTCCTTGGCCTCGGATGCCCCTGTCCAGAGGGCTTGGATCCGCGGTGACAGCCACGGGCCGAGAAACTGGGTCAAGGGCGGCTGCCCAAGGAGTCGCAGCCCGAACTTGCGCGTCATCCGATAGGGAAGGACCCCCGAGGGGCTGGCGGGATCTCCGACGATGGCGGCTGACCACCCGCCGGGGCCGCAGGTTGCGTCAAGCCACCACGGGCTCATGAATGCGGGCAGGTTCCCGAGCGACTCTGCCGCGAGCCGGTAAGCGGCGGGATCACGCATCGGCTGCAGGAGCCTTGCCGATGGCGACGTGATACCGATACTCGTACTGTAGTGAACTTGCGAAGCGGATCGTCAATCCGCGCTTCGCCGCTTCCGCGGCCCAGAACCGAGGCAGATAGCCCCAACCCATTCCCGGCCGGCGCAACAGAACGGCAGGGCGAGTGGAGTCGCCGACAAGCAGCTGGAAGGCTGCCCTCGTCCTGAGCAATCTGGCGCGAAGCGCTGCGATCATGGAGGTCTGCGTCTGAGTTGGTGATAGGTACCCAATTCCCAAGGGCATCATTTGATAGCGGATCGGATCGACGCAGTCAAACATGTAGTAGCTGCGTGTCGTTGGGGTGGAGGCCAGCAGGTCGAGAAGTCGCCGCTGGTCCACGGGATCGAGGTATTGGTTGAGCCCCCCTGTGGTCATCCATACGGCGAATGTATTGTGAGACAGGTACTCGATCGCGGGTTCGTTCACCAAGCAGATCCCCTGATCGCCCAAGCGGCGCGCTGCCTCGGTAAGCATCGAAGGGGAAGTGTCTAGCCCTGCCATGACGTTTACCTTCGGCGAGAGCTTCTGAAGCAGTTCGCCAGCGCCGCACGCGAGATCGATGGCAGCGGCTTGCCGATCGCTCGCATCCATGAAAGCCAGGTGCTCGGCCGCCTTGTCCTCGTAGTAGCGGTCGCCCGAGCCTCGGTGCAGGCTGCTTCGCTTCGCCAGCCAGAAGTCAGATTCGGGATCGGGCTCTTGCATGGGCCGTGATGTGCGTGAGGAAAAGGACTGCGTTGCCGAGAACCGAAACGGAGGATAGCAGCCAGATCGTCGAAGTCAGGCTCAGATCAATCCGCCACGCCAACACCGCGACGAGCACGCTGAGGATAAGCCGTGTACCGTCCGAGAGGAACTGCATGCGCTGCTCCCCAAGCACGACCAGGTGGTTTGTCGGAGCAAGCGCGATGCTTCCGATCACCATCGGAGCGAAGGCCTGACCGATCTCGCCAGCGGCCTGCCACTGGGCCGCGCCGAAGATTGGCCCGATCAGGTAGGGGGCAAGCATGCACCCGGCCGCCGGGAGCAGCGAGATTCCCAGCAGACGAAGCGTGGTGCGACGATAGAGGCGTGACAACTCCTCGATCTTCAAGCCTCGTGCGAGGGCGGCGGCATTGGACCAAAACGCATTTGCGAAGGCCGCCGAGAGCAGGGCGGGGGGGCCGAGTATCACGCGTTGGGCCAACACCACCCACCCCACCTGCTCGGCGGAGTAGAGGGCGGTGGTGACGATGATCGGGATCGAATTGCACAAGGTGTTTGCCGCGGCGATGGCGGTGCTCGTCGCCGCGCCATGGCGCAGCCCCCAAGCGACGCGGGTGGCGGAGTACACAGCATCCGGCGCGCTTTCGGGGTGTTTTGCGGTCAGCGGCACCCGCATGAGCACGCACGCCGTGATCAGTCCGGCCACGAAGGAGCCCTCAAGTCCCCACGCGAGTTGACCGGCGAGCGTGCCGAGAAGGATGGCGACCGCGGCTGTCACCATCGCTTGGGCGACCTTCGCCACGCCCACCACTCCGAGCGCCCCCTCGCGAATCCACCATCCACTCAGCAAGGCGATCACACCTGTACACAGTACGGCTACGGGAAGAAGCATCCGCGATATCGGGTCGTGCAGTTGGCTGCCGAGGGCTGGCACCATGAAGACCAGCAGAGGCATGGTGAACGCTGCAGCGGCTGTTGTGGCGAGACCCGCGCGAAGCAGCGCTCGTGCCCGGCCCGGCGATGCTTCGTTCGGCATCAGCCAATCAAGCTTGAGCGTCGCAACCGCTGCGACATTGGCAGTGATCGTAGAGAAGATCCCGAATGCTCCGAATGCAGTCGGGTCATAGATTCGCGTCAAGATCGGCGAGACGAGCAGCGGGATCGCCTGCGCTCCGATGTTCGCGAGCGCCAAGCGGCCAAAGTTCACCCTGATCGTCGCTCGGTTGGGCGTCACGCAGTCTGCCTTGGAGCGGTCTTCAAAATCCGGCATTTTGCACCAAGACACGCTTGTTGAATATAAGGCCGTGAGTGACTCCTTGCGTAAGGATGTGAAGTCCCGTATCTGGTGCCGATGGGGTGGTCGCGAGCGTGAGCCTGCCTGTGCGATTATCTCGTCTTTCGTGACGTTCCAGTCTCAAAGCACCGTGCGCCGCTTCGCCCTCAGCGGCGCTGCCGGATTCATCGCCCCGCGTCACATGAAGGCCATCCGGGAGACCGGCCACGGGCTCGTTGCCGCCCTGGATCCCAACGACAGCGTGGGCATCATCGATTCGTACTTCCCGGACGCCGACTTCTTCACGGAGTTCGAGCGGTTCGATCGCCACTTGGAGAAGCTCCGCCGCGACGGGCAGGGGGTGAATCACGTCTCGATCTGCTCGCCCAACTACCTGCACGACGCACATATCGTAGCGGTTCCGGTTTCTGAGACAAGTTGATGTGGGTATTCACGCGGCCTCCCCGAGGAGGATGCGTCGGTGCTGCGCGGGCGTTCGGTAGCCGATGCGCCCGATGATCCAGTGGTTGTTGAAGCGCTGCGCGAAGTTGCGCAGTGCCTGGTCGAGCTCCTCGACGGGGCGGAAGCGGCGCAGCCAGAGGAGCTGCTCCTTCAGGGTGCGGATGAATCGGTCACGCACCCGGTGGCGTCGATGGCCCACATCTGGTCCGGGTGCTGGGTGACGATGGTGCCCTCGTGGACGTTCGGGCCGCGGATGACCGCCGGCCGCTGGCTGGCAAGCAGCCCGTGGGCACGCATGATGCGCAGCACCCGTCGCATCGAGGTGCGGATGCCCTGCTGCTGGCGCAGGCGGGCCCAGACCTCGCGGTAGCCCTCGCCGACGAAGGGGCTTGCGTCCAGGACGCCGCGGATCCCGGCGAGCAGCGCCTGGTCGTCGAGGGTGGTGCGTGGACCGCGCTTGCCGGGCATCGACGCCGGCGCACCTGTGGCCGCCTTGCACCTGTGGACGGTGGCGCGGGCGAGCTTCCACGTCCTGCAGACGCGCTGGATGCCGTAGGGCTTGTTCGCGGAGGGTGACATCGCCTGGCTCAAAGCGATGGCCTCCGCGGCAGAGGGCGGAGGACGTCCTCCAGGATCTCGATCTTCTTCTCGAGGCGCTCGATCTGCATGGCCTGGTCGCCGACCTTGGCCTTGAGGTCGTGGATGAAGCCGTCGCGGTGGTTGGGCTCGCGCGACTGGAGCCCGGCCTGCAGGCCGGCGAGCGCCTCGTCACGCCACTCGGCGAGCCGTGCGTCGGAGACGCCGAGCTCGCGGCTGAGGGCGTCGAGGGTCTCGCCGCGGAGGAGGCGCAGGACGACCTCGGTCTTGCGCCGGCTGGACCATCGACCCCTGTCCTGGCGGCTGGCCGATCCTGCGGTCGGGCTGCGCCCCCTGCGGATCGACCAGCCGGATGCGGTGCTTCTTCGTCATGGTCGGCATTGTCTTCAGGACTCCCAATTGGGTGTCTCAGGAAGTCGTGCACCGACCCAGCAGTCACTCTTCACCCACCGTTACTCTGCCGTGGTGCCCCCCTCCCACCCCCCCACCTTCGCCCTCATCGGCGCCGCCGGCTTCATCGCCCCGCGGCACCTTCGGGCCATCAAGGACTCGGGCGGCCGCTTGGTGGCCGCCCTGGACCCGCATGACAACGTGGGGGTGATGGACTCGTACTTCCCGGAGTGCCATTTCTTCACCGAGCCGGAGCGCTTCGACCGCCACCTGGACAAGTTGCACCGGGAGGGGCAGGGCGTCGACTACGTCTCGATCTGCTCGCCGAACTACCTGCACGACGCGCACATCCGGATGGCGCTTCGCAACGGTGCGCAGGCGATCTGCGAGAAGCCGATCGTGCTGAACCCATGGAACGTAGATGCACTGGCGGCGATCGGGGCCGAGACGGGCCGACGGGTGTTCACGATCCTCCAGCTGCGGCATCATCCGGCGATCATCGCGCTTCAGGAGCGGTATGCGGCGGCCGGTGCGCCCGCGCGGCCGATCGACGTCGACGTCACCTACATCACCTCGCGGGGGAAGTGGTACCACCGCAGCTGGAAGGGAAACTTAGAGAAGTCGGGCGGCATCGCCACGAACATCGGCGTGCACTTCTTCGACATGCTGGGCTGGATCTTCGGAGGGATGAGGTCGTCCGTGGTGCACCTGCGCCAGGACGACTGCGCATCGGGCGTCCTTGAACTGGAACGTGCCCGCGTCCGGTGGTTCCTGTCAGTGAACGCCGACCACCTGCCCGAGGCGCAGCGCGCCAAGGGCCAGCGCACGTTTCGGTCGATCACCGTGGGTGGCGCGGAGCTCGAGTTCAGCGAGGGCTTCACGGACCTGCACACCGTCAGTTACCAGGAGATCCTGGCCGGTCGCGGCTACGGGCTGCTGGACGCCAAGCCGTCCATTGAGATGGTGCAGGCCATCCGGCACGCTTCGCTCGCGCCGCTCGGTCGCGGAGATCATCACCCGATGTCCGCACGTGGTACGGAGGCGCGGCCATGAGCAGCTCCGACATGGCCGGCGCGCCGGCGGGGGGTTCATCGCCCGCGCCGTGCACCATCCACCCCTCCGCCATCGTCGACGCTGGTGCGCAGATCGGTGCTGGCAGCCGCGTCTGGCACTTCGTGCACGTGTGCGGTGGTGCGCGCATCGGCGAGCGCTGCTCGCTCGGGCAGAACGTGTTCGTCGGCAACCGCGTGGTGATCGGCAACAACGTCAAGATCCAGAACAACGTGTCGATCTATGACAACGTGACTTTGGAGGACGACGTCTTCTGCGGGCCAAGCATGGTCTTCACCAACGTCTACAACCCGCGCTCGGCGGTCACCCGCAAGGACGAGTACCGCGACACGCTGGTGAAGCGGGGGGCAACGCTGGGTGCCAACTGCACCGTGGTTTGCGGCATCACCATTGGCGAGAACGCCTTTGTGGCCGCGGGTGCCGTGGTGAATCGCGATGTGAAGCCCTTCGCGCTGATGGCTGGCGTGCCCGCACGGCAGATCGGTTGGATGAGCGCCTTTGGGGAGCGCGTGCCGCTGCCACTGATCGGTAGCGGCGAGTGGACCTGCCCGAACTCGGGGAGTCGGTACGTGTTGGCGAATGACAGCTTGAGTCTGGTCTGACCTGCCGTAGCCTTTCGCTCATGGCTTTGGTGAAGTGTCCCGACTGGCCGTACGACTCGGCGCGTTGGCTCCTGCTTGCTGTAGCGACCGTAGCATCGAGTGCTGCCCACGCGCGCCAGCGTTCGGAGTCTGCATTGCCATCGGGATCCGATCTACGTGTCAGCCTCCGCACCCACTGCCTTGATTGCCACGACGGTGCGCGCGGGAAGGGGGGCTTTGACCTGAACACCGTGCTCGATGGTGCGCAGCCATCGGCGCTGCGTGCGGTCCGCGCACGCTTGGTGCGGCAGGACATGCCGCCGATTGATGAAGCCGAGCGACCGAGCGCTGCCGAGTACGCCGCGATGATCGCGGCGATCGACGCCGCCGTGCCACCCGCCCGCCGCGAAGTGCCGCTCGTGCGCCGACTCAATCGCTGGCAGGTCGCCAACAGCATCCGCGACACGATCGGTCGCTTGGGAACAGAGCCGCGTGAAGAGACCACGGTTGCCCCAGGTTCCGCAACCAAAGCAGGCGCCAGCGCCGCAACTAAGGCCGAGCCGAACATTGCGAACTCGTCAGAAACAAGCGCCGCGACTGCATCATCCGAGAGCAATCCGACCAACGCAGTCGCGCGCACCGCTTCAAGCACCCCGCCGCCCACCTTCGCGCAGTCGCTGCGCGCCATCGCACTCGCCACG
>Ga0194121_10009818_pt1 | contig 11771 bp, 9 predicted proteins | sample TA2MahCa50mmetaG_FD_148609 | JGI IMG/M metagenome (GOLD analysis project Ga0194121, IMG submission 148609) | Freshwater microbial communities from Lake Tanganyika, Tanzania - TA2015020 Mahale Deep Cast 50m | ecosystem: Environmental > Aquatic > Freshwater > Lake | place: Tanzania: Lake...
AGGTCAACTCCGTGGTCATCGGCGACTTCTCCGCGTGGGTAGTTTCCGAGGCATATAAGCAGCTGCATGATGAGGTAAATCTCCGGGGCACACCGGTGTACCCCATGCAGATTGACCTCACAGATATGGGGAGTACTGCGTATTCAAATATGATTCGCAGGTTGCTGGATCCTTTGCAGGATGAAGACGCACTGGAGGATGTGTCAAAGCAGCTTGGCTCTTTGACCATCGATCAGCTGCAGATGGCTTTGGACAACGAACGAGTGCAAATGGTTGAAAAGAGTGTGAAAATTATTGATGAATTGCGTGGCAGGATGGCGGTGCCTGAGTGCTTCCGTGAGGGGGGAATCAACCAGTACCATTCGTTTGCGCTAAGTGTCGGTCCCCAGCGCGAGCCTCTGCCTATCCATTCGTGGTACATCCCGATGGTTTTGGCAGGTACAGGTGCCGCTGCCGAGCATAAAATCTGGGAAACATTTGATGCGGTGACATGTGACCCCAACAGGGGCGCCCGCGTGGATTCGGAGGAAACTTTTGAGGCACGGCGCAGCATGTATCGCAATTTCTATCAGCTCATTGCCAACTACAATACGCTGATAGCACGCAAAATCGTTGCCGATATCCTAAGAGATAACCCGGAGACCAGGATTTTGGCAGTGACCGATGTGAACACCTGTTTGTATAGATACAGAACAGGAGTACTGGATCGTCTTCATGTCGGCAAGCTGGGTAGTGACCTATCAGGAGTCGGTATTGAGATGACGCGCTTGCAGAATGAATGGGAATGGCACGATGAAGAGCCGCACCACCATGGTGTTGTTGCATTGCAGTTTCGGAAAATGGCTCAAAAACGTGAGCAGCCGAATCGGCTCTCAATCAATGAAGAACTACAGTTGTTGTTGACGGCGGAGCAACCTGAGCCGCCACCAGCTTGTCTCGACGAAGTCCAAGAAATCGCAAACGATGTTCCCGGTCAATCCTGAAGAGTGCGAAGAATATATGCCTGAACGTTGCCGAAAATCTCACTAGTCGTATTCAGAGAAGCAACATCTTCTCTGGTAAACCACCGCATCTCTTCACTCTCTTCTTCAGCAAGCTGCAGCACTTGTGACTCGTCGATCGGTTGCGCCAGAAAGAGGAAGTCCATGTGCAGATGTTCCGGCTCTCCGCGTTCGGGGCACGCGGGAATATTTTCGAGAAGCATCGCGATTGGTTTCTTGAGCATGCGTCCTTCTTCAGGGCATGTGTGAAACAAGTCCTCTAGCTCATCACCGACGATGACGACATCGAGACCCGTTTCTTCTTTGCATTCGCGCATTGCCGCGTCTTCCGGAGTTTCGTTCTCGTCTATGTGGCCTCCGGGCGGCATCCAGCGTTTCAGGCGCTTATGCCACAGAAGCAGCGTGCGCTTGCGGCTGTCAACGATGAAGGCGGTGGCGGTGAAGTGCTTGCGCACGGGAGTAGGGTTAGGGTGTGGGGCGTAGGTCGTACAGTTCGATCTCTGTTATACTATACTTCTTGTGAGTTCTATTCCCTACCCCCTACGCCCTACCCCCTATTTCCATAGTTCTCATCAACAACAATTCATCGGCTCTCGCCATCGGTGATCCCATGCCGCCGTTCAAACTTCCTGCGACAGACGGACTCATTGTGGATTCAGGCATGGTCCGTGATCCCGTACTCGTCGTTGTATTCACTTGCAATCACTGCCCCTATGCGCAGGCGTACGAGGCACGGTTGAAGGAGATGATGGAGCAGTTCGAGCAGACCCAGTTCATTCTCATCAACAGTAATGACTCCACGGATTACCCGGAGGATTCCTTCGAACGTATGAAGGTGAAAAAAGAGGAGGCGGGATGGTCGTGTGAATACTGTTTCGACGAATCACAGGACGTTGCACAGGCCTACGGTGCGCTCTGCACACCGCACTGTTTCGTCTTCGACCGCGAGAGGACGCTCAAGTACAAAGGCAGAGTGGATGACAGCTGGAAGGACCCGGCAACAATCACCGAGCACAATCTCCGTGATGCCATACAGGCACTGGAGAACGGCGAGGAGCCTCCAGTGCATGAAGCGAATGCAATAGGGTGTTCAATTAAATGGAAATAGAGGCGCCTGCCCGCCGTAGTCCGCCGTAGGCGGACGAAGGAGGGAATGCGATCGGTTGCTCGATAAAGTGGAAGTGAGGATCTTCTCAGTCCTCTCAGTCCTCTGAGTCCTCTGAATCAACATCTCCAACAATCATTCATTCTCCACATCTACCACCATCACTTCCGGCCATGCAAATAACCTTGCCCTCGCACCGCTTTCGCCGATACCACGGCTGATCGCGAGGGTGCGGTTGTTCTCCAGAGGGAATATCCCCTGATCGAAGCTGTTGCCGAGTGCTGTGGGCAGACGCGTCAGTGGCCCGATGAACGGCAGCCGAAATTGTCCTCCGTGCGTGTGGCCGCTGACGATGAGATGCGCTGCACTTGCTTCGGTTTCCAAAATCACGCTGGGATTGTGAGAGAGCAGGATGGTCAGAGAGCCGCTGGGGATCCCGGTCAGTGATTTCCTGATATCCGCGTGACCGGTCCAGAGATCGTCGATGCCGGCAACCGTGACTGCGCCGTCGGGAAGGGGAATGACTTCATGATCGTTGCGCAGCACCCGGACGCCGTTTTCCGCGAGCGCTTTCGTCACCGCATCTCCGCGGTCTTTTCCCGAGTAGCGTCTTCCGAAGGGCGTTTCATACCGTCCGACGTCGTGGTTCCCGAGAACGGCGAACACTCCCAGAGGGGCCCGCAACGCCTTCAGAGGCTTGAAGTCCTCCAGATTCGATTCCGAACCGAAGATGAAATCTCCCGGCATCAGTACCATGTCCGGCAGCTCCGTATTCACCCGTTCCACGACGCTGCGGACGAATGCGGCGTCCGTGTATGGACCGACGTGCAGATCCGACACGACGGCGATTTTGAGCCCGCCGCTCAGACGCTGTGTGACAGTGGCGTGGGTGGTTACGATGATGCGGGGTTCGATGAAAGAACCGTAGACGGTGAGAAGGAAACCAAGGAAACTGATCAATCCCACGAAACCAACGATTGCCTTCAGGACGCTTCCGGACTCGGTTTGCCGCATCCACACCCATGATGCAACGGTCACACTCGCGCCGAACGCAACGAGAAGCAGGATGCCGAGATCACAGAGGAATGCATCGGGATGGAGGAGAAACATCGGAGGTCAGTGTACGAGAGGAGAACGGTACGGACAATGTTTGCAACAACCTCGCAACCTCGCAAACCTCGCAGACCTGCCTGCCGGCAGGCAGGCCTCGCAAACCTCACCTCTTCAGCATCTTCTTCAAGTACTGTCCCGTGAAACTCGCTTCCACCTTCGCCACCTCCTCCGGCGTGCCCGTTGCCAGGACCATGCCGCCGTGCTGTCCTCCCTCCGGACCAATGTCGATGACGTGGTCGACGGACTTGATGACGTCGAGGTTGTGCTCGATCACGAGGACGGTGTTGCCTTTGTCGACGAGACGCTGAAGCACGTCGAGGAGTTTGCGGATGTCGTCGAAGTGCAGACCGGTCGTGGGTTCATCGAGGATGTAGAACGTTTTTCCCGTTGCGCGCTTTGTGAGTTCCGTCGCGAGTTTCACTCTTTGCGCCTCACCTCCGGAGAGTGTCGTAGCGCTCTGTCCCAGGCGGATGTAACCGAGCCCGACGTCCTGCAGTGTCTGCAGTTTCTTTTTGATCGAAGGAATTGCATTGAAGAACTCGAGCGATTCGCTGATCGTCATGTCGAGCACCTCCGCGATGTTCTTTCCCTTGAAGGTGATTTCGAGAGTTTCCTTGTTGTAGCGTTTTCCCTTGCAGCTTTCACACGTGACGAAGACGTCGGGAAGGAAGTGCATTTCGATCCTCTTGAGGCCGTCGCCTTCGCATTCCTCGCAGCGTCCGCCCTTCACGTTGAAGCTGAATCTTCCCGTCTTGTAGCCGCGGAGTTTGGATTCCGGCGTGGTGGTGAAGAGGTCGCGCACGTCGGTGAAGACGCCGGTGTACGTGGCGGGGTTGCTGCGCGGCGTTCTGCCGATGGGGGACTGGTCGATGACGATCGCTTTGTCGAGGTGTTGCAGCCCCGTGATACTGCCGACGTTCTGCGGTTTGGTCTTGGCGTTGTTCAATACCCGTTGCAGTTCGGGACCCAGAATGCCGTGGATGAGACTGGATTTTCCCGAACCGGAAACCCCCGTGATACCGATGAACGTTCCCAGGGGAAATTCCACGTCGACATGCCGGAGATTGTGATGGTGCGCGTCTTTGATCACGATCGATTTTTCGTTGCCCTTCCGGCGCTTGTGGGGGACGGGGATCTTCTTCTTTCCGCTCAGGTACTGTCCCGTCACGGAATCAGGGTTGTCGATGAGCGTCTGGGGTTTCCCCTGCGCAATCACCTTGCCGCCGTACTTTCCCGCACCGGGTCCGATCTCGAGGAGGTAATCCGCCGCCTGAATGGTTTCCTCGTCGTGCTCGACGACGATCACGGTGTTGCCGAGATCGCGGAGGTTCGTGAGGGTGGCGATAAGCCGCGCGTTGTCTCTCTGGTGCAAACCGATGCTCGGTTCGTCCAGAACGTAGAGTACTCCCTGCAGGGCGGAACCGATCTGCGTCGCAAGGCGGATGCGTTGCGCTTCTCCTCCCGAGAGGGTCGCGGCGCTGCGTGAGAGGGTGAGGTAGGAAAGACCGACGTTCTGGAGGAAGGAGAGTCTCGCGATGACTTCCTTCAGCACTTTTTTCACGATCGTGTATTCGTATGATGTTAGGGCGTTGGGCGTTGGGCGTGGGGCGTGGGGGCGATTTTTGTTCTCTGACTCAATCACGCTGCCTACCCCCGACGCCCCATCCCCTATGTCCTTCGGTATGAGTGATTCGAAGAAAAACTTCGCTTCATCAATGCTCATATCGGTTGCCTGCACGATGTTCTTCTTTCCGACGGTGACGCCGAGAATTTCACGCTTCAGGCGGAGTCCGTTGCATCCTCCGCAGGGGAGCTCCTGCATGTACGTTTCGATCTGGCTGCGCAGGTACGAACTGTCCGTTTCACGGTGACGCCGTTCGAGGTTGCCGATCACTCCTTCGAAGGTGGTCTGATACGTACCTTTTCCATGTGCTGCGACAAACGTCACTGTGAGCGGGTGTTCGTAGCCACGGAGAATGATGTGACGGGTGGTATCCGGGAGTTTTTCCCAGGGGGTGTCGAGGCTGAACTTCAACTCCGTACTCAGTGCTTCAATGATGTTCATCATGAAACCCATACGACTCGCCGACGTGGCCCACGGGTGAATGGCTCCTTCATTGAGCGATAACTTGGTGTTCGGCGTGATGGATGCCTCATCCACTTGTAAAATTGATCCGAGCCCGTGACACACATCACATGCGCCGTGCGGCGAATTGAAGGAGAAGCTGCGCGGCTGGATTTCGGGAATGTCCTGTTCGGGGTGATCCGGACAGACAAAGCTCTCTGAGAAGCGTATTTCCTCGTTCGTATCGGCGTCCAGGACGATCATCGATCCTTCCCCTTTTCTCAGCGAGAGTTCGACAGAGTCCGCGAGGCGGGTACGGTTGGGATTGGTTTCGCCGTCCTTACTCTCCAAATCACGAACGATCATACGGTCGATGACGATTTCTACCGTGTGCACTTTCTTCGGATCCAGCTCCACTTCTTCGTCAGTTGTCATAATCTGTCCGTCGATGCGCATGCGGACGAATCCTTCCCTGCGCACGGCATCGAGGATTTTCACGTGCGAACCTTTCCTGCCCGTGACGATGGGGGAGAGTAGATAGATCTTTTTCCCATCAGGCATCGCTGCGATTGTCGCGACGATCTGACTCGAGCTCTGTTGATTGAGTTCCCGGCCGCAGGCGACACAGTGCACTCGTCCGCACTTCGCCCACAGGAGACGCATGTAGTCGTAAATTTCCGTGACGGTTCCGACCGTTGAACGTGGATTTCTCGCTGCAGTCTTCTGGTCGATGGAGATTGCGGGCGAGAGACCGTCGATGCTGTCGACGTCCGGTTTCTCCATCTGCGCGATGAATTGCCGCGCGTAGGCGGAGAGACTTTCCACGTAGCGCCTCTGGCCTTCGGCGAAGATGGTGTCGAATGCGAGTGAAGATTTTCCCGAACCGGAAAGTCCCGTCACCACCGTGAGCGTGTTGCGTGGAATTTCCACATCGATGTTCTTGAGGTTGTGCATTCTTGCTCCTTTGACGACGATTTTCTCCATACAGTGGTTTTGGGGAATACAAAAAACGCCCGCGCGCTGCGGGTCGCTGGCGACTAAGCTTACCAAAAAAAAGAGGTTATGTCTAGGGTAAGAGGGCAAAGTGACGGAGGAATATTGTTCGAAAGCTGTAAGCGAAAAGCTATAAGCTATAAGCGAAAGGCTATACGCTATGGGCAATGTTCACTGGGATCGTGGAAGCAACGGCACGTATCATCGATCCAGACCCTCGGAGGTTCCGTATTGCCCGACCGGAGGGTTTCTCTGATATCCGGACCGGTTCCAGTATTGCGGTCAGCGGGGTGTGTCTCTCGGTGGCCGAATTGGATGAGGATTGCATGGAGTTTGAGGTGATCCCCGAAACACTGAGGAGAACGAAACTCGGTAGACTCAACACAGGGGATAGGGTGAACCTGGAGCGTGCCATGAAGGCGGATGCCCGTCTGGACGGACACATTGTCCAGGGGCACGTGGAGGCAACAGGAGTGGTTGTGGAGAATACAGAAGGCATCCTCCGCATAGAATTGCCGGAAAATCTGATCAAAAATATTGTTCATAAAGGGTCTATTGCCATCGATGGAGTTTCCCTGACGGTTGCTTCCATGGAAGGAGAGACCGTCAGTGTCGCCCTGATTCCGTTGACCCTGAAGGAGACGACACTGGGATTGCTGAAGAAAGGTGATAGGGTGAATGTGGAGACGGATGTGATGAGGAAATATGTGAGAAAGATGTATCTGGTGGATGAATTTTGGATGAATGGTTGAGTGGAAGGAAGAGGTGAATTGAGTTCTTGTTTTGTGTAAGGATGATCGGATGAATGATTGGATAGTTAAATGTTTGAGTCTTCGATAGAGGCTGAGCGCTTTCCTGCTATCCTTTACTGCGTCCAACCATTTAACCATTCAACTCTTTCTTCGTGAAAAATTCACACTCCTTCGATCTTCGCGCAGACGCTCACTGGCGCATCGCCATCGTCCACTCCTCCTTCTATCCGCATGAGATGAGAGCGCTGGTGGACTCCGCACAGAAAGCACTCGTCGCTGCAGGTGTTCCGAAAGAGAATATTGCCGACTACCCGGTCTTCGGCTCCTTTGAAATTCCCCTCCTCGGCGCAGCCATTGCCCGGGCGAAGAAGGCGGACGCCATCATCGGGCTCGGGATCATCGTCGAGGGTGAGACTGCACATGCGCAGCTCATCGCGGATGCCGCAGCGCATGGCATGATGGATGTGCAGACCCGCACGCAGATACCGTTTGCATTTGAAATTCTTCTCGTGAAGAGCGTGAAGGAAGCACAGGAACGTCTTTCGAAAGGAGCCGAAGCTGTGCATGCCGTACTCACAGCACTCGTCGCTCTCTCTTCGCTTTGAGTAGAGCAATTTGCTGTATTCCGTCGTGATGCACACCGCAGGTTTGCCTTCCATGCATCAGCACTTGTGGTCGTACGGGCTAGAGGAGTACCATTCAAGGCAACCCTTTGCCTTTTCCGTCATGAATGATATTCGTGCGACCGTAGCACTCGTTGCAGCAGTGGCTGCCGTACCGCTTGCTGTAGCTGCGGTCTTTCCAGATATACCAGACGGTCACATGTATCAGAAGGCCGTGGAAACGCTCGTGCATGCGAATGTGATCAAGGGAAATCCCGACGGCAAGTTCTATCCGGATCGTGATGTGAACCGCGCCGAGATGCTCAAGATGCTCTACATCGCGCGGGGCAAGGTTCCCGATCCGCTCAGCATCCGGTGCTTTCCGGATGTCGGTGTCGGGAGCTGGTATGAACCGTACGTCTGCGATGCGGCCGCACGCAGATTCGTCAACGGCTACAGCGACGGCACCTTCCGCCCGTCCGATTCGGTGAACAGAGTGGAGGCTCTGAAGATGATCAGTGAGGTCTTCGAAATTCCCGTCAACGATGTTTCCGAGGCAGATCGTGATTTGGTGAAGTTCGTCGATGTCTCGGTTGCCGCGTGGTACACGAAGTATCTCTACGCAGCCTTCTACACCGGCATCCTCCCGATTCCCGGACAGGATGGGTCGCGCTTCTATCCGGAATGGCCTCTGAAGCGCGGTGAGGCTGCGGCGTACATTTTCAATGCCCTGAATGTCGATCTGCAGTCCGACCGTGCCGCGTCGAGCAGCCGTCCCGGCCGCAGCACGTCCGCAAGCAGCGCGCAACAGATCCAGAACAGCTCCAGCGATCTCATGCCGACGGGTACTTCGAGCAGTGCCGGTCCTTCGGTTATCGAGATGCGGTTTCCCTTCGAATCCACCGGAAAGTTTTCGAACAAGAACACGGTCTCCTACCGGTTCGACGTTACCGAGGCTTCCGTGATGAAGGCAACGGCATCTCCGCAGACCGGCCAGCCCGGAAACGTGAGTTGCCAGCTCTACCTCCTCAGCGAGTCCGGCTTCTCCGATCAGTACTTCCTCAGTTATCAGAACGGACGTTCCTGCGAGATTCTCGCCGCAGTATCCCCGGGCCGGTACCAGTTGCAGTTGCAGCCGAGCGAGAAGAACACGACGTTCAGTGTCACGGCTGCCGTTGGCACCGGAGACGGCAATGACGGTTTCCGCCAAGCCAAAGGTCTTACGGTGAACTCTCCCCGCAGTGAGATTCTTGCAGCTGACGACCTCGAAGACTGGTTCACCTTTAAGCTCAATAGCGAACAACGCATGAACGTCACGCTGAGTAATGCCGCGGAGTTGCGTTGCATCGTCTACGCTATGAACGACGTGAACCTCGCCAGCTTCCAGGGTCCCGCGTGCAACAGCATGTACACGTACCCTCCCGGAACGTATTACATCGCCGTTGGCCGCAAAGCTCCGATCGATGCGCAGCAGACGTTTACGATTCAGTTGGAGAAATAGGCGAGAGAGTAGGTTCATTAGGAAGTAGGTTCATTAGGGAGTAGGTTCGTTAGGGTTGTTTTTGCTCATGAACCTACCTACTATTCCCTACTTATTACCACCCGTTCCTCGTATACTTGTGTCGCATGTCGTCTTTTCACCCTATTTCAGAGGCAATTGACGCTCTCCGTTCGGGTCGCATGATCGTCGTGGTGGACGGTGAAGACCGCGAGAACGAGGGTGATATCGTGTCTGCAGCTGAGCATGTCGATACGGAGAAGATGGCATTCATGATCCGTCATACCGGCGGAGTCGTATGCCTTGCACTCAGTAATGCCATTGCGGATACCATCGATCTCCCTCCAATGGTTCAGCGCAATACGTCCGCTCGTGGCACACCGTTCACCGTGAGCATCGAAGCAGCGGAAGGGGTGACAACGGGCATTTCCGCTGCTGATCGCGTTGCCACCATTCGCGCCGCAGTGAGTCCCGTGGCGCGGCCGGAGGATTTGCGCAGACCGGGGCACGTCTTTCCTCTGCGAGCGGCCGATGGCGGAGTCCTGGTGCGCGCAGGTCACACTGAAGCATCGGTGGATCTCTGTAGGCTCGCCGGTTGTCGCGAGGCTGCCGTCATCAGTGAGCTCATGCATGACGACGGCACGATGATGCGTCTCCCGGCACTCACCGCATTTGCCGCTGAACATGGTCTGCCGATCATTTCGATCGCCGATCTCATTGCGTACCGGCAGCGCAACGAAACATTCATTCGTCTGGAAGCGGAGACCCGCATCGAGACGCAAACGGGTGAATGGCGCATGCGCGTCTATGCCGACGCGGTTCACGGTTCCGAGCATGTGGCGCTCATCAAAGGCACCATCGATCCGTTGCTTCCGGTACTCGTCCGCGTCCACTCCGAATGTCTGACAGGTGATGCATTCGGTTCGCTCCATTGTGATTGCGGCGCGCAATTGCAGTTGGCGATGCGGTCTATCGAAGCCGAAGGGAGCGGAGTGATCGTCTACATGCGCCAGGAAGGAAGGGGCATCGGATTGCAGAATAAGGTCCGTGCATACGAGCTCCAGCGCACGGAAGGCGTGGATACCGCCGAGGCAAACGAGCTGCTCGGACTGCCTGTTGATCTGCGTACCTACGGCATCGGCGCGCAGATTCTGAAAGACTGTGGTGTCGGCAACATGCGGCTGCTCACAAATAATCCGAAGAAGGTCGTCGGCCTGGCAGGATATGGACTGCACCTGATGGAGCAGGTGCCGCTTGAGGTCACTCCCGTGACGGAGCAACAGAAAAAATATCTGAAAACCAAGCGCGAGAAGATGGAGCATGTGTTGAGGAATGTTGATTAGTTTTTAATTTTTTTTGTGTTTTACAAAATATATACGAATGCTTTTTGAGAAAAAATTTCTCTAGACTGGAAAATACTCTTCCGGAATGCATGCTCTCCCGCGTAGCTTTTTTCAGTATCAATTTCCTTGAATTTCCCGTATGTATGCAAAAAAGTCTGAACAAATTTTTTATTTTTCGGCTCCGAAACAAAAATGAATATTTTCGCTGCGCGTAGAAGAAAAAATCTTTTTCAAAAAAAATTCATGTGTGAATTAAACACAAAATATTTTTTGCGCCGCTTGAAGTATTTCACGTGATGTGAAATTCGTCGTACCATTCATACCAACCCTTTCTACTTTTTTCCCCGCTTACGCCATGGTAAAAAGGAAGAAAAAGAAGGCGACGAAGAAGCGCAGGACCAAGAGGGCTTCGGCCCGAAGGCCCGCAAAGCGCAAGTCGGCCAAGCGCAAGAGCAAGAAGCGCCGATAAGCGCGTTGCCTTGTATATAGAAGCACCTGCTCCGGCAGGTGTTTTTATAAAAAAACGGGCGCTCGAAGTCTGATTATGGAACAATGAGTGCAGGTGCCCCTGTAACTCAGTTGGCCAAGCCCCGCTTGCGGGGCGTTTTATAAAAAAACGGGCGCTCGAAGTCTGATTATGGAACAATGAGTGCAGGTGCCCCTGTAGCTCAGTTGGCCAAGCCCCGCTTGCGGGGCGTTTTATAAAAAAACGGGCGCTCGAAGTCTGATTATGGAACAATGAGTGCAGGTGCCCCTGTAGCTCAGTTGGATAGAGCGCCTGGCTTCGAACCAGGAGGTCGTGGGTTCAACTCCTGCCGGGGGCACCAGAGACTATTGTGATTCTGCCTACTCAGCACCCATTCTGGAGTGAGCATTATTTTGCTATGATCCTTCCATGTTCAGCGATGACGAGGAACCATGGATATCTCCCACGGAGCGTCTGATCCATGCTGATCCGAGGCGGGCGGCATTGCAGCGCGAAATCAAAGCGAAGACCGGCCGTGACTCTGCGGGGAAAGACCTCGATAACTTGAAGAAGGAGTTTGCCGAATCAAAGAAGCCAACCGCACCCAAGCCTGCGGAAGACAAGCAGGCAAAAGTTTCCCCGCGTACAAAAACTCTCCGTGAGAAAGAGGAGGATGCCGTGAGTACGGCGCAGGACAATCCTGATACCGATACCATGATCGCTCGTCAGGAGGAGGAGACGAAAATCAGCGAGGAGGAAGTGCAGGGAGACGCCGGATGAGGGTTTCGTTGTTGGTTGTTCGTTGTTTGCAGTGAATACTTGTATACTGCCCG
>Ga0194121_10009822_pt1 | contig 11767 bp, 10 predicted proteins | sample TA2MahCa50mmetaG_FD_148609 | JGI IMG/M metagenome (GOLD analysis project Ga0194121, IMG submission 148609) | Freshwater microbial communities from Lake Tanganyika, Tanzania - TA2015020 Mahale Deep Cast 50m | ecosystem: Environmental > Aquatic > Freshwater > Lake | place: Tanzania: Lake...
TGATGCAGGTGAGAGTCACCTTAGAGTTCGGCGAAAAGAGCCAAAACCTGAGCATGTAGGGCTAATGGCAAATTTGAAGATCCTCACGACTCATACCCTCACCACCGATAAGTCACCGTCTTGACTTAGTTTGCGCAAGAAACGAATGGATTTCGGGGAAGATCGGTGACAGCCCAGCCTGCGTCTTCAAAGGCTTTTCGATCCGCAATCGATAATGGCTCAATCATAAGTCCCAGCATTAGAAGGTCAAACTCCTTTCGCCCACGCCTGCAAAGTGAGTCCTTGTAGGCAACTTGTTCAACAATCTCTCTAAAGATTCGTGATTTGTCAGCATCTGCAGGCTCAAACTCACACCCCTCTATGTAGTGGTCGTTTATCCCTTTGAAAACAATCTGCGGCAAGTTTATGCCTAGTGCAATCTTTTCAACTTCGCGTTTCGAGATTCCGTATACGTAGTTCCCTGAAGTCTCCCAATCCGGAACATTAAAAAGGACTTTGGGCCTGGACCCCAAAAGAAATCTCCAAGTTTGGTTGAGGTGAGCCAAAAGCCATTGAATGAGACTCCCCGGATGTGAATGGGGATGCCTCGCAAAACTCCAAGGATCATTAGGCTCGACAAAGAAGACCGCTTTACTGGCAACTCTCATCATTTCGTATAGCGCTACGACGGGTCGCGGGAAATGATGTAAAGATTCCTTGCAAAAAACGTAGTCGAAGGATCCATTTTCAAGTGAGAGATTCTCCGCATTCTCGATGCGATACGCGGGAATTCGACCGAGACGTTTTGATTCCTCCAAGAGTGAGCCACAGATGTCGGTTGGCGTAACATCCTGGAATCCGAGCTTTCTTATGCGGATTGAGTCGAGTCCCCAGCGACCATCTCCAACTGTGAGCCACTGAGACTCCGTGTGACTGCGCAGGAGGCTGGCCGCCTCGTATGCTCTGGCGTGTCGCCAGAAGTCCGCGGTAGTTTCATCAAACCACGAAGCTGCAATAGATTTACGACGCTCATCAAATAGATCTGATTCGAAATGGGAAGCATGCTTGAGATACTGACGTTCGAGGAAACTGTGAACAATCTGAAGAGTAGGTGGATTAAGTTCTTGGTTAATTTCCACAGGTAGAACGTTAAGGCAACCTTGTCAAGATTACGGCGATACTCACTCGATCCGAGGGCTGAATTGCCGAAGGTAAAAGTAGGGTCATAGAGCACACTGAGTGAGAATGCAAGGCGCCACCGTATGGAGACACACTCTGAAGACTGAATGGACGGTGTAGTTCTGCTTCTAATTAATGTTGTAGCTGGCCTATGCATCTATTCGAAGGCCTGGGCAAGACAGGCTCTACCAAGCGCGGTCGACAGCAATGTTGTGAGGTCTGATCAGGACATCAGCATCGATCGCGAATCTCTACAGATGTGGCTATTTTTTGTTCGCGAGAAGTAGGCAACCTCACGCGATACGACGCAGATAGATGACTCTGATTCTTCAGATTCCGGTCTACTCTGGCTCGTCCACGTTGCGCAATCAAACGTCCGACGTCCGCAAACTTACCTAATCCATTCGTTGTAGCACCACCCCGCCAGATGACAATCTTTGGACGATGCGATAGCAGGGCGTCGTCTCACACTCACGATTTACACCAACGTGCATCATTATGTTTACATTGTTGGCAGCGTGACTCGCGGTTTGCGGATCACCCGAATCTGATCTGCTATCGCGGTTCTCTCGAAGCGCGGCAGGAAGGTGTATCTCATCTAGGACCACAAAATCAAAGAGAGCGTTCCAGTTCGTAAACGGTCCCCAGAAGTTCGATGTTTCGTAACGATTATCGGCGGGCAGCTGTAAAAACAGAGGGTCCAAAGCAACGCTTGCCGGTTCTGTACGCAATCCGCTAACAGCAAGAATTGCAGAGCGAATTTCTGAATCACTCGTAAGTAGGGATTCCATCTGAATCTTTCGACTGTCTAATTGGCTTGCCGAGGCTTGAAGGTAATTCAAACCTAGATTGGATATCAAGATCGCCATTGAGACGAAAAAGGCAATCCTGCAGGAATTGATGAGTTGACTTGCCTTAACTCTTGGACTTCGCTTGAACACAAACGAACCAAACAGACCAACCACGATTAAGGCGAGCCCGATGTGAAGATAGTACCCCCACAGCCTCTTTACTTCGAGGATCACTGGTAGGACCAAGGTCAAACCTGCAACCAATGTCGGCAACATAATGTTCGACATATTGCTTTTACCTAGCCAGCCCATCATCAGGGCAATTGATGACACCACCAAACTACCCACAACTATGACTTGTGAAACTAGTAAGAGATTTAGATAGTCCGTAAAAATGAACTTCAGCCAGGTCAGGTATGTGACAGACGATGAGTCTGAGCCATGTGAAGTATTGAAGACGGTGAATTGGAGCCAACGATCCAAACTTTCTGATGACCGACGGTATGAGACTGTGATCACAGAGGCCACTATGCCAACAATGAGAATCGTAGAAGTGAGTAGCATCATGCGATTGCCGTGTTGAGTAACCAATTTCCGAGTGAGAAGCCACGAGATTCCAATTGCCAGCATCCCCGGCCAGAGAAAATTTGCGGTCATTGGCGTGCAGAGAATCCAGCCAGTCAGGATTGCAAGAATCGCGTTCATTGCTTGAAATAGAGCATGACGAATATCGCCGTGCTTCTTTATTGATGTGACGAAGTCGAGAACGAGAAGTGTCACAACAATTGGAAGCAGAGATATCTTTAAGCCCCACGCAAATCCGAGAAATACGAAACTCCTACTATCAAGTTTCGCTAGATGCACAGCTCGCCTCAAAACTACTGATAGCGCCAGAATCATTAATGCTTCAGCCTTCGGCATCGTTGCGAGATACGCCGTCGAGGGTAGGAGCACCAGAGTCAACAAGCATCCAGCAACGCGCTTGGGGCCAAGTGGTCTCAGTACTAACGCAATATTCAGATAGCTCAGAAAGAGGGATGTCTGATTGACCAGACGTGTTGTCAAAATGGTCCCTTGATCGCCAGCCAGATAGGTCGGAATGGCTGCGAAAACAGCAGGCACGTTCCAATAAGCCCGGCCATACCTGAGGTCTCCCCCGTCAGACAAAGCGTGCAACCAGGAGGAGAAATTCGATGGATGCAGTATTTGTGATATTCCCGAGAAGATGATCTGTTCGTCCATGTCGAGCAAGCGCGAATCGGACGAGTAGCGAAAGTTCTCAAACAGATGTAGCCCGAATACCCCAGCAGTTACGGCAAATGCGAATAGAAGAATGCCGCGATTGTTCCACCATCTCCCTAGCTGCTCATACCGATGAGAAGATGGATTCACTTTTTCACCTTTCGCCGATGTGACTTTGCCTGTATCTGATTCATACGGGCATCGTGTAGACGTCGAGTTTATGTCACAGTGAACTTGAGACTGCGTTTCCACATCATCATTGGCGTCCGGAGAATCATGACCACTTCGATTGGTGTTGGCCGAAAACTTTGTCCTTTAACTTGCTTTTGTGTCGTTCACTTATCGTGCACATTCGTGAGGCGTCTGCAGTGCGAGCATTCTTCTTGAGGAGCAATATTTGCTGACTGAGTGATTCAATGGTTACCAATGAAGGCAGCCACTACAACCCTGCATTGTAAAAATTCGGCCATCAAAATACCTATACCTCGCAAGGTTCAAAGGTATCTAAACCCTGGGCATTCCCTTTTAAGACAACATTCTGTGTACGGCATCCCAGCGCAGCAGTAATGGCGTCTCTAGGTGATTCCATCAGTTGCACCGATGTCAGTGTGGCCTAAGGTCGGAACTGCAAACCATGAACTTGATGGCCCAACCACTTATGAATGATTATCACTAAAGTAAGAAAGGTCTATGCAAAGTAGCAAAGATCTGCTGACCAAATATCGCCTGCTTTCCCTCTCTGTTTCACCTGATTACTCGTATGTACAAGGCGGAGGAGGGAACGTATCAGTCAAGTCGGACGCCTCAATCTATATCAAGGCAAGTGGAACCAGACTCAATCAAGCATCGCTATCAAGCGGCTTCGTCATACTCGATCGTGTGGGTGCTAATGCTGCGGTCACCACGGGGCAGTCTCTCACATCTGCCTTAAAGGAGTTCTCTCCGCTTGGCCGGCCATCAATTGAAGCACCTTTGCATACAGTGTGTCCTGGTCTCTATACCGCGCATGTTCACTCCGTTGGAGCAATTGCGCTCGGTTTGACTGATTTGGCCGAGTCAGTTTGTAACCAGCACAAATGGGAGTTTGTTGATTACGCATGTCCAGGACAGCCACTACTAGATGCCCTCTTGAGATGCGAAGGTTTTCATTCGCCGCACGGCACCGCACTGCTTGGCAATCACGGACTGCTTACCTGGGCTTCTTCGGTGGAAGACTGCATCCGACGAGTCATGGTAACCGAGGAAATTTGTCGCGAATATCTCCTAACTCATTGTACTTCGCGTCGTTCTTTCAGTAAGTCACTGTCGGTGTCGTCAGCAGAGGAGTCAACAATTGACTTCTCGAAATGTCTCGATCATGCCTGGTTAGAGTTTTGTCTGAATACAGTTTTGATTCCAGACCAAGCCGTATTGCTGAAAGGAGTCAACCTCACAAGTTGCATCTCGGGTCATCTCCAAGTCGAGGTCTCAGATTTGCAGCAAGACCGCCAAGACATCGTAAGGTTGCTCCAATTGCTTGGTCAACTACTGACTGTCTCAGATTGTGTGCGAGTGTTATCTCAACCTCAGGTCGAAGAAGTTCTTGGAATGAACTCTGAGCGTTACCGACAAGGCAAGATCAGGTGACGATCCAACTTGTAATTCCGATGTCTGGATTGGGTAAGCGATTTCGTGCACATGGATATGACATGCCGAAACCGCTAATTCAAGTAGCTGGTGCCCCGATGATTCAACATGTTCTTGAAATGTATCCGGATGATATCGACGTGTTGTTCATCGTCAATGAAGAACACCTAGCTAAGCAAGAATTCGGGTTAGAGGCACTACTGCTTGACCTTCGCCCCAAAGCCCAGATTGCAGCAATATCAACACACAACACAGGCCCGTCAGGAGCGATTGCTCTCGCGCGAAGTTGCATAGATCTTGATGCAAGAGTGATCGTCAATTATTGTGATTTTTCGTGTCTGTGGGACTTTGACGGGTTTGTCGACAAACTGTCTGATTGTGACGGCGTTGTAGCGACATACCAAGGTTTTCATCCTCACTTAACTCGATCGACGAAGTTCGCTTACGTCAAAGGAGAAGACGATCGAGTGACTGGGATTCAGGAAAAGCAGTCGTACACCAAGACCCCAATGATGGAGAGGGCATCTAGTGGAACTTACGGCTTTTCGTCTGGCTCGTTGCTTCTTGATGCCATAGACAAGCAAATGAGTCGTGGCATAAGTTTGTGCGGTGAGTACTACACATCGCTAACTTACGTCCCACTGATTGAGGAAGGTCGGTTAGTGCTTTCACACAATATTGATCGTTTCTTCCAATGGGGAACGCCTGAGGATCTCCGAGACTTTGAATCAGCATTCACTGCATTTCAATTCATTAGTCAGAATCCACCAAAAAAGAAGCAAATGAGCACTATTCTCCTAGCTGCGGGATTGGGGTCTCGCTTTTCTCAGCATGGATATACCGTGCCGAAAGCCTCCCTGCCATTATCTGGAAAGCCAGCATGGACACAGGTGTTGCGTTCGGTTCAAGGAAGTGGTCAGACTGTGACTGTTTGTCGAATCGGGGTCCTCGAAACATTGCAAGCGAAACAGTGGGGTGAGGTGGTTGAAGTAACAACAACCACGAGTGGTCAGGCAGCTAGCGCCCTGATTGGACTTAACCGCCTACAAAACCAGTCAGTTCCGGTAACGATTGCATCCTGTGACGCGTTGTTCCCGATCGGAGTAAAGATGAGCCACGTTCACATGGCTCCGACAATCATCGTCTTGGCGTGCCAGCCGGGACCCAAGGCTTACTCCAACCCTGAACAGTTTGCGTGGGTAAGTATCGACGAGCATGGGAGAGTTCTTGATCTCGCCATGAAGACACGACCCAGTACCGAAGGTCACTGGTTTGTCGTGACAGGTACCTTTACATTTGAAAGCAGTCGTATTGCAAAATCTTACATCGAGGAATTGATTGATTCGAATCTCCAAACTAACGGAGAGTTCTACCTAGACAACACCATTGCGATTGCTTTGTCAAAAGGTGACCGTGTTGAGGCTGAAGTTAGGATGGACTTCATCGGAATTGGGACACCAGAGGAGTACGAGTCATTTAGGTACTGGCAGGGAGCGTTCCATAACTGGAAACACTCAACATATGACATCGATCGAGATTGGTTGGTCAGTCCCGAGAGCATATCTAAACTCATTACAGAGTCACGTTCTGCGCTCAACACGCCCCTCGTTAGCAACCAATCTGATGACTGAGCTCGAATTGGTTATTCCATGCTTTAATGAGGCAGCGAACCTTCCGGCACTACTTGAGGAGATTGAGAGCCTCAGAGGTTTGATACCTGTTGTATTTGTTCTTGTAGACAATGGTTCATCTGACGAAACTCTTTCAATCATTAATCAGACAAGACGTGACAATCTTCGTCTCATTCGCCTCGATGCAAACAGAGGCTACGGCGGAGGAATAGTTGCAGGCCTTTCAACGTGCACTGCCCCCATGGTTGGGTGGATGCACGCAGATTTACAAATTCGACCGAGTGTTCTATTGCAGCTTAACATTGACAATGCATCATGGTGTCTAACCAAGGGAATGAGGCACGGAAGGAAACTTGACGATCGCCTTTTTACCGCTGGAATGTCGCTAACTGAAACAGTTCTCTTTAAGCGGAAGTTATCAGACATCAATGGCCAGCCAACGATTTTCCCGCGCGTATGGTTTGAGGGCTTGAATAGTCCGCCCCATGACTTCTCATTAGACCTTTTTGTCTACTTGCGAGCTAGGCAAGAAGGTCTGCCGGTTGTTCGTCTTCCAGTTCAATTCGGTAAGCGGTTTGCTGGGGTATCCTCGTGGAACACGGGGATCAAAAGTCGCCTCAGGTTCATCAAACGAACACTGCGGTACTCGTTCGAGCTTCGAAGAAGAGACCATGAAAATCTTTAGGCATCGCTGCAACTCCAGAGAGAGGCTTGCAACAACTTCACGGGAATTTGGGGTCGAGATTGATATCCGCACTTGGTGCCTCGACCTAATCCTTGAACATGATCCATACACCGAAGGAGAGCATCTTGGTGAATGGTTGATGGCTTACCAGCACGCAGGCCTGATCTTAAATGTGAAAGAGGAAGGATTGGAACAGTCACTGGTCGATCTCTTGGCCGACAGAAACATTTCCAACTACCTTTTTCTTGATCAGTCGTTTCCCTCCATGATTAAGTGGTTGAATGCCGGATATCAGCAGCACATCGCAGCTCGAGTCAGCGAGTACGAGTCAATGTCCTCGCTAAAATCTTTTCCATATCCTCCCGGTCACATATGGTGTGACTCCTTTTCGGGCAATTGGGATCATCTGGCTAGCACAGTTCAGTACGCCGCTGACAACGGTGCGACATTGATTCTCGTATCACCTGAGTTGCAATCTCGAGATACGCATTCAGAGATCTTGACAATCCTTGACTCACTGTCAAACCTTCCCTTTGTCAACTTGGCTGTTTGCACTAAAGAACCCAGTCTCTGGTTATGAGACACTCATCCCGACGCGGGTTAGTTATAACGGGCCTTTTGCTTCGCACATTACTGATGATATTTATGTCTCCGGTGCTACATGAGAAATGGTTCGTAAAATTTCTTCAATATTGGGCATCAAATCCGACAATCGATCCCTGGTCAACATGGCTCAACTCTGGAGGTGACCCAGAGGCATTCCCATACGGAATTGGCATGCTGCTACTTGGTATACCGAGCGGGCTGACCGCTCATCTCTTTGGAGGTCAGTCAGGATCAGTCGCCCTCACCCTGACTTTTCTTCTCTGCGACTGTCTCGTTTTTAAAGTTCTAAATAGATTTAACGTTTCAGATCTCGTCATTGCCACTTGGGCGTTTAGCCCTGTCGCATTGTTCGTGACATATCTTCTAGGCCAAACCGACATTCCCCTTGCCGTGTCTCTTCTGATGGTGATGACGCTTGTCCGCACAAAGCGATGGGCCTGGGCTGGCGCTCTGATGGGTTTCTCTGTCCATTTAAAGCTCTCCGCACTTCTGGTGTTGCCATTCTTTGTCGTCTATGCAATTCAAAGTCCACGGAATCGAGCCAACCTAGTTAGATTCTTTCGATCGTTAACGCTGATGCTGTTACCTGGGGTGACACCAGTGCTTTACTCCGAGGGGTTTCGAACGATGGTGCTAGGGAGTCGCGAAACAGGAAGATTGTTTGATTATTCAATTCAGCTTGGTGCACCCGAACCATTTCTTTTGGTTCCAGTGGTGTATTTTGCTTTTCTGTATGTATTTTGGTGTCAAGGGCGGACAACTGATGGAATCACGATCACCTTTGCGATCGCCGCACTCGTAAGTGTCGTACTAGCCGCACCATCAAGTGTTGGATGGTATCTGTGGGGTATCCCTTCAATACTGCTTTTGGGGATAAATCCAGGAAAAACAGCCCTCGTTTTTCTCAACATAATGCAAATTGCAGTTGTCGGAAAAGCGTTGGTGGGGATGCAGGAGATACCCACAAGATTTTCTACTTCAATCACGATTTTCCATCAAACAATAGGTTCTCGTATGGGTGCACTCCTTCAAACAATTGTTCTCGTTACTGGCTTGCTGTGGATTATCAGTTTTGTCCGAAGATTGATTCCTCAATACGATCGCCTTGCAATCGGCAGAACCCCATTTTCTGTCGCAATTGCAGGAGACAGCGGAACTGGAAAGGACTCACTCACAAACGCTCTCAAGCGTCTCTTTCCGACTGGCGAATGTCAGGTAGTAGAAGGGGACAGTTACCACCTCTATGAACGTGGTGCTGCCGAGTGGAGCACGTTGACACATCTAAATCCTTTAGCAAATGACCTTGCCATGATGCGTGATGATGCCCTCGGAGCAAGAATGCGGAACATCATTAGCCCAAGAACATATGATCACCGAATTGGACGATTTCATCAAGCTCGTGCTATTGCACCTGGAGATTTAGTGGTCATTAACGGACTGCATGCGCTTTATCTAAATAGCGCTGATCACGTTTTCGATATAGGAGTTTATCTCGAGATGGAAGAGTCTTTGCGTTGCAAACTAAAAATTAGACGTGATATTGAGAGTCGCGGTGTTGCTGAACATGTTGTGCGTGACAGTCTTGCGCGACGAAGGCCCGATGCAGAACGTTTTATCCAACCACAGAAATCAGAGGCCGACCTAATCTTCACCATCTTGCAAGATCACTCTTCCTCGGATTCTGAAATGCGACTTATCTTGCGAGTTCAATCGATACGCCAAAGTTTTCTGTACCGACTTGCGACTGCTATGACCAGTACCGTGCTTGTTTCACACGAATTGAAGCAGGGTGGGAAAATTGGCCACCTAGAACTAACTGTGGATGCGAACGATTTATCTACTGACGACTTGAGGGCGTTACTTCAAAATTTGGAACAAGATTTACTTGAAGTGCTCGATCCAGAACCCAACTTTGTGGCAGGGCCTTTGGGGCTGGAAAGTCTTATTGTTCTCTTGGCAATAGCAGAGAAAAGACGAGTTTATGGGAACTAGTTCCCACATACCCTCCTGTGTGGTTCTCGATTTAGATAACACGCTCTATTCATACCAGGAGTGCCACGATGAAGGATTCAGAGCACTCACCAGTTATCTGTCACCCCAGATTGGACTCTCGTCAAGCAAATTTGACTATGCGTTCGGAATTGCTCGGCAAACAGTAAAAGCCCGCCTAGGTGACGTTGCGTCGTCGCATAGTCGTCTTCTTTATCTGGAGCAAATGATGATTGATCTTCATATGGGTTTCAGACCGAGCTTGCTACTTCAAGCTCACCAAATTTACTGGGCTGCCTTCTTAAATCGAATGCGCTTGCGTCCCGGCGTTGAAGATTTTCTTCTTGCCGCTCGACTCAACGGAGTTCATCTCGTGCTGTTAACAGATTTAACGTCGGAAATTCAGTTTCGTAAGGTGATTCGACTTGGAATAGGGACACTAATTGATCAGGTTTTCACCTCCGAGCTGATTGGCGGAGAAAAGAAATCTATGGCTGGTTTTAGTTTTGTCGTTTCTCATTTGAAACCAGAACATTGTCGACTTATCTGGTTTGTCGGTGACGGACCTGTTGACCGGCCAAATTCAGATTGGCTTACGCTTCAAGGTTTGAATAGCCAAACGAGAAGCTGGGTTGTACCCGAAATTGACTTCCGTCAATTGTTGGGACTTTTCAATAACACCTTTGACCCTCAGTCCAATCCTCTACACCCTCTCAGAAACGAGGTCAGAAGTGAGATCAAACAAGCAAACACACAGACCGAGTATCACAATCACGACTCCACATGAGATCATAAATTCTCCGGTGTACCCCTTAAAGTCCAATGAATTATCTTTGATTCAGTGTTCGTCGCACGTTGACTCAGGACCAAAGATTGCGTCCGAGAGAACCAGCCAATCAGTATGGGTGATTTGTGGATCAGCAACTGCGCCGACCACGATTTCAAAACAGTTTGGTAGTCTTAGCGGATTTCTTTTAGCAGTTATGGAAATGAAACGCCGATTCCACCACCGGGATACCAGTGCTCTTGTGGCTTTTCGGAAAAGAACAGAAACTTCCTACCATTTTCAACTGACCACTCCGCAAGTTTGTTAGTCACATGGGAGTTATCACCGATCACAAGTGCTGAATCCGATAACTTAGATGCAATCGACAAATATTCGTTGTACTCATAATCTGCACTGTGGTCACTGTCGTTGATAAACAGATCTATACGGTCCTGAAATGCATTCAGTGTTGTTATCGAGTCGCCGTAGATGATCCTCCCAACCTTGGCGTACGGGCCCGCGAGCAATTGCCCCGCATCAGTTCTAATCTCAGTTCCCACGTAAACACCTGGGAATCCCTCGCAACATTTCGAAGTAATGCACTCGCCAAGACGCATGCTCCGACACCATGGTCGACTCCGGTTTCAATCACGACACGTGGTTTCATGATTCTGGTGAATGCATACCATCCAAGTCTCCGTCCGAACTCCACTTGAATCTGTGATGGCTGAACACTCTCACGCAATGACCTCTGCAGGTGGCGGCGCAGGTGAGAGTCACCTTCAAGTTCAGCGAAAAACGCTAAAACCTGAGCATGCGAGGTCTTAGTTATCACCGCTACAAAGTGGGCGAGTTGCTGGCGATTAAGTTCGGAGAGCTGATAATAGAAATTTGATGTCTCAGTGTCCCTAAAGATCCACCTAAAGCCATTCTTTAGACGAGGACCTAGGTAGCCAATTACGATTCGTGCTCGAACGAGCAGCCTTACTGGCCAGCTAAACGGTCGGGGACCTGCATAGAGTAATTGGACTATACGCGTCGTTTTTTGCCATCTCAATACGGGAAATCGTCGCCTTTTGAGCCTAAATACCGAGTACCGACGATTTTCAAATCTTCTAGATGCCAACAGCAATCTTTCTTGAGACACAGGCAAAGCGTCTAAAGATGATTAAAGACTTCAAATTGTCGCTCATAAATATACCTTGGTCGCTACAACGGTACGGACACCTCTCAATGATATCTAGCTGACAAGTGAGAATCATCGGAAAGATTG
>Ga0194121_10009831_pt1 | contig 11762 bp, 9 predicted proteins | sample TA2MahCa50mmetaG_FD_148609 | JGI IMG/M metagenome (GOLD analysis project Ga0194121, IMG submission 148609) | Freshwater microbial communities from Lake Tanganyika, Tanzania - TA2015020 Mahale Deep Cast 50m | ecosystem: Environmental > Aquatic > Freshwater > Lake | place: Tanzania: Lake...
TGGGGGTGGCATTTCTGCACTTTGATGTTCGCGATAGTAAGGCAATCGAGAGATATTTCGTGGAAGCAAACAGCGCAAAGCAGTTGCCGTCAGTCTATGTTCTGAGCGCGGGAATCAATAAGGTTGATAACCTCGTAGAGTTTTCGACTGAGATCTTTCGAGAGGTGCTCGACGTCAACCTTCTGGGAGTCTTGAACTTTGTCGGCACGGCATTGCCATACCTAAAAGACCAGAAGGCTATTTTCGTTGGTGTATCCTCGACCACGAATATTTTCCCGAATCCGAACTGTTTGGGGTATTATGTCAGCAAGCTCGCCATATACGAATTATTTCGCATGATGGATCGTCGTTATCGGACGAAGGGGATTCGGTTCAAGACGCTCGTTCTTGGCCCTGTGGCGACGAATATTTTTGCAAGTGGAAAGTTGGCTTCAAGACTCCAGGCAGCGGTCAGGGACATGATCACGATCAGCGTGGATGATCTAGTCGGTCCGGCTATTGATTTTATCCACTCCTCGCGGCAGACGTGGTTCTTTCCAAAGAGTTCCTGCGCACTCTACCTCGCCTTAAGAATAGCGAACTCTATTCTCCCATTCTACAAGGGATCTGCGCCCACTGAAACATCTGGGCCAGCCAAGCCCAACTGACGTATCTCTATAAATTATCTTGCCTCTGCTGCAGCTACGGTCACACTTGTGATTTGCTTACCATATCTTTCTACAGAAATGGTCGCTGGGCTGAGTGCTGTGATTAGAACCTGCCGGATCCCGCTGTTTCGGGGCTATCATGGTAATAGATAGGAGCGTGGGACGGCGGCTATTCTGCTATTTTCTATTAGGGTTTGCAGTTCCTGGCATTCTATTTATATGGGTAATTCTCTTTGGCTCGGGGAGTTACCAGGAGTGGGTTGACCGCTTCCAGTACGAGCTTACGAACCGGTACCTATTTTCACGAATTATGACAGACTCGGTTCTTGGTCCTTTGTGGCGGGACGATGTCTTCAGCGGAAATGTCTGGGCGGTGAGTATTGGACCGAAAGCGCCGGCATTGGTCCTCGTCTTGGGACGTATCTTTCATCTGTCTCCACTTTGGCTCGATCTGATCGGGAACACGACACTCTACTTTATTGCGGTCTTTTCGATGTATGTGTACCTACGGAGGGTTCTTACTTGTTGTCTTGAGAGCGCCGTGGTAACTGCGACGATGTTTGCGGTAACCGCCTACTGGATCGCTATGTGGGTCCAGAATCCTGATCTGCCGATGGCGGCAGCCTGGATTCCGGTTTTGTTGACAATTGCGCACCAGATAGAGAAAGCAACAGAGCAAAAGAGGCCCGCGCACCTTGTGCTCTCGATGGTAGGGCTTTCTCTTGCCTTCTACGGCTGTGCCATCCATAGCGTATTGGTTTCTTTGCCGATCACAGGAGTTCTTGTGTTGGCCTATGCCTGGTTTGTGTTCGGACCAGGCCGGTCGGTTCTGTGGACAGCCACATCGCTCGCCCTCGGGGTGATACTGTATTCACCCCATCTCTGGTCCATTGTTGAGGCGATTGGTATCTCTCCCCGTGGCGTTGAACCTGGATTTACGACCCTGAACCTGCAAGGTGTATGGAATCCTTCGGAATGGCTGACCACCGTTGGAATCATCATCTCACGAATCGCCGTTGGTCACAATCAGTACGGAGTCTACCTCGTGTTTGCCTTGGTGACAGTCGTCTGGTTTTTCCTGGGACCTTCTGTGGCTGGAGAACAGCCGCGAATTCGCAAGATCCTCCGGTTTGCCGCTTGGACTTCAGTGGCAATCTTTTCGATCGAGGTTTTCAGTGGGCCGATTGACTATGTGAAGCGGGTGATCCCCCTCCTAGGGGGGTGGCACGTGGCAAGATTCCAGCACTTTTCGTTCGTGACTCTGCTCATGCTATTCGCTTGGATGCTTGACCGGTCATTTTATCTTTCGAAAGAAGAAACCCTGCCCACGAGCAGGCTCATAGCCCTCAGGCAGGCTATTGCAGGCGTGGGGATCGTGGGCGCTCTTCAGGTCGCCTATTCAGCCTATCGAATGCGCTTGGTACCGGCTGCCATTTATCCCCAGAACCTGATCCTATATGCGTATTTGATCATGTATGCTGCCGTCATGGTTGCGTTGTTTGCGCTGCTGTATAGTGGAACGAGGCGGCCTTCTGTTCGGTTTAATCTATTCACCACTGATGCCGGTCGTGTGGGTTTTCTGACGCTCGTTGTCCTTTCCGTCTCACTAGTCGTGTCAGTTCATGCCTATCGACCGGGGATCCTGCCGCCGAGAGTCGGTGTGGCGCTCAAGACCGATCCCATTATGACGTACGCGCAGAGATACGCGATCCCGGGTGATATCTCGGCTATTAAGCAATTCAATGTGCTACAGGGACGGGTGGTCGATTTGACGAGACCGTGGTATGCCGATGGATTGGGGCCAGCGAGTGAGAGCGTCCTATACCCGCTGGCTGGATTGAGGACCGTATCGGGATACAGTATTGCCTATCCGTATTGGTATGAGCGGTTTATTCACACCGGAATCAACGGCAGACAGAGACGTTCTCGGTATATTGTTCAAGTCGAAGACACCGGTGAGACGAACTTCGAGGCTCTGGGGTTGCTAGATGTTCAATATATCCTGGCTGATCGGGAAACGAGCCTGCCCGGTTATGCGCCGGTGAAGGATTTTGAATCATACGGAAAGACGCTCTATGCGGTTGAGAAAGGCAGTTTGGTCAAGCCTGCTTTTGTATCCCAGGCGGTCAGATGTTTTGTCAGCGATGATGAAGCGCTCAAGTATATTCATCAATCAGGACTCAGGGAGTTACAAGCTCAAGCGGTACTGGTCTCACGCGATCGAGAGGCGGCCGCTCTTTGCGCTAGAAAAGAGGGTTTGGGGGAGACTGTTCAAGGAGGGGCCACGCGGATTCACACCCATAGAGGACTAGATCGAGTCCGCATAGAAGTTGAGAGCAGCGCCCGGGGTATCTTGACTCTCTCAGACACCTATTATCCAGGCTGGAAAGTTCTCGTCAACGGGGACGAGAAACCTCTTCTGCGAACGTATACTGCTCTTCGGGGCGTTGTGATTGAGCCCGGATCCCACTTGGTGGAATTTGTCTACGCTCCGTCTGTTTTCAGCGCGTTGTCTCGGGTGTCCAATGGCTTACTAGGACTGCTATTCCTAGCTGGGCTCGTGGCCTGGGGATGGTCTCGAGCTTTTGAACAGGGACAGGGATCGTGGGATATTGGCGCGCAATCGTGAGCAGGCTGCAGCACGGGAGTATGTGACAGGCCAAATCGTGGATATCAAGCGTGCGTTGGAGGCTAGGGGGAAATGCTGGCTGGTTACCGGTGTGGCTGGGTTTATCGGCTCGAATCTCCTAGAGATGTTGCTGAAATGCGATCAGCGGGTCGTGGGGATGGACAACTTCTCCACTGGTCGTCGCCAAAACCTGTATGACGTGCAACAGTGTGTTGGACCTACAAGGTGGGCGAATTTTACGTTTCTCGAGTGTGATACTGCCCAGCCCGCGGCCTGTGCCAAAGCTTGCGCCGGAGTTGATTACGTGCTCCACCAAGCCGCCCTGGGATCCGTTCCTCGGTCGATTGCCGATCCTCAGGTCGTGAACCAATCGAATGTCACGGGCTTCCTCAACGTGCTAGTTGCAGCCAGAGACGCGAAGGTGAAGCGGTTTATCTATGCAAAGCTCCAGCGCAGTTTATGGGCACCACCAGGCTCTTCCAAAGGTGGAGCATGCCACTGGAAGACCGCTGTCACCCTACGCCGTCACCAAATGTGTCAATGAACTGTATGCCGAAGTCTTCAGCAAGACTTATGGAATGCGCTGCGTAGGACTGAGGTATTTCAATGTTTTTGGCAAACGGCAGAGTCCAGACGGGCCGTATGCCGCCGTGATTCCCGTATGGGTGTCCAATCTCTTGCATGGGAAGCCCTGTATCGTGAACGGTGACGGCCAAACGAGCCGAGACTTTTGCTACGTCGATAACGTCCTGCAAGCCAACCTTTTGGCTGCCACCGACGAAGACGGTCAAGAAGCCCATACGGTCTACAACATCGCCGTCGGGGAACGGACCACGCTCCTGGACCTCTTTTACATGATCAGAAACGAGATAGCTCTCACCCAGCCTGATGTCAAACATGCCGAACCCGAGTTTGGCCCGTTTCGTGCGGGCGATATCAGGAATTCCCAAGCGGATATCACCAAGGCGCGTCAACGCCTCGGCTATTCGCCCAGCCATAGTGTGAAGGAGGGGCTGAGAGAGGCCATTCCCTGGTACTGCGCCGCGCTCCGCTCCCATTAATTAGTCTCCCTCCAGAGAATCCTCGAAGAGTATCTGATGAAAGTAGGTCGTAACGGTTTTGTCTTGACAGCGTTCCTCGATATGTTCAAAATGTGAACATTTCGAATGGATCGATGGGTCTGCGCATGGAACCGCAGGAGCAGAGGGTACTCCAGCTTCTGAACGAAGTTGAGAAGAACGAAGCTGTCACCCAGCGAACGCTGTCCAAGAACCTGGGCGTGGCGCTCGGATTGACCAACCTTTATCTGAAGCGGTTGGCCCGCAAGGGCTATATCAAGATCCGGACGATTCCCAGGAACCGCATCAAATATCTTCTGACCCCCCGTGGTGTCATCCAGAAATCCAAGCTGACCTACCAATTCATGCAATATTCCCTGTCTTACTATCGCGAGGTGCGAGGGCTTCTGCAGGATGTTCTCTCTCGGCTCTCGACCTCTGGGTCTAAGCGGGTGGTGATCTATGGCACCGGCGAATTGGCGGAGATGGCATTTCTCTGCCTTCTTGAAACGGATCTGAAGCTGGTCGCGTTTGTCGATGGAACCGCAAGGGACAGGTTCCTGTCGTGCTCTCTTAGGCCGACTGAATCGCTCCCGGAGTTGGAGTTCGACGCTGTCCTGATCGCGACCTTGGATGGCTTGGCTGAAATCCAGGCCAAGATCATTCGCCTGGGGATTCCGAAAGAGAAAATCGTCACGCTTCGGCCTCAAGAGCAGGCGACCGCGCGCGTGCCTACTCACTAAGGCCGACCGAGGCGACGCTGGAGGAGCAGTCGGTCTTTGGCAGTCTGTAAGTGACAGGGCGGAGCTGCGCCAATCGGCAGCCGCAGGTTTGAGCCGGCCTAATGGCAAGCGTATAAACTGTAAACTGGAGGGATGTCGTGAAACCCGCTATTGCGGTGATCGGATGTGGACATTGGGGGAAGAACCTTGTCCGGAACTTCCATAGTCTTGGGGTGCTCCGTGCAGTCTGCGACGAAAACCTCCAAACGCTGGATGGGATCAGATCGCAGTACCCCGGTATCCGAATAACCCGCGATCCTTCCGACATCTTCACGGATCAGGAGATCCATGCCTGCGTGATTGCTGCTCCTGCGGTGCTTCACTATCGGTTGGCACGCCAGGCTCTTCTGGCCTCAAAGGACGTGTTTGTCGAAAAGCCGTTAGCTCTTCGCGTTGAAGAGGGACGCGAACTGGTCACGCTCGCCGAAAAGCAGAACAAGATCCTTATGGTCGGGCACCTGCTTGAGTATCATCCCGCAGTCGTTCAACTCAAACGGTTGGTTGATGATGGGCGTCTGGGCAAGATCCGATACGTGTATTCGGCGAGGCTGAATCTAGGTAAGGTCCGGACCGAAGAAAATATCCTGTGGAGCTTTGCGCCTCACGATATTTCCGTGATCCTCCGCATGCTCGGGGAGAGCCCGGTGGAAGTGTCAGCTCACGGGGGAAGTTACCTGAATTCGATGATCCCCGATGTCACGGTAACCACTCTGTCCTTCGCCAGCGGCGTAAAGGGACATATCTTTGTCTCATGGCTCCATCCCTATAAGGAACAGCGGTTGGTCGTCGTCGGGGATCAGGGGATGGCTGTCTTTGACGATCTTTCTCCTGACCGGAAGCTGCTGCTCTACGAGCACCGAGTGGACTGGATTAACCGCTCTCCGGTAGCGAAATCGTCGGAGCCTTGCGTGATTCCAATCGAGAGCGTGGAGCCTCTCAAAGTCGAATGCGAGCACTTTGTCAAGTGTGTGGTCGAACGGTGCGTCCCTCGGACGGATGGTGCAAACGGGGTTCAAGTCCTGACCGTGCTCGAAGCCTGTCAGCGCGCGTTGGACGGCGCGAGGGGAATGCCGGCAGTCTCTCTGAACTCTGAACGGCCCCGTCATGTGCATGACACGGCGGTCATCGATGAGCCGTGTGAGATCGGACCCGGAACGAAGATTTGGCATTTTTCACACGTTATGGCGCACGCGAGGATTGGGGCCCGATGTAGCATCGGGCAAAACGTACTCGTGGCATCCAATGCATTGGTGGGCAATAACGTAAAGATTCAGAATAATGTCTCGATTTACGAGGGGGTGATCCTGGAGGATGATGTGTTCTGTGGCCCTTCGGCCGTGTTTACAAATGTCGTCAACCCCAGAAGCCAGATTTCCCGAAAGCATGAATTCCGACGTACCCTGGTGCGCCGGGGCAGTACCATTGGGGCCAACGCGACGATCATCTGCGGCGTTACCTTGGGACGATACTCATTCGTCGGGGCTGGGTCAGTTGTGACCCGCGACGTTCCGGATTACGGGTTGGTTCTGGGTGCACCCGCCAGGCTTGTGGGCTGGATGTGTCGCTGCGGGATCCGCCTGCCGATGGGGGTGGACGGCCCTACCGAAGAGGTGGCCTGCCAGGTATGCGGTGTTCGGTACCGGCGACAGGGGGCGGAGATGTGCGTGGTTGAGGAGAAATGAGGCGTAGCCGGCTTCGCATCATGACCGTGGTGGGTGCTCGTCCCCAATTCATCAAGGCGGCCATTGTTAGCCGTGTTCTCAGAGAACGTCACGATGAACTGTGGATCCACACCGGGCAACATTACAATGACGAAATGTCAGACCTCTTTTTTCGGGAACTCCGCCTTCCGACCCCCGACTACCACTTGGGGGTGGGGTCTGGGAGTCACGGCGAGCAGACAGGGAGCATGCTGGCGGAGCTGGAACGGGTCATGATCAAGGAAAGTCCCGATCTGGTGCTTGTGTACGGGGATACCAACTCGACTCTGGCCGGTGCGCTGGCAGCGGTCAAGCTGAATATCCCGGTTGGGCATGTCGAGGCCGGGTGCCGAAGCCGTGTGCGCACAATGCCCGAAGAGATCAATCGGATAGTAACTGACCATGTATCCACGCTCCGGTTCTGTGCCACCCCGTCTGCAGTTGAAAACTTGGCGGCTGAAGGTATTCGGGATGGCGTGCACTGGGTGGGCGATGTGATGTTGGAGATGCTCAGGAACGAACTGCCGCGTGCCGAAGCCACCTCGGATGTGTTGGACCGATTGAGTCTACGGCCAGCTCAATATCTTCTGGTCACCATCCATAGAGCGGCGAACACCGATGATCCGTCCCGGTTGGCGGCGATTCTCGAGGCATTGGGCTCTCTCGGAGAGACTGTGATTTTCCCCGTGCATCCACGTACCCGAAAGGCGATGAACTACATGCAGGTAGCGTCAACCGTGCGAATGATTGATCCAATCGGATACGGCGACATGCTTGTCCTGACACGAAATGCCCGCCTAGTCCTCACAGACTCGGGGGGAGTCCAGAAAGAGGCCTTCTTCCTAGGCACCGCGTGTCTGACCCTACGCGACGAAACTGAGTGGCACGAAACGGTGGTGGGCGGGTGGAACTGCCTGGTGGGAGTGAGCCCTCATGCGATCCGTGCAGCGGCTAAGTCAAAAAGACCGCAGGGGAATCCAGATGCGACCCCGTTTGGTAACGGTCAGTCAGCCCAGAAAATCGTTGAGGTCATCGAACAAGCAGGTTTCAAGAAACCATGAGGAAAACGGTTGCCATTACAGGCTCGGCAGGGTTCATTGGATCCAATCTTGCGGATAAGTTGGTCGCACTGGACTACCGTGTGATCGGCATCGATAATCTCTCCATGGGCCGCCTTGAAAACTTCAAACACCTGGTCGACCGCCATGATTTTGAGTTTCGTCAGGTTGACGTGCGCGATTTGACCGCTTTGCGCAATGCCTGTCGCGGGGCCGATGTCATTGTGCACCTGGCCGCTTACAAGATCCCGCGTTATGGCGGAGCCCTCGACACCCTTCTCATCAATGGCAAGGGAGCCGAGCATGTCCTGGAGATTGGCCGTGAGATCGGAGCGAAAGTCCTGCTCGCGTCGACCTCCGATGTCTATGGGAAGAATCCGAATCTGCCGTTCGTCGAGACTGGCGATTCCGTCTTTGGCGCGAGCACGGTTCCGAGGTGGAGCTATGCCGTGTCTAAGCTCTTTGAAGAACACCTTGCCTTGGCCTATCGCGAGGCGCATGGGGTTCCCGTTGTGCTCCTCAGATTTTTCGGCTCCTATGGTCCACGACAGCATTGTTCCTGGTGGGGGGGGCCTCAGGCGGTGTTTATCGACGCGGTGCTGAACGGACGTGAGATCGAGATTCATGGGGACGGACAACAGACCCGCTCGTTCACATTTGTCAGCGACACCGTGGACGGCATTGTCCGCGCCATGGAATCGGACAAGGCCGTTGGCGAGGTGCTCAATATCGGAAGCGACGCCGAAATTTCCATCCTCGATCTAGCGCGCCTCATCGGGGATCTGGCGGGTAGAAGCGGCGACCTGAAGCTTCGTTTCATTCCGTATTCCCGCATCGGCAAGTCCCCCTACGAGGATGTGCGCCGACGGGTGCCGGATCTCACCAAGTCCAAGAGCCTTCTTGGATTTTCCTGCCGGGTTCCCTTGAAAGAGGGCTTGCTCCAAACGATCGCCTGGCAAAAATCTGTTGGCTAGGAACTTAACCCCGAGGCAAGAAAAGAGAGTCCCATGAGGTCGAAGTGCTGACATTCATTGTTCCGGCCTATAACGAGGAGCAAAATCTTCCCAGGCTGTTTGCTTCCATCGAAACCGCAGCCCGCGATGCAGGGCTGCCGTATCGAGTCATCGTGGTGAATGACGGCAGCACGGACGGAACAGTCGCTCTGGTGGAGCGAAGCGCACGCACGATGCCTCTCGTACTGGTTTCGCAGCCACGGAATATGGGTGTAGGGGCAGCCTTTGATCGCGGATTCCGATATGCCTTGGAGTCTCTGGAAAAAGATGATCTGCTCGCCACGATGGAGGCGGACAATACGAGCGATCTGAGGATTTTGCCCAGGCTGATCCAACTGGTCCAAGTGGAGGGATGCGACATCGCGCTGGCGTCCTGCTACGCTCACGGGGGAGGAGTCGTCGGAGCAGGGTATATCCGGCGGATCCTCAGCGCCGTGGGTAACGGGCTTCTACGGTTGGCCTTTCCTCTTTCCGTTCGGACCTGGAGCTCGTTTTATCGCGTGTATCGCGGGGAAGCGATCAAGGCATGCTATGAAGTCTACGGCTCGAGGCTCATAGAGGAAGGTGGCTTCGTGTGTATGGTCGAGATGCTTCTGAAGGTGCAGGCGTTGGGTCTGAAGATCGCTGAAGTGCCCATGGTGCTCCGCCCGCAGAATCGCCTGGGCAGCAGCAAGATGAAAGTCATCAGGAACATCATCGACTATTTCCGGATCATGTATCGATACCGGATCGGCGACGGACGGCACATCTGGTCGGTGCCGCAACGTTGAGAGCTTGCCGGACGGTGGTGGTGGCCCCTTCGCGTCCCGGAGAGTTCGCAGAGGCGGCTGTCGCATGAAAGGGAATGAAGGCCATCACATCCACTATTTGCTGGCGGGCATCATCCTCGTTGGGTCCATTCCGAGGTATGCTCTCGTTGGGTATGGGTTTCCATACCTCTTTCATCCAGACGAAATGGCGCTCGTTCATGAGACCTATAAATTCTGGTTCAGCCTGCTGAGTCAGAATTTTTCGCTTTCCACGAACGTATTCTCGCATCTCCTTGCTCTTGTTCATGCCGTACAGTATGCGGTCTGTCGGAGCGTCGGCCCCTGCGCCTCCCTGGCCGATTTTCAGCAACTCGTGCTTCTCGATGATCCGAGCTTGTACCTGAGCGGCCGCCTGATGGCGGCAACGGTGGACCTCGGGAATATATTTCTGACCTACCGGCTCGGAGGGATGCTGTTCGGGACGGTGGCCGGTCTCGTGGGAGCTGCAGGATACGCGATCTCGGCCGTGCCGATCGTGAGTGCGACGTGGGTCAAAATGGACAGTGTCGCAGCGTTTTTTACGCTGCTCGCTCAAATTGGGATCCTGCAGGTCATGAAGGGACGGCTCACCGGTGGATGGTACGTGGCCGGATTCCTGACAGCGCTCGCGGTTTCGACGCGGATTAGCGCGCTCCCTATAATCGTGAGCCTGCTTGCCGCTTATGCACTGACCGCAAAAATGACCGTATCTGGAGAGACCGAAGACCGACGGGGTGTCTGGAGAGTGCTAGCCGGTATGGGGGGAGTGCTGGTGGTGTCGTACCTGTTTCTTTCATTCCGCTTTACGGAACTGATCAGCCATTTGGTAGGGCAGGAGCGTCTGTTCTGGACTCAGCCGTATCTGGAAGTCATTGCGTCCAAGGCAACCACCGTGTGGACCGGGGGGCAATGGCGGACCCCGGGGATGATCATTTTGGACAACGCGAGGTTTTACTCACGAGTCATGCTTGAAACGGTCGGCTGGCTTGGCTCGGCCGGGATCGTGGCGGGTCTGGGGCTGATCATTGCCAGGGCAGATCGTACGGCGATGATTTCACTTATTTTCCCCGGTCTCTTCCTGATCCCGGTGCTTCTTTTTCCTGCGCATGCGAGCTACTATATTCTCTCACTTCTTCCATTTCTTTTCTGTTACCTTGGTTTTCTTGTTCAATCCGCCCAGGGTATTCAGACATTGTCTCCTGCTGCCCGTCGGATCGGACTCGCAGTTCTGGCGGTGGCCTTGTTATGGAGCCCCGCCCAAGTGAGCGCGGCCTATGTTGGATACATGCTGAGGGGCACCGAGAACGACACAAGGGTGCGGGCCAAGGAGTGGATCGAATCTCACGTCCCATTCGGGCAGGCCCTTGCGATCGAGAAGTTCCATGAGCTTCCGACGCTGGCGCCACCGCTGGCAGAGGATCCGGAAGAGAACCGGGCGAAACTCCTGGCGACCCGTGACCTCCGGTTGGGGTCGGGAAAGGCAAGAGAGGAACGGCTGCGAGAGCCTCCCAATCGATTCTATCGGATCGTCAACATTACGATGGATCCGGTCTTTGGCCCACATGGCAAGCCGTTTGAAAACCAATACGATTTCGACCTTCTCCGGAAGCAACGGGTACAATACGTAATCACAGGCGATTACATACCAGACAGCTATATCCCGGGCATTACATATCCTCAATTCTTGAAAGTACGGGAAGCCTTCCTTGGCCGTCTTGCCCATGAGGGAGATTTGGTCGTCAGTTTCGTCCCGGACACCGGTGAACGGACGGAGGGGCTCATGAGGCTTCTTTCCTGGTATATGGTAGACCCTCCGCTGCACATTTATCGACTCTCAGCCACAAGACAGGACGAGTATCCTGAAGTCCCTTGAAAGTTGCTCGGCGTCGGCGAATCGTTCCGGACATGGAGAGATAGATGAAAATCCTGGGCTTTCATTGGGACCATCAATCGAGCGTGGCCCTGCTGGACGGCAAGGAAATCACGGCGTGCGTCTCGGAGGAGCGATACTCCAGGGTTAAGAACGATTCGAGATTTCCACAAGAGGCATCAAGGTACTGTATCGCGGCAGCCGGTGGATTCCATGC
>Ga0194121_10009834_pt1 | contig 11760 bp, 10 predicted proteins | sample TA2MahCa50mmetaG_FD_148609 | JGI IMG/M metagenome (GOLD analysis project Ga0194121, IMG submission 148609) | Freshwater microbial communities from Lake Tanganyika, Tanzania - TA2015020 Mahale Deep Cast 50m | ecosystem: Environmental > Aquatic > Freshwater > Lake | place: Tanzania: Lake...
ACGATCGCTGAGAGCCATTCGCGGGATTGAGCCTGCGGTAATCGCTAATTCTCTCAAACCTGCCGCTGTCACGCGCTGGATTGCCATCGCGATCGCTGAACAGCACGCGCAGGCCGGCTGCGGCAGCTGCCTCCAGTTCGCTGAGTGAATCGCTGATGAACAGAATCTGCTCGGGGGCACTTTGCATCTGTTCAGCAATGGCTTGATAGCTCAGTTGTTCCTGTTTGCTGCCCACCCGTGTGTCGAACCAGTGGCTGAAGAGTGATCGCAGATCACCGGCTGCGCTGTGGCCATAGAGCAGCTGTTGCGCTGGAACGGATCCAGAGGAATACACAGCCAGAACCAAGCCTTCGCTGTGCCATCGCTGCAGCGACTCCGCCACATCGCTGTACAGCGGAGCGACTAACTCTCCGCTCGCATAGCCTTGGCGCCAAATGCGCCCCTGCAGATCTTTGAGGGCCGTGAGTTTCACATCACGATCAATCAGATCCTGCAAGTAGGCGGCCACCCCTTGCACATCGCGCTGCCCTGGTGATGGCTGGCCCAGTGCCGCGGCTTTGGGATGGGGATCCGCCCGCCACGCGTTTTCGCTTTGCTCGATCAGGCTCAAGATCTCAGGATCTTGGGCATGCGTTTCAAGAAAGCCCGGCATGGCGCTACGGGCGTAGGGAAACAGAACCTGGGCGACAAAGCTCACTGGGCAGGTGGTTCCTTCGATATCCAGGAGCAGATGGGTGATGCTCATCGTGGGCTTAGATCGCTTGCGGACGTTGCATGAGGGCGTCGAGGAGCAGCCGCCGCCAGCGTTGCTCCAGCAGGAATTCGAGAATCTCCAGATGCCGTACCGCCGAACCAAGATTGCGGCCCCAGGCATAGAGGCCATGGCCTGCAATCAAAACGCCGTGCGGTGCATCTCCCAGTAAGGGCCTCACCCGCGTGGAGAGGGCTGGGAGATCCTGATCATTGGCGCACACGGGGATCGCAACGCTGCAGGCATGGGTGGTGATGCCTTCGAGCCCCTTGAGCATTTCCAGGTCGCGCAGCTCTAGATGGGTGTGTCCGTGAGGTGTTGCGTTGCCTGCCTGCTCGAGTGCCCACTGCGACAGCAAGGTGCCCGCCTGCGAGTGGGTGTGGAGCACCGCTCCAGCCCCGCAGCTGTTCACGATTTCCACGTGCAGCGCCGTTTCAGCGCTAGCCTTGCCTTTGCCGCCCAGCACCGAACCGGTGGCGCCCACTTGGATCAGATCACGCGGGGCCACGCTGCCTTTGTCGACCCCACTGGGCGCCATCAGCAGCAGCAGCGGATCGCGCTCCAGTACACAACTGAAATTGCCGCCGGTTCCATCACACCAGCCGCGCTGGTGAATGTTGGCCATGGCTTTGCTGAGGGCCGAGGCCAGAGCTGTGGTGTTGGCATTGGCCATCGGTGAACAACGCAGGCACCCTCAAGCAGCTTGGCAGCTGGGGCACCAGTGGCTGCTCCGGCCACTCAATTTGTCGCGGCGGATGGCCGTGCCGCACACCCGGCACGGTTGGCCGCTGCGTCGATACACCCAGGCGGCGTTGCCGTAATTGCCATTGGTGCCGGTGAGATCGCGAAAATCGCTGAAGGTGGTTCCGCCCGCCCCGATGCTGGCTTCCAGCACCTCCACCAGGGCTTGATGCAAGCGCTTGAGCTGCGTTGGCTTGAGCTGATGGCTGGGGGTGTGGGGTGCGATGCGGCTGATGAACAACGACTCATCGGCGTAGATGTTGCCCACGCCGGCCACCAGCGCCTGATCCAGCAGTGCCGTTTTGATCGGCCGGCTTGATCCTGCGAACTTGTCTGCCAGATGCTGCGGGCTGAACTCTGGGCTGAACGGTTCCGGTCCCAACCGGCGCAGCCCGGTCATCACCGAGTCCAGCGCTTCGCCCGGGGGCACCCACCACATTTCGCCAAAGCTGCGCATGTCCACGAAGCGCAGCTCCTGGCCTTGAGGATTCCAGATGCGCACGCGCGTGTGGCGGCAGGGTTCGGCTGGGGTGCTCATCCACAGGAATTGGCCTGTCATGCGCAGGTGCACGCCCCAATGCCCCGCAGGGGCACCATCGCGCTCAAGGCTGGCCATCAGATATTTGCCGCGCCGCAGCCACTGCTGCACTGTGCAACCTTCCAGCGCACTGCAAAACAATTCAGGCAGTGGTGGGGAGGCGATGGCGCGCGCCCGCAACACCTCCACGCGAGCCACCACAAAGCCACGCACCTGTTGCTCAAGCCCGCGCCGCACCGTTTCCACTTCGGGCAGTTCTGGCACGGGGCTCTGCTGGCTTGAGCGCCTCAGCCTGCCATGCAGGGAAGCCGGCAAAGCAGGCTGCCGTCACAAGAAAACCCCAGCCCACTGGGCCGGGGTTCAGTCAAGGAAAAACCTGAGCTCAACGCTTGCGCGCTCAGGCCTTCTCGAGCTCGCTCTCGGCGAAGTTGTTGGTGTTGATGCCGCCTTCAGAGCCGCTCACGCCGTTGTAGTTCACTTTCTCGAAGCGCACCACGACGGGGTAGCGGATGCCGGAGGTGTCGATCGAGGCGACGGTGCCGACTTCGTTGAACCAGTAGGACTCAGGACGCTTGATGCGCACCTTGTCGCCGCGGGAGATGGCCATCGCTGCGCAGGGAAAGGGGTGGCTGTCAGACGGAATGTACCCGCGCCGGGCGGGTGTTCTCACCGGCCGTCACGAAACGTGGCACCATCGACCTTCCCTGAGCGCATCCCGATGGCCGAGGCCCCGTCTTTCAGCCTCGATCTGCCGGATCCCGAGAGCGACAGCATCAGCTCGATGGAGTTCCTGGCCCGTATCGAGGAGGCCTGGGCCATCTGCGATCGCTTTGACCTTCAGACCGAGATCTGGCGGGGCCGCATCCTCAAGGCGGTGCGGGATCGGGAGCGCCGTGGGGGCGAGGGCCGTGGGGCCGGCTTCCTGCAATGGCTCCGGGAACAGGAGATCAGCAAAACCAGGGCCTACGCCTTGATTCAGCTGGCCGAATCGGCGGAACAGATGCTCGGCGAGGGGGTGCTGGAGGAAACCAGCGTGAACAACTTCTCCAAGCGCGCCTTCATGGAAACGGCCCAGGCCGATCCGGAGGTGCAGCTGATGATCGGCGAAGCCGCCAACGACGGCCAGCAGATCACCCGCAAGCAGGTGCGGCAGCTCACCGATGAGTTCACCGCCGCCACCAGCCCCTTGCTGCCCGAGGAAATTCGCCAGCGCACCGCTGAAAACCTGCTCCCGCCCAAGGCGGTGGCCCCCTTGGTGAAGGAGTTGGCCAAGCTGCCGGATGAGCAGCAGGAAGATCTGCGCAAGGTGCTCCGCGATGAGCCGGAGCTCGAGCGCGTGAAGGATGTGACCAGCACGGCGCGTTGGCTGAGCAAGGCCACCGAGGCCGGCCTTTCGGTGCGGGCCTTCCAGCAGGGTGAGCTCGATTTCGACAAGGCCATGCAGGAAGCGCTGAGGCTGGACGCTCTGGGGCTGCTGGCCGATGCGGTGGGCCAGGCTCAGGCCCTCGAGGCGGCGGTGCTCAAGCTGCACACCAGCTGGCGGCGGCTCAATGGCTTGCAGGAGCGCCTGTGGGTGGAGAGCGGCAGCAGCACGCCCCACCTGCGGGAGTTGCTCACCGCCCTGCAGACCCTGAGCGGCAACACCATGCGCGTGTCTCTGGGGGAGCTGGCGGGTGGCAAGCGGGTGCGGTTGCAGCTGGTGGAGGAGGCGCCCGATCAGCTCGAGGCACCACCGATTCCGGTGATCGCCCAGGCCGGCTGAGGCCGGCGTGATGGCGGATCGGCTCGAGCAGGCGCTGCAGGAACACTTCGGTTGGAGCAGCTTCCGGCCCGGTCAGCGGCCGGTGGTGGAGGCCATGCTCGAGGGACGCGATTGCCTGGCGGTGCTGCCGACCGGTGCCGGTAAATCCCTCTGCTATCAGCTGCCGGCGCTGGTGCGCGGCGGGTTGGTGCTGGTGATTTCGCCGCTCGTGGCCCTGATGGAAGATCAGGTGCAGCATCTGCAGCGGCGGGGAATCCCGGCGGCCTGCCTGCACCGGGGCCTCGATCCGGCGCGCCGCCGCGACCTGATCGCCCGGGTGCGTAGCAACCGGTTGCGGCTGATCTATCTGGCCCCGGAGCGCCTCCAGGTGGAAGCCACCCGCCAGCTGCTGGAGGATATCCACGAGCAGGGGCAGCTGGTGGGGGTGGCGATTGATGAGGCCCACTGCATCAGCGCCTGGGGGCACGACTTCCGCCCTGATTACCGCCGGCTTGGGCAGCTCCGGCGTTTATGCCCGGGCGTGCCGCTGGTGGCCCTCAGTGCCACGGCGGCGCCGCGGGTGCGGGCGGATCTGATCCGGATGCTGGAGCTGCGGAAGCCGCTGATTCAGGTGCGTTCCGCCCGCCGCGACAACCTTGCCTACGCGATGCGGCGCCGCCCCGCCGATCCGATGCCCCAGGTGCTGGACGCCCTGGCCGAAGCCCGCGGGGCCAAGCTGATCTATGCGCGCACGCGCCGCTCGGTGGAGAGCTGGGCGCGGCGGTTGTGCGAGGCCGGCGTGGAGGCCATCGCGTATCACGCCGGCATGGATCCTGAAAGCCGGGCCCTGGCACTCACCCATTTCCAGGAGCATGCGGCGCCGGTGTTGGTGGCCACGGTGGCCTTCGGCATGGGGGTCGACCGCCCGGATGTGGGCCTGGTGTTGCATCTCGATCTGCCCGCCAGCCCTGAGGGGTATCTGCAGGAGTCGGGCCGGGCGGGCCGTGATGGGCTGCCGGCCCGTTGCCTTGTGTTGTTTGATCCCGACGACCGCACCAGCCTGGGCTGGGCCATTCGTGCTTCGGCTGAAGCGGTGAGTGACCCCCAGGAGCGCCAGCGGGTGGAGTTGGCTCAGCAGCAGCTGCGGCGCATGGAGGCCGTGGCGGAAGGGCTGGCCTGCCGGGAGCAGGCGTTGCTGCTGGCTGTGGGGGAGCTTGTGCCGCCTTGCGGCCGCTGTGATCGCTGCAGCGAGCGGCAGGCCCTGATGGATTGGTCGGAGCAGGCGGCTGAGGTGCTGGCGCTGCTCGAGCAACGGGGTGGGGTGGATCTGCGCAGCCTGGGGGACGACCTGGCCCAGGCGGAGGGCGAGGAGGTGGAGCGCTGGCGATGGTTGGCCCGCCAGTTGGTGCAGGAAGACCTGATCGCTGAAAGCGACGACGGCGCCCAGCGGCTTTGGTTGCGCCCCGCGGGCCGCCGTTTTCTGCGGCAGCCCTGGCCCCTCAGGCTGGCGGCCTGATCAGCCGCCCTTGGCGGTGCAGAGGTCGTTGATCAGCTTGTGCTCGAAATCGCTCTGGGGTGCATCCCAGGTTTTCCAGGTGCCCGATTGCCCGGTGGCGTTGAGCCGCTTGGCATTGCAGTTGATGGCCAGGTAGAGGGGTTGGCCGTCGCTGTTGAGGCTGGGGGCCACGTAGCTGCCGCCCATGGGCTGCCAGTTGGCCCAGTCCACCTGGAGGGGGCCGTAGTTGCGCCAATCGGGTGAAGCCGGTTTGCCGGGCTTGCTGGAGGCGGCCGCTGCGGGCTTGGCCGCTGGTTTGGCAGCCACGGTTGTGGTGGCGGGTTTGGCTGCCGGCTTGGGTTCGGGCTTGGCGGCAACGGGTGCGGCTGCCGCGGGTGTGGCGGTTGCTGATGTGGAGTTTTCGGTGGCTGGCTTCGGCTCAGGTTTCGCGGCCACTGGTGCGGCTGCCGCTGCAGGGGCTGGCGAGGCCGCTGGTTGGGCCACCACAGGCTTGGCCGCTACCGGCTTGGCTGCCACTGGTTGGGCTGCCGGTTTGGCTGCGGGCTGTGGCGCTGGCTTCGCTGCCGGCTTGGCGGCCACGGCCTGCGGTTTCGGTGCCGGCTTGGCCGCCGCGGGTTTGGCGGCTGGCTTGGGTGTGCCCCGCAGCTTCAGGGTGCGGCCTACGTCCACCTGATTGGGATCGCTGATCCCGTTGAGGGCGACCAGGTTCTGCATCGACACGCCGTAGCGATCGGCGATCACCGAGAGGGTTTCACCGCTCTGCACCTTGTGTTGTGTGGCGTTTTTGTTCACCGCGGGCTTCGGTGCGGCGGCGGTGCGGGTCACGGGCACCTGGATGCGGCTGCCGGCCCAGAGGTCCTGCGGGCCGCGCAGGTTGTTGATCTCCATTAGGCGCTGCACGCTGGTGCCGTAGCGCTCGGCCAACTCCGACAGGGTTTCGCCCGGCTTCACGGTGTAGTTGGCGTTCACCGTGGTGGTGCGTGTCCCCCCTCCGCCGCCACTGGGTCGCGCCGGGGCCGCGCCAGGCACCTGGATGCGGCTGCCGGCCCAGAGGTCCTGCGGGCTGCGCAGGCCATTGAGCTGCATCAGGCGCTGCACGCTGGTGCCGTAGCGCTCGGCGATTTCCGAGAGGGTTTCGCCTGGTTTCACGGTGTAGTTGCCGCTGCCACCACCGCCGCGGCTGGCGCTGCTTCCTGCCGCGCCGGGCACCTGGATGCGGCTGCCGGCCCACAGATCTTGGGGACTGCGCAGGTTGTTGAGCTGCATCAACCGCTGCACGCTGGTGCCGTAGCGCTCAGCGATTTCCGAAAGGGTTTCACCGGGCTTCACCACAACCTCTCCGGCCAGGCCCGGCAGGGGCAGCAACAGGGCCAGGGCGAGTGCGGCAGCGGAGCGGCGGCGCATGGGGCGTGGGCGTTCGGCTGGAGGCACCATACGGGCCTTGGCCGGTGACGCCAGCCCCCGTTTGATAAGGCCTGGTGATCAGGCCTGGCCATCCATCTGGGGCTGAGTGGGGTGTTGCTCAGCCCAGCAGCCGCCGCACCAGCGGCAGCTTGCCGGCGTAGGGCGGGTAGCGGAAGGGCACATCCAGGCGGAAGGGCCGGCGCAGCACGCTGCGTTCGTGGGAGAAGGTGCGGAAGCCGGCTTCTCCGTGATACGTGCCCATGCCGCTGTTGCCCACACCGCCGAAGGGCAGCTCCGGCACACCCACCTGCATCACCACATCGTTGAAGCACACACCGCCGGAGCTGGTGCGCTGCAGGATCTGCTCCTGGGCGGCGCGCTGCTTGCTGAATAGATAGAGAGCCAGGGGCTTGGGGCGCTGGTTGATCCGCTCGATCGCCTCATCGAGGCCACTCACGCTCAGCACCGGCAGCAGCGGGCCGAACAGCTCATCCTGCATCAGGGGATCCTCAAGGCTGTCCACCCGGATCAAGGTGGGGGCGATGCGCCGTTGGCCGGCATCGCTCGCGCCGCCAAACAGCACCTGGCCGCGGCTGCGGGCTCCCTCCAGCAGGGTGTGAAGCCGCTCGAACTGGGCCTGATTCACGAGGCTCCCCAGATCTGGAGAGGTCAGGGGCTCGCTGCCGAAGCACTGCTCGATCCGTTGGCTCAGCCGCTGCACCAGTGGCGCCTGCACCGCCTCATCCACCAGCAGATAGTCGGGGGCGATGCAGGTTTGGCCGGCATTGAGGCACTTGCCCCACACCAGCCGCCGGGCACTCACCTCCAGATCCGCATCCCTCAGCACCACCGCCGGGCTCTTGCCCCCGAGCTCCAGCGTCACCGGGGTGAGGTGGCGGGCGGCGGCTTCCATCACCAGCCGGCCCACCCGTTCGCCGCCAGTGAAGAAGATGTGATCGAAATGCTCCTGCAGCAGCGCTTGAGCCACCGGTCCATCGCCCTGCACCACCTGCACTGTGTTGGCGGGAAACGCAGCGCTGAGTAGCTCGGCGATCAGGGCACTGGTGGCGGGAGCGTGTTCGGAGGGCTTGAGCACCACCGTGTTGCCCGCCGCCAGGGCGCTCACCAGGGGCTGCAGGCTCAGCAGGAAGGGGTAGTTCCAGGGGCCGATCACCAGCACGCAGCCCAGCGGCTCGCGGATCACCTCCGCCCGGCCCGGCTGCATGAACACCGGCAGCCCCACGGTCCGTGGTGCCATCCAGCGGCGCAGGCGGCTGCGCACCAGCTGGATTTCCTGCTGAACGGCCACCAGCTCGAAGTAGGCCTCAACCGGTGGTTTGCCCAGATCGCTGGCCAGAGCGCTGAGCACGGCATCGCGCCGCTCGGCGATGGCGCGCTCGAGGCGGTTGAGTTGCTCCAGCCGCCAGGCGCGCGGGCGTGTGGTGCCCGCGCTCACGGGCTGCCGCATCGCGGCAATGGAGGTGGAGAGCAGCATGAACAGCAGTCTTCGGGCTGGGCTCAGCCCAAGGGGTCGTGCTCGGGATGCTGCCGCAGAGGGCCCTGCATCTGCTGACGCAGGGCTGCGATCAGAGCCTGCAACGCCGGCTGCTCGCTGAGGTCATGGCGCAGCAGGATTACGTCTTGGCCGTCCGGATGCTCCCGCAGCGGGAGCTCAACCAAATCCGTGGCGTCTGCGCTGCGGGAAGAGGCGGGCCGGGTGAGCACCGCCAGATCGAGCACGCGCTCCTGCAGCAGCCGCTCCACCTGCAGGAGGTCGCCGCAGTGCTGCACCAGCGTGGGTTGCTGAGCTTCGATCAGCGTGGCGGCGGCATGGCCGCAGGCGAGCCAGCGGGGTTCGGCAGGCGTGGCCTGCAGGCGCATCCACTGCGATGAACGCCTGAGCCCCTCGAGCAGCACCTGATTGGCGCTGGCCCGGTAGCGGCCGTCGGTGTGTTTGCGGAATTCGAGGCCGAGCCGGCGGCTCACCTGGCGGTAGATGCGAGAGATCGAGCTCTGGTCGCGCCGGGTGATCTGGGCCACAACGCTGGTGCTGGGGGTGATCTCCAGCAGATCGAGCACGGGCAATCCGTCGAAGAGGATGTCGGCCAAGAGAACAGGCTCTCCCTATGCAAAATCTGCAAGCAGGGAGCCCTTCGCTTCAATCCCCAGTGGTGGGTAGAGCCTGAAGCCCGCTGTCTGGGGCTGGTTGGGCGGGAAAGAGCAGTTGGAGTGAGGCACCGCCGCGGGCGCTGGTGCCGCAGCGCAGCGCGCCGTGGTGGTTCTCCATGGTGGTGCGCACCACAAACAGCCCCAGACCACTGCCGGTGCTCTTGGTGGTCTGCAGTGGGGTGTTGTCGAGCAGTGCGGGCGGCAGGCCTGGACCGTTGTCGTCGACCGCCAGGCACCACTGCCCCGCCTCAGCCGCCAGGCTCAGGCGGATCCAGGGATCCGGCACGGTGCTGTCGCTCACGGCTTCGGCGGCGTTGCGCAGCAGGTTCACGATCGCGATCTGGATCTGAACCGGATCGCCATCGATCCAGGCCGGCTCCTGCTCGCGATCCAGTGCCTCGCTGTCCACCGTGAGGCGGCTCACCGGCCCCCCGGAGCGGGCATAGAGCAAGGCACTCTGCGCCACCTCCCGCAGATCCAGCCGCTGATGCTCGGTTTGCACGTTGCGGAGCAGGGCTCGCATCGTTTCGATCGTGAGCACCACGCGATCGGCTTCCTGGCGGATGCTCTGCAGTTGGGCCTGCCAGGCTTCCGGTAGCTCAGGGCTGCCGGGCTTCTGGCTGCGCTCCAGCAGTAGCTGGCTGTTGAGCAGCAGCACGCTCAGGGGCTGGTTGATCTCGTGGGCCACGGCGGCGGCCTGCAGGCTGCTGCGCAGCTTGTCTTTGAGCAGGGCGAGGGTTTGCGCGTCGCGGAAGCGCTCCCGCTCCTGCGCTTCCCGCAGGTTGGTGGTGAGCGCGTTGTAGCGCTCCACCAGCTCGCTGATGGCGCCATCCAGGGCGATCAGCTCCTCACCGGCATTGCCGCTCAGGCCGCTGGTGAAGTGGAGCCCTTGCCCGGGCGCCGGGCTGGGGGCCGCCAGCGCTTCCCCCAGTTGCCGGGAGGCTGATTCCAATTGGTTGAGCGGATCCAGCAGGGCGCGGATCTGGCGGCTGATCAACACCACCGCACCGGCCAGGGCTGCAGCTGCCGCGAGCAGCGCCAGCACACTGCTGCGTTCGGCCGCGGCGCTGGTGGGGCCAGCCGCCAACGCCGTGAGCAACGTCCAATTCAGCCCCTCCTCTTGGCCCCAGGGACTGGCCTGCAGCGTGTAGGCCTGGCCAGCCACGCGAATACGTTGTGGGGAGCTGGGGCTGCCGCTGCGAGTCTTTGCGGCTGCGAACGTCACGCTCAGTTGCTTGATCAAGGGGTTGCGCAGGTCGCGCAGATTGGCGCGCTGCACCGTGCCCTGCTTCTGGGCCAGGGTGAGCTCGGGTCGTGAGCAGGCCACCAGATCGCCATTGGGTTCCACGATCACGGCGATCCCCTTTCGCTCTTTCCACACCCCCTGCAGCCAGGTGCTCAGGTGGCTGAGCACCATGTCCACCCCCACCACGCCCTTGAGGGTGCGATCCGGGCCGAACAGTGGTGCGTTGTAGGAGATGGAGAACACTTCAGGCTGGTCTTCCCAGGCGTAGATCGAGCTCCAGCTGGGCTTGCCCGCCTTGGCGGTGTCCACATACCAGGCTTCTTCATGGGTGGCCGTCATGCCTGGGATTCGCTCGAGCAGAGCGCCGCGCCGGCCGTTCGCCCTCATGGCGTACACGGCCATCGAGCCGCGGCCGCTGCGAATGGTGTCTTCGTTGAGGAGTAGATCGCCCTCTGCGGTGCGCTCCAGGCCCACAAACGACCCATCGGCGTTGCCGATGTTGATGTAGTCCACCGGGAACACCCGCATCTGGTTCCAGAAGCGCTCCGCGATCGCTTCAAAATCCCGTTCGCGCGCCGGATCGGCCTTCAGCCAGTTGAGGTTGAGGTTGTTGATCCAGATCGGGTAGCTGAGCTTGCTGGACAGGCGAATGGAGAGATCCACCACCGAGGCGTTCTGGCGGTACACCTCGCTGAGCTCGAGGCCGCTGCGGCGCCCGAGGCTGTAGCTGAGCAGGCTGAAGCCGCCGGTGACGAGCAACAGCTGCACCGCGCTCACGGCGGCCAGCCGGTTGGCGAGTCGCTTGGGTCGCGCGAAAACCCCACGGAGCTGCAGGTTCAGCACTCAGCCCTCCACCGCCTCGAGGCGGCTTCTCAGCGAGGCCTGCCGCACCAGTTCGGCGCCACTCACGCCGAGCTTCTGGGCGATGGCCTTCCGGTGGGTTTCCACCGTGGCCACGGAGAGATCGGTGGCACGGGCGATTTCCTTGTTGGTGAGGCCCTGGCCGATCAGGCCATAGATCTCCTGCTGCCGAGGTGTGAGCGGCTCCGGGTTCTGAGGCAGGCAGCGCTCCAACACCTGGGTGAGCTGCGCGAAGGCTGAGGTTTTGTCGACCACCCCCACGATCAGCGGCTGCAGCCATGCCGGGCAGACAAAGCTGCTGGCCTGGCCGGAGAGCACCACCACCTTGGAGTCCGGCCTGGCTGTCGCCAGGGTGTGGGCCACAGCCAGGCCGTCGCCATCGGGCAGGGCCAGATCGAGGATCAGCAGATCGGGTGGGTCATCACCGCTGCAGAGGGCGATGGCCTCGGCCTGGCGCGTGGCTGTGGCCACCACCTCGAGGCCAGGCATGGCCTCGAGCATTGAGCGCAGCAGCTGGAGGAACATCACCTGGTCTTCCACGATCAGGCAGCGCAGTTCCCGGGGTGTCGCTGGCGGTGATGCGGTCATCCAGCGAACTTGACGCACAAACTGATCAAAATCCTGCCGGATTGCGGCGGATTTGCACAGCTTTGGGCTGTTTTTTGAAAGCCCTTGACGAGACTTGAACTCGTGACCTCTCCCTTACCAAGGGAGTGCTCTACCGCTGAGCTACAAGGGCATGTGGAAGGTGGGCCGGGCTGGATTTGAACCAGCGTAGGCAGAGCCAGCGGAT
>Ga0194121_10009843_pt1 | contig 11754 bp, 10 predicted proteins | sample TA2MahCa50mmetaG_FD_148609 | JGI IMG/M metagenome (GOLD analysis project Ga0194121, IMG submission 148609) | Freshwater microbial communities from Lake Tanganyika, Tanzania - TA2015020 Mahale Deep Cast 50m | ecosystem: Environmental > Aquatic > Freshwater > Lake | place: Tanzania: Lake...
ACTACTACGAAGTTGCAGCCAACGCCCTGCGTGTGCCGACCTTCAAGAACGTGCAGGAAACAGTCGTCGAGTTGAATCCGGATGGCACCATCACGCCATACCTCGCCGAATCGTGGGAAATCAGTGCAGATGGTCTCGTCTACACCTTTAAGATTCGGCAGGGTGTGAAGTTCCATGATGGCTCGGGCCTCGACTCGGCCGACGTCAAGTACTCGATGGAAATCAACGCGAAGTCACCGAATAGCAAGCTGAGCGCCGCCCACCTCAATGTGGCGAGCGTCGCGGCACCCGATGGAAACACCGTTGTCATCACACTGAAGCAGGTGAGCTCGACGTTCCTCAAGGATCTCGGCATGTCCGCTGGCTACGTCGTCCCGGAGAACTTCCTGACGGATAACGACCCCAACACCACGATGATCGGAACCGGTCCTTACGTGTTCGGCAAGTACCTCCCAGACACCAGCCTCACCATGACGCGCTTCGCGGACTACTGGGGTGAGTTGCCATTCTTTGAAGTGTTGGATTGGCGCTTTATCGACGACGAAACAGCGTCGCTCAACGGCATGCTTGCTGGTGAGTACGACCTGAACGTTGCGGTGCTCGCCGAAGGCCTTGAGCGTGTCGATGCGTTCGAGACCGACTCGAACTTCACGGTCATTCTCCAGGGTTCGACTGAGAACTCGTACATGTGGTTGAACGTCAACGACAAGCGATTCCAGGACATCCGCGTACGTCAGGCGTTCGCGCATGCAATCAACCGTGAGGAAGCAATTGCCGTGTACAACGGTGATGCCCGCCCCACTTGCTTGATGGTGATGCCTGACTCCGAGCCGTACAACAGCGACTACTGCCCGTACCCGCTTGATCCCGCAAGGTCCAAGGCACTGCTTGCCGAGGCTGGCTATCCGAACGGTATCGAGGTCGACTATCCATTCGTGACGGTTGCCTCGCACCCGTTCACCATGGAAGTCCTCACCCAGCAGTTCGCCGCTGCCGGCATCACGGTGAAGAGCCGTGGCGAAGACCTCACCACCTGGCTGGACAAGACCTGGACCAAGGGCAACTACGGCATGAGCGAAATCCGCGACTCCGCCAGCATCCTGCAGTTCGGCTGCAAGGGCGGACGCGAGCCGTTGGGCAAGAGCTCCAGCCTGTGCATCCCAGAGTTTGAGGCGAAGTTGGCCAAGGCCGATGCCTACCTCAGTTACAACGAGCACCTCGCTGCAATGAGCGATCTTGCAAAGACCTTTGCTGATTTGGCTTGGGTGAATGCAATCGCTGCCGTACAGGTACCGATGATTACTAGGGCCGACCTCACGGGCATCCCCGCGGTCCGCGTGAACGACGGTGTCGACTTGCGCAAGGCACGTTGGGGTAACTAGTTGAAACGTTTGGCGGTTCGGCAACGGTGCCGAACTGCCAAACACGGTAAAGACCGCCCGACGGTTGCGTACCGTCGGGCGGTCGTTTACTTTCTAGAAGTCAACAGAGGGGTTTCTTAATGCTGAAGCACACACTGCGCTCGCTCTTCACGCTGATCTTCACCGCTCTGGTCGGTTCAATCGCGGTGTTCGTCCTGCTTCGTCAGCTCGGCGGCGACATCGTCACGGTTTTCCTCGGTCGCGACGCCGCACCAATCGATGTGTCATATATGAGGGAAGAACTTGGTTTGAACCAGCCTCTCATCATGCAATACCTCGACTGGCTCGGGGGCATCGTCACCGGTGATCTCGGGAAGTCCTACGGCATGGGCTACGACATCTTCGACGAGCTCATACGCCGCCTCGGTCCCACCCTCATGCTCACGCTCGGCGGCCTCATCGTGTCCGTCCCCCTTTCGCTCATTTTCGGCACGTACTCCGCAATCAACTCCAAGAAACTGCGCAGCGGAATCGTCGACGTGTTCACCCAGGTCGGTATTGCGATTCCCGCGTTCTGGGGCGGCCTGCTGTTCGTCCTCGTGTTCGCCGTTCGCCTTGGCTGGCTACCCACCGGTGGGTACGTCTCGTTCACCGACGATCCCATTCAGGCACTTCGCTCGGCGATCCTCCCGGTGTTGGCGCTGAGCCTCGGCGTCACTTCCGTCTTCACCCGCTACGTACGCACCGCCATGCTCGACGTGATGAACGAGGACTTCATGCGCTCCGCCATGGCCCGCGGGCGCACCCGCCGCAGTGCGGCACTGGTGCACGGCGTGCGCAACGCCTCGATTCCGCTGGTTACCGTCGCCGCCCTTCAATTCGGTCAGCTCATCGCCGGAGCGGTCGTCATCGAGAACGTCTTCGTCCTACCAGGAGTCGGCCGTCTGATCGTCACCGCCACCCTCGGACGCGAAGTGGTGGTCGTTCAGTCGCTGGCTCTCGTCATCATGCTCATCATCCTCGTAATGAACTTCCTCGTGGACATCGCCTACGGGTTCCTAGATCCGCGCATCCGAGACAAGGAGTCATCCGATGCCTGACGCCATCGCCGCCGTGACCAGCGACGACGCCCGCCCACCAAAGCTCCGTTTGTCGAAGCGGCTGCGCAGACTGCCGATCACGTTGTACCTGGGTGGCACCCTCGTGTCGCTCTTTGTTCTGGTGGCGATGGTCTCGTTCATCTGGACACCGTATCCGGCGAACAAGCTCAACCTCACCAACCGCCTCGCCCCGCCGGGAACCCCGGGATTCCTGTTTGGAACCGATCGTGCCGGCCGTGACGTCGTCACCGAACTCATGCTTGGTGCGCGCAACTCTCTGTATGTGAGCGTCGTATCGACCATCGTCGCCATGTTCCTCGGCTCGCTGATTGGACTGTCCATCGCCGGTTCGCGCCGCGTGCTGCAGGGCCCGTTCACTCGTCTCGTCGACGCCGGGCTCGCCCTGCCCGGAATCCTGACGGCCCTCGTGTTGGCGGCCAAACTCGGACCAGGCAACACCACCGCAACCCTCGCCATCATCACCTGGCAGGTCCCCGTGGCAGCGCGAGTCACCATCGGTCCCGCACGACAGATACTCGCCCTCGATTTCGTTGAGGCGGCATACGGATACGGTCGTCGAAAGTCGTACGTGCTGATGCGCCACGTGTTGCCCAACATCAGCCCGTTGCTGATCGTGCTCGGCTCGGTGATGTTCGCCGCGGCGATCCTCATCGAGGCGGCGTTGGCGTTTCTCAGCGTGGGTGTGCAACCACCGACCTCGTCGTGGGGTCGATTCCTCAACGAGACGCAATCCCTGCTCGAGGCAGCGCCTTACCTCATGTTCTTCCCCGGCGTGGCGATCGTGCTGACGGCACTCGGCTTCAACCTGCTGGGTGACGGTCTGCGCACGGTGCTCGATCCACAACAAGCCCGAACGGGAGTCGCGTGATGCTGAACCTCCGCAACCTGCGCGTCACCATCGACGACTACGAGATCATCAACATCGACGAACTCACCCTGCAGCGAGGGGCACGCCTCGGGCTGGTCGGCGAATCTGGTTCGGGCAAGACGATGACCGCCAAGGCAATCGCCGGACTGCTGCCCAACGAGGCAAAGGTGACCGGTGAGGTCTTCTTCGATGGCAAGAATTTGCTCACCTTGGGCGATCGAGATTTCGCCAAGGTGCGCGGCAAGCGAATCGGCTTCGTGTTCCAGGATCCTGCTCGTTCCCTCAATCCGATGATGCGCATCGGCAAACAGGTGTCGGAGGCAATTCGAATCCACACCGACCTGAAGGGCAAGGCGGTGATCGAGAAGGTGATTGACCTGCTACGCCAGGTACAACTGCCGGAACCCGAGAGCCTCCTACGTCGCTACCCGCACCAGCTCTCCGGCGGTCAACAGCAACGAGTGATGATTGCCGCGGCAATCGCTGCCGATCCAGATCTGCTCATCGCGGACGAACCAACCACCGCTCTCGACGTGACGGTGCAAGAGGAAATTCTCCGTCTGCTCATCTCCTTGAGTGAGCAACGAAAGATGAGCCTGCTCTTCGTCAGCCACGACCTCGGTGTCGTGCGCTTCGTGTGCAACCATGTGGCGGTCATCTACGGCGGCAACATCGTCGAAGCCGGCGATGTCGACAGCATGGTCAACCGACCACAGCACCGCTATACCGCCGCACTCTTGGCAGCCAATCCGGGAATGCCCAAGGACGATAACTTCTCGGCCTTCATCGGTCGACGTTTGCGGACCATCACGGGTGCGGTGCCGGCAGTCGGCAGGTTCCCGAGTGGTTGTCGATTCCGTAACCGTTGCCAACACGCGTCCGACAAGTGCGCCACCACCCCGCCCGTCACCGCCAGCTCGCCCGATCACCGTTACCTCTGCTGGCATCCCGCGCAAGGAGGTCAGTCGTGACTACGTCCACCACCCCACTCGTTTCCGTCGAGCAGATGTTCTTCCACTACCCCCGCGCCAAAATCACCATGGGCGGCAGTGGCTGGACGCTGCATGACATCTCGCTGAGCATCGACTTGAAGTCGACGGTGGGCATCGTCGGAGAGTCCGGGTCCGGAAAGTCCACCCTCATCCGCGTGATGTGCGGCCTCTTGCGACACCAACAGGGAGCCGTGCGCTTCAACGGCAAGGACATCAGCGAGTACCCGGGAGATGGTGCCAACGAATTGCGCCGACAAAACCAGATCGTGTTCCAGAATCCTCGCCGATCACTCGATCCACGGATGACCATCCGCCGCTCACTCACCGAACCGATTCACGCGCTCCAAGATCGGACGCCCGATGACGACGAGCTCGTCACATCCACCAAGCGCGTCGGCCTCGGGCCCGAGGTGTTGTCACGGTTCCCGCACCAGTTGTCGGGCGGTCAACTCCAGCGCGTGGGCATCGCCCGGTCGCTGTCGGTGAATCCCACGATTCTTTACGCCGACGAACCGGTCAGTGCACTCGATGTGTCGGTGCAGGCCCAGGTGCTCAACCTGCTCATGGACCTACGCGACCAGATGGGTCTCACGCTCGTCATGGTGTCGCACGACCTTGGCGTCGTAAGTCGCGTGTGCGAGCACATCATCGTGATGCGACACGGACGAATCGTTGAGGCAGGCCGCACTTCGGACGTGCTGTCACATCCGGCATCAGACTACACCGCGACGTTGCTCAAGGCAGCGCGCGCGGCAAGCCTCGAGCGCTCATAACACGATTCACGCAGCTACGCCGTCGGTCGCACTAGCGACCCGACCTGCTCAATGATTGGAACGGATGCTGACCGCGTGGCAAGCAACGCTGTGTGTCGGCGAAAGTTGAGTCAACTCCGGAGCAGTCTCAGCACATACATCGGTGGCAACTGGGCAACGACTTCGAAACACACATCCTCGCTTAACGTCCATGGGGCTGGGAATCTCCCCTGACATACGGAAATTTTGGTCTCTCTCGGCTGATTTGATCTTCCTGCTGGGAATCGAGCGCAGCAGCGCCTGCGTATAGGGGTGCGCTGCGTTTTCGACCAACTCCGACTGCGAGCCAACTTCCATGATTGATCCGAGGTACAGAACCGCAACTCGATCGGCCACATGGGTTGCGAGTGGCAAGTCGTGGGTGACGAAGATACTCGCCAGCTGGGCATCGCGCTTAAGGTCTTGAAGAATCTGTACGACCTGTGCTTGGTTGGCGACATCGAGAGCGCTTGTCGGCTCGTCCAACAAGAGAACTTGTGGCGAACTGATCAAGGCCCTTGCTATTGCTACTCGCTGTTTCTGGCCACCACTTAGCTGGAACGGATATCGATCGAGGAAGTCTCGATCGAGTTTCAACATGTCGAGTAGGTGATCAACCTTCGAACTCTGACTCTGCTTCGCGCCCGACGAATGTAGAGGGTCGGAGATGATGCGTCGAACCGTCAGCCGCTGATTGAGGCTCGCATTAGGATTCTGAAACACCATCGCTATCCCGGCATCGATTGCGCGGGTAAGTGATGGATCGTGAGCACTACCATCAATTCGAATCTCGCCACCAGCAATCGGAGCCAGTCCGGAAATTGCACGAAGTACGGTGCTCTTACCGGACCCGGACTCTCCAACCAGTGCCAGGGTCTCGGCGGCAGATACATCAAAGGACACTCCTCGGACCGCCCTCAATATGCCGGCGCTGAAGATCCCTTGTGCTATGCGATAGTCAACCGATAGTTGCCGAAGTGAGATTCCTGGAGTCGACCTTTCAGCCACGGCTCGACCAGAATTCCGTGTCTTGGAAAAACCCGACTTTCTCGAGTCGCGGTATCGAGCGGATTAGTTCATTCGTATAGGGGTGGGATGGCTTTCGTACTACCGAGTCTGCTGATCCGGCTTCAATTACAACTCCGTCCTTCATGACCACGATGTGACTTGCGATATCAGCAACAAGATCAATGTCATGACTGATGAAAATGATTGACAGTTCGAACTCATCCTTCAGGCGCTTGAGCAAACGAATAATCTGAGCCTGAAGAGTTACATCGAGTGCCGTTGTTGGTTCATCGGCTATGAGAACACCGGGCTTCCCTATCAGCGCAGCAGCAATAACAGCTCGCTGCTTCATCCCACCACTCAACTCGTGCGGATACTGACGAAGCCTACGTTCGACATCCGGAATTTCGACCGCCTCAAGCATTTCGCGTGCAATCGACCTGGCGGCGGACAAGTCAACCCCACGATGTCGTTGCGGTTGTACAAGCAATTGTTCGACTGTCAGTAATGGATTCAACGCGGCCTGCGCATCCTGAAAGACGTACCCGATTCGGGAGCCCCTCAATGTCTCCCAAACTGAATTCTCGGTACTTCCGAGATCAATCGATGTGCCGCCCAGCCGCATCGTGCCGCTCACTTCACATTGGCGAGGGTCAAGCAATCCCGCGACTGCCATACCGAGCGTTGACTTACCAGACCCCGATTGACCTACTATCCCAACGATCTCTTTTCTAGGTACCTCAAGATTCGCATCTAATACCGCTGGAGCCCCCCGACGACCTCTGTAGGTGACCGTTAGGTGTTGCACCTCTATTGCAGATTGCAAGCCGTTGCCATTGGAGTCGCTCATGAATCAGGCCCTGACAGGATTTCGCTTGAGATCGAGTTTGTCGACCAATGCGTCGCCAATTTGATTCACAGAAATCACCAGCAGCACGAGTACAGCCGCGGGGAAGAATATCAAACGAGGTTCGGTGGAAAGGAAGCCCTGGTTTTCGGTGAGCAGGATGCCAAGGCTTGGCAGCGGTGGACGTACCCCCAACCCGAGGTACGACAAGGTGGCTTCTGCAATCATCGCGAATGCTGCGATGCTCGACGCCAACACAAGGATGCTGCCTTGAATGTTTGGTAACACATGCACAAAACACTGCCGAAATTTCGGCGAGCCGTACATCTGGGCAGAGAGCAGGTAGTCCTGTTGGGCTTCGACGAGTGCGACGTTGCGCACGTATCGGACCACGATCGGGATATAGATGATCACAAGAACAACCATGGCCGTCTGAATACCGGAGCCGAGGATCGTGATGAGCACCAAGGCGAGGAGAATCTGTGGAAATGCGAAGAGCACCTCCAGTATCCGACCGATTGACATATCAAGCCATCCACCGCGAATCGCGCTGTAAACACCGATTGGTGCACCGATCGCTATGGACAGAAGCGACACGGTTACACCAACACCGAGCGAGATAACGACCCCTAGCGACACCCGAGTGAGATAGTCGCGCCCGTAACTGTCAACCCCGAAGAGATGCGACGAACTTGGAGTGGCGAGTCTTTCGCCAGCACCAATATCGTCATAGGAGTAAGAGCCCATCAAGAGCACAAGTCCCGTAGCGATGAAAAGCAGGGCGAGAACGAAGAAACCAATTCGAATTCTCTGACTGGGAGAAAAACGTGACGTGCTCACTGTGTTCGCTCCATCTACTTTCTCAGTCGCGGATCAACGAAGAAGAGTGACAAATCAACCAAGAGGTTGATCAATGTGAACCCCACGGCAAACAACAAGACAGCTGCTTGAACCATCGGATAGTCCCGGCCCGAGATTGCATCCACCGTAAGTTGTCCAACGCCGGGGTAACCGAATATTTCTTCAACGACTACGGATCCCCCGAAGAGGTAGCCGATCTCGAGACCCACAGTGGTCAACGTCGGAAGTGCAGCGTTCCGATAGATGTGCCAGCGGTAAACCTTCCGCTCGGGCAGCCCCCAAGACTTGGCGGCTACGACATAGTCGGCCACGGTCGCCTCGACGATGCTGGTCCGAAGAACTCGTGCAGTGAATGCCGAGAGAGCGAGACCGAGAGTTATGCACGGAAGAATCATGGCGGTCAACCAACGACGGAAATCAGACTTTGGGTCAACCCATCCACCAGCTGGTAGCCACTTGAGTATCACGGCAAAGATGTAGACCAGGAGCAATCCAGTAATGAATTGTGGAACTGATATGAGGAGTCCGTTCAACCCCATCAGGAATGACCCAGCCTTCTGATCACGGCGACGGGCCGACACCGTGCCTAGCGGTATGGCGATTGCGAGACCGAATAGAAGGCCACCGATCATCAGATGCAACGTCCTCAGGAAACGATCAAGGATCTGCTCGTTGATTTTTGCGCCGTTGATGAGCGAATAACCGAAGTCACCCGTAAGCGCTGCACGGATCCAGTCCAGATACTGAATGAAAAAATTCCCATCCAGTCCTAGACGTTTGCGCATCAGTGCAGCGACTTCGGGATCGAAGGCACGCCCCAGCAACGCCGTCGCCGGATCGCCCGGGATGAGCCGGACCATGGCGAAAATCAGGAACGAACTGACCACGAGCGTCGCCAAACTTCCCAACAGCCGGGTAGTCAGGTAACGCAAGGTCATTGAGTTACCGGTCTACTTTTCGAAGTGGCTACGAAAGTTCTGCTTCCGGCCAGATGATGTACTGGATGAAACCACCCATGAACTCCTGGTAGTTGGTGTTCTTGTAAGCGGCAGGCAGTACCTCGGCAACCAGTGGGATGAACCCGGTGTCTTCCAACATCGAGATGAGCTGGACTTCCTTGTAGATCTCGAACCGCTTGTCATTGTCAACCTCTCGCAGCCCCTGGTCAAGCAGCTCGTCAACTTTGGGGTTGCTGTAGAAGCCGCAGTTTCGCGCTCCAGTCGATCGGATGTAGTACTCATGAAGTTCCGACACGTCCGGTGACAGCGCGTCACCGAGTACAACCATGTTGAATTCCTTGCGATTGAACATTCGATCGATCACTGCTGGAGTCTCTTCAATCTCCACGGTGATATCGATTCCAATCTCAGCAAGGTTGTCCTTCATGATCGTCGAGAGCCCAATGAAGTAGTCCACATTTGGGGTGTAGATCTTCTCCGCAAAGCCAGAAGCCAATCCGGCCTCAGCCAAGAGTGCCTTCGCCTGCTCGATGTCGCGCTCGTACTCGAGTTCCTTAACGTAGAAGGAACTCTCCGGCTTCAGCATCGAGAAGAACGGCCTGCTTACCGCATTGAACGGTCCATCGACCATCGCCTGACGATCGAAAGCGAGTCGAATCGCCTTGCGCACCATGGGATCTGCTGTGGGACCTGACTTGCAGTTGTTGATGAGATAACAGACGCCTGGTTCAAGTGGCAGATAGCTCAACTCGCCGGCGTCAGCTCGTGCAGTGAGATCTTTGGCCTGCGATAATGAGGTCGGGTAGACCCAGTTCTTTCCGCCCGCCAAGAACGCTTGGGTACCGGCATTCGAATCGTTGAAGTGCTCCATCCTGACGGTGTCAAGGGTGATTCGGTCAGCCTCGCGATAGTTGGGGTCCTTCGTGTACTCAACGTAAGAACCCTGTACCCACTCCTTGAACTTGTATGGTCCGCAACCACTGGGGTTGAGTGCCTGATCGGCCATAGTTGCGACCGCAACGATGGGGAGTCTCGTCACTGCGTAACGGAATGCGACATCGGCCTTGGGTAGATTCAGTTGAACCGTTAGGTCATCTGCGGCAACCGCTTCAACTCCCTCGAATCGCGAGTTGAGCCAGGCACCATTGTTCTTGTCCTGAATCCATGCGACGAGATCGACGACAGCCTGCGCGTTGACGGGCTCACCGTTTTGGAAATTGACTCCCGAACGTATCTTGTACACGATGGTCTGCGGATCTGGCTGCTCAACGCTCTCGGCAAGGGACGCGTAGAGGTCACCGTTGATTGCGACGTACTCGAGCCAGTCGTGGCATGGACCGGCAGCATTGAGAGCTGCGCCCTGCGCATTGGTGATGGGATCGAGCGAGGACGGAATCTGCTGGGTCATCACACCGACCAACGTGCCGCCCGAAGAATCACCATCCGAACTACCAGAGCAGGCAGCAAGAATTCCACCCAGAGTGACCACGCCACCCATGGCTGCAATCAGTTCACGACGGGACAAACTCTGGCCCCACGATCCGACATAGTGCAATTGTTGACCCTGGTCTTTTTTCTTGCTCATGGCTGTCTCGCTCTCCTGCTGAGTAGTGATGTGAAGTTCAATAACGATATAAATTCCTCAAAACATTTATAAAATAGTCACGCGAGATTATAGACATTCCAATTCCCATATGTCAAATGTCACAATTGGAGGTTGGGGGTGAGGTCGCTCGCGGGGCCCACGGGGCCCTTGCCTGGGCACGGCAAACTATATATACTTTTTCACCATGAGCAGTCGCTCGTCGCTCACACCAGAGCAACTGAAGCACTTCCAGCGCGAGGGCTACGTGGTGATTCGTCAGGCGTTCGACCCCGATCGTTGGTTGACGCCCTTGCTGCGTGAGTACGAGCAGGTACTCGATCGCCTAGCCCACAAGCTCTTTGCCGAGGGACGCATAACCAGCCTCTATGACCATCTGCCCATCGGCGAGCGCTTCGTCGAGGTATGCGCGGAGTCCAACGACACTAACCACCAGTACTTCGACTTCTCCCTTCCGCAAGCCAACATCAAGCACGACACACCGATGTGGCACGGCCCTGCGGTATTCGACATGCTTCGCTGTCCGGAACTCTTGAACCTCGTCGAGGGATTCATCGGACCGGAGATCTACTCCAACCCGGTGCAACACGTTCGCATCAAGATGCCCGAGTCCCGCGAACCGCGCGATCCGGCTACTGGCGCACTCAAGATGGGTGCCACCAACTGGCACCAAGACAACGGTGTCGTCACGCCCGATGCCGACGAAACCAGAATGCTCACCGTATGGTTCCCCCTTCGCTATGCCGGCGTCGAGCACGGCTGTCTCCAGGTCGTTCCGCGAACTCATGAGCGCGGCCTCATGGCCCACTGCCCCGCTGGTCCGGGTGGTTTGCAGGTGCCCGAGAAGGTCGCGTCGCGTGACGGTGCGGTCGCTCTTCCTATGCACCCCGGCGACGTGCTCTTCATCGACAAGATGACACTCCACAATTCGCTGCCGAATACGAGCAAGGAGATCCGCATCAGTTTCGACCTGCGCTACAACCCGATCGGGCAGCCAAGCGGTCGTGGCGCGTTCCCCGGCTTCGTGGCACGCAGCAAGCAGGCGCCAAATACCGAGCTGCACGATGCCGACGAGTGGGCACGACTTTGGGTGGCGGCCCGCCACGAGTTGGCCGAGGTAAAGGAGTTGAAACCTTTCAATCGCTGGAGCGCCGACGCACCCGTCTGCGCCTAACGATCACGCCGTCTTACTACCGAACGGCGTGTAGCCCCTGCCGACCACACCAGGCTGGCAGGCAAACAGCGATCCAGCAAACGGGTTCGCCCGACGACGCTCGTCATCGAGGTCGACCGTCGCCGAAGTGATGTAGAGCGTGCGCAGATCGTCGCCACCGAACGCACAG
>Ga0194121_10009845_pt1 | contig 11751 bp, 9 predicted proteins | sample TA2MahCa50mmetaG_FD_148609 | JGI IMG/M metagenome (GOLD analysis project Ga0194121, IMG submission 148609) | Freshwater microbial communities from Lake Tanganyika, Tanzania - TA2015020 Mahale Deep Cast 50m | ecosystem: Environmental > Aquatic > Freshwater > Lake | place: Tanzania: Lake...
AGCAAAAAGCATCGGACCATAGTATATTGCCAAAAGAAACATCGCAATGAAGATTCCACCAGGCACAAATGCCAAAACGATTACGCAGGTCCAAAGCAGGAATTCGCTTACTCTACTCATAGTCTTCCCTGTTACCCCACTTGTTTTGGCAGTCATTACAGTACCAGACAGGATCGTTATTTCCAATGATGCAGCCTCCAAGGACCACCTTGCCGTTTTTGGCTGCCTCAAGTGTCGACCCACAGGGAAAGCCGTATACAATACGTACGGTGTTCTTGCTACCGCATTTTGTGCAGATATAGTCATCTGCCATCTTTCCAGTACTCCTTTAGATAGTTTCCATTCCAGGAAAAAATTCCTAAAATGTAACTGCAAATCCTGCAAGCTTGATGTTCTATCCATGTTTCATGCCTTGAAGTATTTTTATGCGGCATTTGACATATTCTACACCTCATCGTTTTTCATCTCCTGTCTGATATTCTTTAATTGAAGAATCTACAATCTTGTCAAGCTCCGACTCTGAAACCTGTTTTAGTATCTTTTTTGTAACTGGATCAACAACTTCGTCCAAAGCCACGTCTCTTACCTTTGACGCAGCATTGTATTCTTCTGAAACATCAATTCCCGTATATGCAATGTATCCAATTATTAAAAATGCAAAAAAGAAGATCAGCTTTAACATTATTATCTACTCTTTAATCGCTCAAGCTCTGACCTTCCCTCCTCAACACATTCTCGAAATACTCGAGCCATTGCCTCATGATACTCTAGATAAGCTTCGGCTTTGTTCAGATCCCATTCCTGGTATGCTTTTGCAAGAGGTTTTGGAAGTAGTCTTGTAATCTTCATTACATTCCAACCTCCAATTTTGGAACAGACATTGGCTTTTTGTCAAGACCATTCCCATCATCAAAGCATTTTGTCTGATATCTGCAGAACTGACATAGACCAGAGACTTCACCTTTTGGAATTTTCTTTTCAGCAATTGAATCTTCGATTTCATTTATTCTTGTCTTTATCCAGTCAGAGAGGTCTCTTTTCTTTACCTTGTATGTTACAATGTCATTCATGTCAACATAGACAATGTTTAGATTCTTGACTGGCATTATCTGTGAAAACATTGTACCATAGCACTGAACCTGTAAGAGGTGTTCTAGTTTTGGTAAGAATCCTTGCTTTATCTGCCACTTGATTAGCTTTGTTGTCTTTAGATCGATGATTGTTTTTGTTTTCCAGTCATACATATCTAGTCTGCCTGCAACTGTTGCAATTTTACCATTCTTTAATGGCACATAATATTCCATATCCATCTCTCTCCACTTGTATGCATGAGTCATCTGGTGTAGAAAATCACCTCTTACAGTTGACCACATCTGCTCTAATGTTGCATCTTCAAGAAGTTCTTCTTTTGGAATACCTAGTTCCTTATAGTATGCTTTTCTTTGGCATCCCACAATGTCAGTTACAGAGTATCTTGACTTTGTCTCATAGTTTGAGATTCCATTTCTTTTTTGTAAGAAATTAACAATTCCTTCAGGAGTGTCAATTTCTTCAGCTAACTCTTGCAACTTGCCAAGTTTTGTAATGCTAGACAATTTTGCTACCTCCCAAACTATTGTCTGCTCTGCAAGATATGCAAACATGCTCATCTGCCCTAACAAGACATGATCTGCTACATTTCTGACAGTGCATTGTAACCATAAGGTCTTCATCATCAGTCCATGATGGTCTCTTTTTTACCTCAATATGTGAAGCATTCGAGTTTACAAAGATCTCATCTAATACTTCTGGTCTTGTGATATATGCAAATCTGTTAGGACAAAGCTTCATTCCACAAGACTTTATTATCTTGAGGTTTGCATTTGCCATCTTTTTTGATGGTCTTACCTCTTGCAATGTTAGAAGAGATTGCTTCATTTTCTCTCCTCCAATATTGTAGCAAACGGAAGCCCCTCTTGGTAAAAAATGAGCGTTCTTATCGTCGCCTCTATTTCTGATACTATTTCAGCATAATTTTGCTGGTCGTTAAGGCCGCCATCCATTTGGTTTGAAACTTCTTGTTTCATACAATAAAATATATGCTAGAATCAATATCTTTTAATTTGGATTATACAAATAAAATTTGTATTAAATGATACAAATTGCCCTTGTAGGTGTAACCCCTATTATAGTTGAAGAAGGCCTCAAAAAAGCAATGCCTGATAAGCTCTTCATTCTTCATACCAAAGACGAATCAGAGTACAAATTTGAAAAAGAAGCAAATAGATTAAAGAAAAAAATTGAGGAACAATACAAAGTTCCAACGACGCTACTAAGAGTAGATGCCTTTAATATGGATCAAATCATTAGAACAATTCTTACCACAATTAACAATGAAAGAAAAAAAGATCAAAATCTTACAAAAAAAGATTTTATCATTAACCTTACTGGAGGAACAAAGCTAATGGTAGCAGCTGCATCTACTGCAGCATACTTGGCAGGATCCAGAGTGTTCTATGTAATGGATTCATCAAAATATCGTGGCGAAGATGTTGTCAAAGAATTACCAATGCCTGTAAGACCAGAAGATGACAATAAAGGAAACACATCACGAACAACAGCAATTGTTTTAGAAAAGATCAAAAAACTTGGTAAATGTACCAACAGAATGCTTTTGGAGGAAATGAGAAAGGATCCAAGATTAAAGAAAAATCAAAGATTAGAATACCACTTAAAAAAACTTACAGAAAATAATCTCATAACTATTACAATTGGATGGGAAAAGCCAACCAAAAATCTACGAACTGGAAAACCAGAGATCGATAGAAAAATGAGAACCATTATGCTTACGCCTTCTGGAGAATATTATGCTGATTTTCCTGGCTTGATGGGAAGTATCGTATAGATTATACAAATAATTTTTGTATAATACAATACAAAATCTATCTTACTTATCAAATAATCAAATCTATGAAACAAGTAAAAAAGCAAAGATCAGAAACTATAAAATTAAAAAAGGATACTGAAAAAGATCCTACTTATTATCCTGTTATCGAGATTAATAACAATATGAGCATGAATGAAATTGCAAGCCTTGCTTGGGGCGCAAAAGAGATTCTTCGTGGAGATTACAAAAAAAGCAAGTATGGCGATATTATTTTGCCCTTTGTTGTACTAAGAAGGCTAGAACGTGTACTAGAGCCAACAAAAGAAAAGGTTCTCAAAGAGCTTGAAAAACTACAAAAAACAAAACCAGAACTGGTTGATGCTAAACTAAACCAAATTACAGGCTATCCATTTCATAACAAATCAAAATATAATTTGGAGCTATTACTTGCAGATCCAAATAACATTCACAAAAACATGAAATCATACATTCGAGGATTTTCAGAAAATGTTCGTGATGTTTTTGATAATTTCAAGTTTGATACAACTATAGATGATCTTCAAAAACAAAAACTACTCTATCAAATAGTCCAGCACTTTGCAAGCTCCGCACTTGATTTTGATCCAAAAAAGATTGACAATCATATGATGGGAACAATCTATGAAGAGTTAATCCGTCGAAGCAGTGAGGCTGCAAACGAAGAGGCTGGTGACCACTTTACACCAAGAGAAGTAATCAAACTTATGGTTAATCTTTTGTTTGCACACGATAAAGAATTACTAAAAAAGAAAGGACTGATTAGAACAATTTACGATCCTGCAGCAGGAACTGGTGGGATGCTTTCTGTCTCATCTGAATATGTTAGAGGAATCAACAAAGACTTGATTCTTGATGCATATGGACAAGAGCTAAATCCTGAATCATATGCTGTTTGCAAATCTGATATGCTGATCAAAGGACTTGACCTAAATAAGATCAAAAAAGGAAATAGTCTAACTGATGAGGATGGATTTACAAATGAAACATTTCACTATATGTTGTCTAATCCACCATTTGGAGTAGATTGGGGAAAATATGAATCAAAGGTTCTAGCAGAAGCCGATAAAGGAAGTTCTGGTAAATATGGGCCTGGCCTTCCAAGAAAAAGTGATGGTTCACTACTCTTTTTGCTTCAGATGATGTCAAAAATGAAACCAAAGGAAAAAGGTGGAAGTAGAGTTGCAATTGTTTTGAATGGCTCACCACTTTTTACAGGTGAGGCTGCAAGTGGAGAAAGCAACATCCGAAAATGGATTATAGAAAATGATATGCTAGAGGCTATAGTGGCGCTTCCTGATCAACTATTTTACAATACTGGAATCTACACCTACATTTGGATTGTTACAAACAATAAACCAAAAGAAAGACAGGGAAAAATACAGCTAATCAGTGCTTTAGGAGAAAATTTCTACAAAAAGATGAAAACAAGTCTTGGGCAAAAGAGGCATTATATCACAGATGAGAATGATTCTGAAGTAAATCAGATAAAAGAAATAACAAAAATTTTTGAAGAGTTCAAGCCTGGTGAATATTGTAAGATATTTGATAATGAAGACTTTGGATATAGACGAATAACTGTAGAGCGCCCACTAAAGCGAAACTTTCAGGTAAATGAGGAAAGACTTGAGAAACTGAGACATGAAAGTGCCTTTGAAAATCTTGCTGAGGCAAAACCAAAACCAAAAGAGCCAAGACAAGAAGATGTCCTCAAAATTCTAAAATCAATGCCAAGTAAACTTTACAAAGACTATGAAGAGTTCTCAAAAGATCTTAGTAATGCGTTTTCAAAGACAAATTTCAAGCTAGGCTCATCTCTACAAAAGGCAATAGAAAATGCATTATCTGAACGTGATGAGACAGCAAAAGAGTATTACAAAAAAGATGATGAGCATCCAGTACCTGATTCTGATCTACGTGATTATGAAAATGTCCCACTAAAAGACGATATTGACAAGTATTTTGAAAAAGAGGTAAAGCCATATGTGCCTGATGCATGGATTGATGACTCTACTCGCAATAAGATAGGCTACGAGATTCCATTTACAAGACATTTTTACAAGTACAAGCCATTGCGTCCATTAAATGAAGTTGATGCAGAGATAAGACAACTCCAAAAAGAAATTTCTCATGGATTAGAGGAGTTGATGAGTTGATTGAAACAATACTTGAAGATGAAAGACTCTGGGATAGAGTGGATTGGAAAAATTCCTGAACATTGGGATATCAAAAAGATAAAACATTTCACAAAAAGGATAACAAAAGGAACTACGCCTACAACTTTGAGCAAGGAATTTGTGGATAAAGGAATTCTTTTTCTTAGAGTCGAGAATATAACTGAAAATCAAACAATTGACATAGATAATTGCTTATACATAGATCACGAAACTAACCAGTTACTAAACCGCTCTAGACTGAATAAAGGAAACGTTTTGATTACCATAGCTGGAGCAATTGGAAGGGCAGTTGTTGTATCAGAAGAAAAACTTCCTGCTAACATCAATCAAGCCATAGCGGTTCTTGATTTGAAATCAGACATCGTAGAACCTCAATGGATTTCTAATAATGTTATAGCTAATTATGTTCAACAAATCTTCACAGGTTTAACTGTTAGAACTGCTCAATCAAATTTAAGTTTAGAAGATATTGGAAATACCAATATTTTATTGCCTCCACTTCAAGAACAAAAAGTGATTTCAGCATATCTTGATAAAGAAACTGCAAAAATAGATTCTCAAATCTCAAGAAATAGACGACTGGTTGAATTACTCAAAGAAAAAAGACAGGCAACAATCAATCATGCCGTAACAAAAGGGCTTGATCCTACAGTTCCAATGAAAGATTCTGGAATAGAGTGGATTGGAAAGATTCCAGAAAATTGGAAATTATTAAAATTTAGACATATCTGCAGATTACGTCAAGGTTTACAGATTCCCCAAGATGAAAGATATCATGAACCTAATCATCATAGATTACCTTACATCACTATTCAGGCAATTAATGCAGGTGATAATTATCACGCACAGGAATACATTGAAAATCCATCAGCACGAGTTGTCTGTAATTCTGATGATGTGTTATTGGCTCGAACTGGGGCAACGGGAGAAGTTGTGACAGATAAACGCGGTGTATTTCATAACAATTTCTTTGCAATAGATTATGATAGAAAACAAGTCATGCGTGATTTTTTAGTTTTTTATCTGAAAAATAGTCGATTAAAAGAAAACATCCTACTTCTAGCAGGTACGACTACCATACCTGATTTGAATCATGATGACTTTTTGGGTTTAGCTGTTATTCTTCCTTCAATAGCTCAACAACAACAAATTTCAAAATTTCTCAATAAACAAATTCAGAAAGCTAATTCATTAATTTCAAAAACAGAATTACAAATAGAAAAACTCCAAGAATATCGTCAATTACTAATCTCTGCTGCCGTTACTGGTAAAATGGATGTAAGGCAGGAGATTGTTGCTTGACAATTGATGATTCTGAAAAAGGTTTTGAGGATAGCATTGAAGCAGTTTTGTTAAACGGTGGTTACAAAAAAAGAGAATCTAAAAATTTTGATAAAGAATTAGCTATAGATCCTGAGATACTTTTTGAGTTTATTCAAAAAACTCAAAACAAAAAATGGCTGCAAATCCAAGAAATGTATGGAACTGGTGCAAAAGATGAGATACTTCGAGCATTAGATAAAGAACTTCAAAAAGAATCGATGATTCATGTTATAAGAAATGGGTTTTCAGTTTCTGGAGTCAACCTTTACTGTGCATACTTTAAGCCTGTTTCAAGCCTAAATCCAGAGGCAAAAGATCTCTATGAAAAAAACATTTTATCATTTATCAGACAGGCAAGATATAGTCAGAAAAATGAAAATGCATTAGATCTTTTATTATTTTTAAATGGGCTACCTGTAGCAACTGCTGAGCTAAAAAATACTGCAACTAGACAAAACTATCAAGATGCCATTCAGCAATACAAAGATGATAGGGACCCAAATGAGTTATTATTTCAATTCAAAAAACGTGCACTAGTTCACTTTGCAATAGACCCATATGAAGTTCATATGACTACAAGGCTAGATGGCGACAAAACACGATTCTTGCCATTTAACAAAGGACAAAACAAAGGCGCTGGCAATCCTGATAATCCAAATGGTCACAGAACATCATATCTATGGGAGGTTATTTGGCAAAAAGATTCTTGGCTTGACATATTAGCTAACTTTGTAAATATACAGTTTGTTGAACAAAAAAAAGGAATTCCACCAAAAGAATATCTAATTTTTCCAAGGTATCATCAACTTGATGCTGTACTAAAACTAACAGAAGCGACAAAAAAAGTTGGAACAAACTATCTAATTCAACATTCAACTGGAAGTGGTAAAAGCAATACCATAGCTTGGCTTGCTTACAAGTTATTTTCATTATTTAATGAACAAGACAAACCAATGTTTGATGGTATAATCGTTCTTTCAGATCGTATTGCAATAGTAGACCAACTTAAAAATACAATTATGCAATTTGAACAAACACCTGGAACATGTGAGGGGATTGAAAACTCAACTGAGCTTGCAGAGAATCTAGAACAAAGTAGAAAAATCTTAATCACTACTCAACAGAAATTCCCTTTTGTTATAGATAAGATAAATCAACTCAAAGGAAGAAACTTTGCAATCATAATTGATGAAGCACATAGCTCACAATCAGGTGAAAGTGCTGATAAAGTAAAAGAAGTGTTAACAAAGAATCAAGATCAAGAAAAACTATTACAAAAAGAAGCAGATGAGCAATTACAGGAAGAAGATTCACAAAAAGATCTAGTTGATCGAATATCTGATCAGATGGAAAAAAGAGGACCGCAAGGAAATCTTTCCTACTATGCATTTACAGCAACACCGAGAAGAAGAACTTTTCAACTTTTTGGGATTCCTATTTCAGAGGAAATCTACCTACCATTTCATGAATATACGATGAGACAAGCAATAGAGGAGAACTTTATCTTAGATGTTCTCAAAAACTATACTACCTATGAAAGATACTTTAAGATACTCAAAATAGGAGAAGACAAGATCGTAGAAGGCAAAAAAGCCTCAAAAGCACTTTTGAGATATGTCGATTCCCACCATTTGAACCTACAATCAAAGGCAAAAATCATAGTTGAGCACTTTAGGACTCATTGCAAGCCAAAGATTGGTGGTAAAGCAAAGGCAATGGTGGTTGCCTCAGGAAGGTATCAAGCATATCGCTACAAACAAGAAATTGACGATTATATCAAAGAACAGGGCTATTCTGGTATCAATACTCTAGTTGCATTTTCTGGTACACTTTCAGTTGATGGTCAGAAAATAACAGAACATGGCATCAATAAAACAAGCACAGATCAAGAGTTACGTGACAAGTTTGATACTGATGATTATAACATAATGATTGTAGCAGAAAAATATCAAACTGGTTATGATCAGCCACTTTTGCATACAATGTATGTTGATAAAAAACTACATTCAATCAAAGCGGTACAAACTTTATCAAGACTAAATAGAACTGCACCAGGAAAAGTAGATACTTTTGTTGTAGACTTTCAAAATACTGTTGATGAAATTAAAAATGCCTATAAAGGATTTTACGAAGGAACAATACTTGTTGATAAAACAGAGCCGACATATGTATTTGCATTATATGATCAAATTCTAGACTATAGAATAATTACAGAATCTGATCTTGATAAATTTGCAGAGATATTTTTTAAATCAAAAAAAGACCAAGTTCCATCAGATCATGGAAAATTATATGCATCAATGGATCCTGTAATTGATAGATTCAATGAAACTGAAGAACCACAACAAGATGAATTCAAACTAAAACTTGTAAAATATATTGAAACATACTCGTTTTTGACCAAGATTATATCATATGCTGATATTAAACTTGAAAAACTATACGCTGTAGCAAAATTTTTGGCAAATGAGAGAATGCTGCAAGGCCTTAGCTCACAAATTCCTGAACTTCAAGGCGATGTATCATTACAATGGTACAGACTTGAAAAAACTCATGAAGGTGACATTTCTATTAACGGTCAACGTCCATTAGTTGCAAGAGATACCGATATTCCACCAAAACCACCTGAAGTCCTCACATCACTTTCAGAGGTAATTCGAGTAGTAAATCAGAGATTTGGTGGGCAGTTCTCTGATGCAGATGTAATAACAATCCAGGAATGGGAAAATATTCTAAAAAACATGCCTGATTTGCGACTAATAGCAGAACAAAACGAGTTTTCTGACTTTTTGCGACATTTTGAAGCAAGACTCCAAGAAGTAATGTTAGAATCAATGGAACAAAATCAAAGCCTTGTCTCTAGAATATTTACCAATCCTGAGTTTAAACGTGAAGTTACAATAAAGGCAGCTGAAATGTATCACAGCTGGGCACGATCAGATAGTCTAGTAATTACCTCTGATAAGCCTCTTCAAAACAAGCAAAACTTTAGATCTACGATCAATAGATGTAAAGGATTTGTACATTGGATTGACCTATTTGTTGGAAAAGACGGTCTTGAGTTCTTCCTTAATAGTTTTGATCAAGACAATGTAAAAGAAATTAAAATTCTAACTAGTCTCTACAATAATGAATATCAAATAAATGAGCAACTAAGAGAAATTTTTCAAGTTTATCAAAAAGAACTAGAACAAAAAGGAATTTCAATACAAATGAAACTTGTTTCATCAAGATCAGCATATGATAAAGTTGCACATGATAGATATGTTATCGGTAAAAACATCAAGTACAATGTTCCATCATATACGACAGTCATCAAAGGAAGATTAAGTGAGATAAAAAAGACAAGTATTGATATTCCGTTTGAGAATTATTGGAGCAATTCTGAAGCACTGGACATAATAAAAGATTGGGAGAAAATCAAGACAATACTGGATAAAACAAGACCAGTCTTCAAATACACATGTGCCGATTGTCGTGACAAGTTTGAATTAACATACAAGTTGCCTGAAGGAAGGCCAGCATATTGTCCAAAATGTTTCCAAAAACATAGGAGAATTAGGTAAATGATGTTACATGAATTCAAGCCATATCCAAAGATGAAAGATTCTGGGATTGAGTGGATTGGGAAAATTCCAGAACGATGGGAAAAGAAGAGAATTTCATGGTCATTTAAAAAAATAGGTAGTGGCACTACTCCTGATAGTCACGATGAGAGTTATTATGACGGCCACATTCCATGGGTCAATTCTGGAGATTTAAATGATGGAATTATATCAGAAACATCAAACTACATAACAAAAAAAGCACTTGAAGATTTCTCTGCACTTAAAATTTTCCCAAAAAATACTTTGATCATAGCAATGTATGGTGCAACAATAGGAAAGTTGGGCATTCTTGATATTCCATCTTCAACAAATCAGGCATGCTGTAATCTATTTGATTCTGAAGATGTTCATTATAGATTTCTTTTTTATTGGTTTTTGGGTTTTAGAAGTGAAATCATCTTCTTTGGTCAAGGAGGTGGACAACCAAACATAAATCAGGATTTAATTAAAAATCTTAGAGTTTGGGTTCCTGAAATTAGTGAACAAAAGAAAATTTCAGAATTTCTTGATAAAGAAACCTCCAAAATAGATTTTCAAATACAAAATAATCAAAAACTAATCGAATTATTAAAAGAAAAACGTCAAACAACAATCAATCAAGCAGTAACAAAAGGTCTTGATCCTACAGTTCCAATGAAAGATTCTGGAATAGAATGGATAGGAGAGATTCCTGAACATTGGGAAGTTGTACCTATAAAAAAATTGGCAAGATTACAGGGAGGTTTTGCATTTGAAAGTAGTGATTTCGTCGATGAAGGAATTTTATTGTTAAAAATTGCAAATGTTTCCCAAGGAAAAATCATTTGGGATGAAAAATCATACTTGTCAGAATCATATTGGAATTCTTATCCTGAATTTCAAATACGCATAAATGATATTTTACTAGCTATGACCCGTCCTGTAATAAGTTCAGGTCTGAAAGTTTCAATATTTGATGATGATAAAAAATGTCTTCTGAATCAGAGAGTTGGTAGGTTTATTTTAAAATCAAAAATGGAGTCAGCATATTTCTATTTTTTGCTTAATCTTCAGTATGTCAGCGAACAAATAAACCTAAGAGTTTCTGAAACGCTTCAACCCAACATAAGTTCTGAAGATATAGAAAATATTCCTATATGCTTCACTTCTTCGTTAATTGAACAAAAACAAATCTCAACATTTCTATACAAGGAAACTGTAAAAATTGATTCTTTAATTTCAAAAACAGAAACACAAATTCAAAAACTACAAGAATATCGACAATCACTAATCTCTGCTGCCGTTACTGGTAAAATTGATGTAAGAAATTGTGTTGATGTTAGTTAATTTGAAATCCATCGATTGATTTCATATAATCCTTGATTCAATTCATTAATGGATTTTGCACCAACAAGAACACCTTTTCCTGAAGCAAAAATTAACGAAACTAAACTATCTTGAATTCTAAATATCAAGCCTGGGAATTGATCTGGTTCGTACATTGATCTTGGTAAAGTTCTTGCTAATCTTTCCAATGGAATATTTTTACCAATGTTAAATCTGGCAACTATATTTCGAACTTGTGGAATTATTTTAAATGAACCAATTAATTTGTGCTTCTTTAAAATTTCGCCAGCCTTATTTAGCTCCATGTATGCCTGTTCAGGGGTTTTTGTACCAACAGAAATGAGTTTACCTGATGCAAAAACCGTTACGCGCCCAGTCATTTTATCATCTTTTACATAACCACATCTATACAGATCCAAGTTTGAACTAAGAAACT
>Ga0194121_10009847_pt1 | contig 11748 bp, 11 predicted proteins | sample TA2MahCa50mmetaG_FD_148609 | JGI IMG/M metagenome (GOLD analysis project Ga0194121, IMG submission 148609) | Freshwater microbial communities from Lake Tanganyika, Tanzania - TA2015020 Mahale Deep Cast 50m | ecosystem: Environmental > Aquatic > Freshwater > Lake | place: Tanzania: Lake...
TTGCGTCTCGGTCAACAAGGCGACTTGTTTTGTCATGGCCTCACGAGCCGTCTTGAAGGGCGAAATGCTTTCGATTCAAACCGCCGTGCTTCGTGACGTGACCGGCGAATGCGTTGTCAGAACGGCCAAAGCCACGGGGCCATTTGAGGAACCAATGGTCCGGTTCATTCGGTCGATGCGACGGCAGACATAGGGTGTACCCGAAGTTGGTGACTTCAAAAGAAAGGGTCACCAATGCCAGAGTACAACGTCGTCAAGGCGTCCGCTCGTCGAAGAACTCTCTTGCGAGCAACTGGACCATGGGATGGTCACTTTTTGTGGCATCCCAAATCATCGGGAGAAGCTCCGCTCGACTTGGATCGAGTTTGATGATGGTCGTCGCTGCCATCGTTCTAAGGTATTCGTTCGGCGACTCAAGCCATCCTTCGACCTGCGGAATCGCCGCCGCAGCCAATGGTCCGAAATCACCAAGGCCATACATGACCGTGGTAATTACCAGCCAGTCTTCGTCGGCCATGCGTTCGATGAGTGCGGGGACTGCGACGTTTGATCGAGGTCGTGCAGCAAGCAGCAATTCCACGGCGAGATGCCGAACGCCGGAGTGTCCATCCCGAAGGCATTCAATCAGTCCGGGAATCATGCCATTCCCAAACCGCTCAAGATCTTCGAGGGCCTCATCAGCGGGAACCCATTGCTCCTGTTCATTGAGTCGGATCAATCTGCAAAGTTCGTCACGAATGCTGCGTACTGGAGTTCCACCTGCGGTCATTGCTCCTCCTCGTGGTCTGGTGGTGTCGGATTGATCGGCCAGCCAAGGTGGTCCAGATAGGGCCTGCCCCCCTTGGCCTTCCAGTCTTGAAATTCTGGGTCGTTACGCAGGATCACCTCACCGCCGACCGTGACGATGATCCATCCGACGACATGGAAAAAGACGGTCAGAGTCACTAATGCGCCGATCACGATGTGGAATGGAAACAAGTTGCTTCCACTCAGCGTGTTCCAAAACTACGAGACCAAGAACGTGAGAATGAAAACCGTCATGAAATATCGGAACAACAAGACTAATGCAGACGGGCGATGGTCCATGTGGGAAACTCCTTGGCAGCCTCTACACGGCCCCATTCAATCCAAGGTGTTGACGACGGTTGAAAATGGTAGTGCTGGTCGGCTGAATGTGGTGGCTCTGGGTTGTTGAGGGATTCCTGTGGGTTGCGGAACGGGGTTGCGGTTGGGATTCGACGATCACTGAACATGTTCGGTGATCCTCGGCGCGGTCAGTTGCCGGGGCTGGTTGAACAGCGTTATCTGGTCTGGAATGGTCGCAAACGCCGCTCGGTTGTTCGACCGAATGACGCCCGTTGGGAGCGACCAGAGATACGCCTGATCGACGCTGTCGCTTGTGTCTGCACACAGGTCGAAGCGTCTCCAAAAGCAGCCGAAGATGCGTCTCAGTTTCGAGGCCGGTAATTACCGGCGCATCCTTCAATTACCGCGTCAAACTGTGTCTTCGTGCGCCAGTTGGAAATGATTTGCAACAGTGATCGCTCTCGCGTAAACCGCGACCGTTTCAGCAGTTCTCGCGAAAATGAAAGCCCTTCCGCGTGTGTCTACGGAACCGAAGGGGGTCAGCTTCTTGGCTTCTGTAACAAGCTGGTTCAGGAATGCGCGCTCATACGATTTGCCGGCTTCGTCCAACAGCTTCTTCAGACGATCATGTAACTGCTGGAACTGTTCCTTTGCGGTCCCGCAAGATGCCGTCGCCAGATCGGTAAGCAGCTTTCGGGTATCACTAAAGGGCCAAGACTGCTTCGATATCCTTCCCGCCGCGACTTTGAGTTGATCGTGTGTGTTTTTTCAGCGCTTCGAGCCTACCTTTGATCTCCGCCTCGGCTGCAAGAATTTCAGCCGCGACTTGTTCACCTACGCTCTTCATTTGAATCCGTCTCGACCAGTATGGAATTGGTCATCAATGCGAAGTGGTTCTGCAATAGCGATCCAAGGTACTCGGTGCATCCGATTAACGCAAAAGAGCTGTATCCCAACCTCTGATCGATCCAACCGGCTTTGAGCTGTGTACCTCACTCAGATAACTCTGCCATGACCGCCGCTAGCGGAAAGTGAATCCAAACCTGCGCGACAGGCAGTCCCAGCGACTTAATGCAATCGCGGTAGGCTTGCACTTGACCAGAAAAACTCTGGGCTTTGGCCGTGCATGATGCCTTCTTAAGTGGAGCTGACTTGTGGTCAATGATGATGACCGAGCCATCCGCCAGTCGCAGCATCAAGTCGATGTTACCGACCCACTGGCCGCCAGCGGAGCGCGGGGCAACAACAGGGACTTCTGTGTGCCAGGTTGCGTTGGGATACTTCTGATTGACCCAGTCGATGAAGCGATCGCCAGTTTCCACGAGTGCGTCAGCGGAGAGCAACCCCTCGACTCCATGTCCCGTCAGGCAACGGAGAGCGACGCTCTGCTTACGGTCAGCATTCATGCCGGCCAATGATGGGAGTGAGGCGAAGTACCCATGCACGGCATCTCCCAGCGGGCCTTCTTGTCCTTCACTGTATCCGCGCGGGAAAATTGGCTGACCTCGAAGGTCTTCCAACTGAACAGTCGGCGCATCACCAATCGCAGGCGTTTGGCTTGGCGAGTGGTAGCGTGCGACAGCAATTGCTTCTGCGGCCGGCGTTACGACCTGCTTCAACCAACTTTGTTCAGCGGGGGCAGGCTGTGAGTGCGTTGCAACCATTCCGACGTCCAAGTGACGCACGACCAACTTTGTCGAAATCCCAGCGAGCGCATGCTCGCCGGGCGGAAGCTCCGGGTTCAGAATTGTGTCGATGTTTGGCAACGTTTGCAGCCACGGATACCGTCCGGTGCGATGTGCTAGGACGAGCTTCTCCTTCGCTCGTGTAAAACCGACATACAGCAAGCGAAGGCGTTCGGCATCGCTGCGTTGCTGCGCATCTTGGCCTTCCACCGTGTTCAGAGCATCGACTTCCAATTGGCTCCCCGCAGTCAATTTGTTGGACAGTCCGCGTCCGAAAGGCCAAGGCCAGAAGCGAAGCGTTCGATCTTGCAGCGGGTCATCTTCGCGTAGCGAGCCGCCAGTCACTTCGGGGCTCCATAAATCCGCATCACGCTCAAAATCGAGTCCAGTGAGAACGACGACCGGCCACTCGCGGCCCTTCGCCTTGTGATAAGTGAGGATGGTCACGGCCTCGATGCCGAGCGGTGGCAACCGCTTATCGCCACCGTCGTCGGCCAAGCGTTCAAATTCAGTAATCAGTCCGGTCAACGTGGCGGCGGAGCCGATTTCCAATGCGTTGTCTTCGTAATTTCGAGCTAGATTGACGAGAGCATCCAGATTGGTGGATCTCCGCGCTGCATCTCCCCAGCGACGTATGAAGCCGTCAATTTCAAGAGCGTCGATCACGAACTGCACAACCAGTGATGGCGGTATCACGCGCGGATCTATTCGCGTGAGTGCTGTCAATCGCGGGTTCTCGGACCACGGCACGAATCGTTTCGTGCGTTTGGACCCTTCGGCCTCAGACGATCCGGTGGTCGCTTCCGCTTGGATCAATTCACCTAACCGTTCCTCCAACCATGCCGGCGTCTCAGCCTTTGGGTTTTCGGAGATGTGCATTACGGTGGCAGCCGCCAGCGAGTCGCCGCGATCCGCAACCAATCGCAGTCCAGCAAGCACCAGTGCTCCCTCGCGAGTTGAGAGAAGACCCGGCAGTTCAAGCAACGCGGGAATACCTAGTTCCTTCAAAGCGTCGCCAATCTTCATTGCGTCGTCATTCTGCCGCGTGAGAATCGCAATGTCTCGCAAACGAATTGATTCACGACGGAGCTGCGCGACGCCTACCGCCAAACTCAGATAGTCTTGGTTCTTATTCGTTGTTTGAAGGAGCCAACGCTCGATGCCATGTACGATTGGCGGCTTATTCGGCCTTTGCGTGGCAGAATCGCCCAAAAGGGGACTGAAGAGACGTCCGAAGAGTTCCACGAGCCCCTGTTGACTACGATGGTTATCGGGAATCGTGTCCTGTGAGTCCGAGGGAACGCTTTTCCAAATGGACTGCACTAATCCTGGATCAGTTCCGCGAAATCCAAAGATGGCTTGCTTCGGGTCGCCGACCCAGTGACTTTCATCAGCCAAGGTCCTGAGCCGCTCAAAGATCGCGAGCTGCAATGGATTCGTGTCTTGAAACTCATCGACGGCAATCAGGTCGAATTCTTCCCGCAAATAAGCCTGAAGCTCGCTCGACTCCAGCAACTGCAAGAAGAGAAGTTCCAAATCCGTGAAATCGACCAGCCCGCGTTCGGCCTTGTACTTGCGATATGCCTCATCAAGGGCCAGTGTCATTTGTGTCAAACGGGCAAGGAACTCGCGTATATCGTCGTGCAATCCGGGCTCGGCACGAACAGCCGCGCCGGCGGCTCGAAGTGCGGCTAGGCAACCATCCGCGCCTGAGCGTGTTCCTGCCTCCAACTTCGCCGCCGTTAAGAAGTCCTGCCAAGAGCCGGCCCCTCCGTTCGCGAGGATTCGTAACCGACCGACCGCGTCTTGCGTTTTCCTCGTCGTGTCAACGAATCGTTGGATCGCTGTCAAAGCGTCTCCGGCCGATTTGGTCAATCCATCCAATCCAATCGCCGACTTCGCAGTGCCGTTGGGAGCGAGCACTTCGCAAAGTCGCACGCCACTCGCCGTCATTTGTTCTTGGAACGCAGCATCGCTGATGCGATTGCCTCGCTTCGCCTCAAGCAGTTCGAGCACTAACTTTTGGACGCCGTTGATCGACAGCCGGCGGCCAACCGCAATCAACTGGTGCCATTGACCGACATCCATGCAGGCCATCAACTCTTGCAGGCTGCGATCTTGGCCGTCCTCTTCGATGACTTCCAAACGCGGCGAAAGGCCGAGCGGAATGGCATATCGAGTCGCCAATTGAAAGCCGACGCTATGCACCGTGCCGATTGGAGCGAGTTCCAATCGTTCTGCTTTCTGCACACGCACCTCTGGCGTCAATTCGGGATGCTGCAAGATCGCCGCTTGAATGCGGGTCTTCAGTTCCGCAGCGGCGCTACGTGTGTAGGTTGTCGCGACGACGCGGGCTGGGTCATGCCCCTCAGCGACATGCTGAGCGATCCGCTTCCGAATGTATTCCGTCTTTCCGGCTCCCGCCCCGGCCATGACGAGTTTCAATCGAGGCATCACTGCAGCTCCTTAATCCCGCACAACGATTTGTAATCGCAATACTGACAGACGGCTTGGCCTTTGAATTCTTGGCTCTTTGGAAGGCTGTCGGGATCGACCAGCACGATCAGTGCATCCTGCGGCCAAGCAGCGACAGGTTGCAGCGGACGCGCCGGCACTGGCTCTCTACCATTAAGCCATTCGCCTGCGATTTCCAAAGCAGAGATGAATCGTTGCCAAACGTCGCTGATCGCTGGCGCGTTTTGGTGAATGCTGTCGTTGCTCGCCCCTGCCATTGGGCTGCCGCCTGGGGTGTGAAGCAGACCATCCGACAGCATTAAATAGGCAGCGGCTGGAAACATTCCGTCGTTTTCACCGGCGCGGGCAAAAGAATAGGTGGCAAGTTGCACGGCGCGGCCATCCTTAACGAAGTCGCGGTACTTTGTCTTGCTTCCGTATTTGAAGTCAACGACAGCTTCGGCGCGAACGTCGTGCGTCGCTAGGCAATCAATGCTGCCAATCAGCTTTCGTCCGTCCAGTTCGGCGTCAATCGGCACTTCAAGGCTAATGCTGCGATAGCCGCCAGCACGCAATGTTGTGATCAATGTCCGAGTCGCTGTGAGCAATTCTTCGCGCAGCTTCTGACGATCGGCAATGCGATGCGGCTGAGCCAGCGGTGCGGCGTCGAGCGGAAGACGGTTATCGAACATCTCGGCGACGCGACGATCCGCCTCGGGCTCATCGGGAATTGACTGATCCTGGCCGAACACAAGCCTGAGTACGCTATGGCAAAAATTTCCCTTCAACAAGAAATCGTTCGGCAACCGCGCGATCGGGCTGGGAGCCAACTTCGCCGCATAGTTGAATACCCACTTCAAAGGACAAGCCAGCCGATCGCTCAACTCGGTGGCCGAACTGCTGTCGCGCTCCTGCAGCAGTCCCGGCCGCAAGTTCCAAATTGGGCGCAGGGGCTGGGATGGCTCACTTGGAGTGCTAACGGTGGGGAATTGCCACGGCGCGGACCGATCGGCGTTCGCTTCGCCGGTAAGAAGCTCTTCCAACGGAACAGCAGTCGGTTTTTGCGGTTTGTCCGGTAGCATTCCGAGTACCTGAATCCAGACCGGATGCTGCGGCTGTTCTTGGTCCGTCGGCACCGAAACAGACAGCAACCGTTGACGGATGCGGCTTAGGCCGCGCCGCTCTGCATCGCGCAACGCGGCCAGAGCATTCGTGCCGTCATCCAATTCGATACCCTGCTTGCGGAGCAGTCGTAATTCTTGTGCGGTCCAGCGTGGTGTGGACAGTTCTGCCGTCCCGACTCCCAGCCAGATCAGGTCGTCGGTTTCGTGGTGAATCTCGCTCAAGCTCCGTACGAGTCGCGGACCGCCAACTGCCTCAGTGAACGGAATCGACTCGGCACCCTGTGCCATCACGGCTTCTCGCAGTCGCGCAAGTTGCGGCTCGGTCAGACCGCCGCTGACGGTTTGAACAAGTGCGCCAAGCGTTGACGCCTGGGCTGCCGCCAACAGCAAAGTCTCTCGCAGAGATTGCTGACTCGCATCGTCTTCGAGTTTTGCGGCTCGACCCACCGCCCATTGCGCGACACGCCCACACAGCTCAGAAACCAAATCGCTCGGAAGCCGACCGCCTCGCGCGGTTCGCATCGTTTCGAGCCAAGTCTGCAACTTCTCCCGCAACGAGTGATCCGGGTCATTCTCGTCGGAGCAGAGATTCGCCATCGCAGCGACCCATGCACCACTTCCCAACCCCGGCTGTTCTGCCAACGCCTCGGCAAGCTTCCGAGCGGCAGGCTTTGGAATCGGTCCCATCGGCAGCGATAAAAAGTCGAGCAGTAGAATCGGATCAACAGGTTCCCAACAAAGTGCCAAAGTCAGCGGCAACACTTGCAACGCCGGATGTGCCAGACTGCGCACTCCGGCTCCCATCGTCGGCAATCCCGCGCGAGCCAAGCAAGAATCCAAACACAGGGCGGCCGTCTCAGACTCGCAACAGATTATCGTTTTCGGTATTCGCTCCGGTTCTGCCGTGAGCGCCGCCGTGATCGCTTCGCAAGCCGCAAACAAGCTGCGGCTGCCAATCCAACGAAAACTCGGATCGAATGCTACCGCCTCGGCCGCTCCGCTCGTGATTCCATGCTGAATCTTGCCGAGTGTCGTTGTCTCGGCTGCCAACGGCTGCTGAGTTGGCGCACTTTCAACATTGAGTCGCTTAAGAACGTCTTGCCACAGTTTGGGCCAGCGTTTTCCTGGATCGGCCAACACACAACGATGCGACGGAAGCCGTTGACCATCGTTGAGTGCGGCAACGACCGCTCGCAATCGCTCAGCTTCGCTGGGAAACGTCAGGGGCGCAGCTTTACTCGCGCGAGCTAAATCGCAGACGAGCATTGGTAACGCTGACGATTCAGTTTCGTCGACGAGCATTGGTAACGCTGACGATTCAGTTTCGTCCCATCCGGCAAGACACAACTCGTCGCGTTTCGCGAGCAACTCAGACGCAGTCGCCCAGGGATCGGTCTTGAAGCTGTGAGCGAATGATGCATTTTCGACACGTTTAAGTGCCGTCGCATATTGCGTGACGCGGCTTGCCGGTGAAACGGTTGCTCGCAGCAAGCCGAGTTGCGTTTCGAGCCATCGCAGTAAAACCTCGCGATTTCCGCGATGCTCATTCCACGAGCCTTCTAGCGGCTCAGGCCGCGCCCCGGCATCTGACAAGTGAATCCGAAGGATCGTCGTATCCGCCATGAGCGTTCCTCTCTACATGACGCACGTGTCGTACTTCAGCGAAGCTATTGATTTCTGGAAACTGCCAGCATTTCATACAAGTGCGTGCAATTTCCCCAGTGAACTACTTGGAAGCGGTATCGGAACTCTCTCCAGAAAAATGACGTTGAATTGAATCGCATTGCTAAAACCGAAGATCGCGTCAGGGTTGCAGCTTGGATCGGAGTTGGACACTCTAAGCACAATAACAGAGAACCAACATCAGCGTCATTAAGCTCACTCAGCAACAACTTGAAACGCACTTGTGGGGTGCGGCCCGTGGTTCCGTAGTTTGCGGGATGGCCGCTTGAGCTTTCAGCCAAAACGCCTTTGTGCTACGTCTGTTACAGCAAAAGGCTGGCTGTTGCAAACCATCGCAAATCGTCGCATTGATTAGCAGTATTTCGCAGTATGTCGCACCTTATTTCCGTAATTCTTCCGCAGAAACTTAGTGGCCGCAATCGGCTCAGAATCTGCTGACTGCGAAGATCGAATTGGCAGTCGTCGCTAAGCTGACATAGGCGCGGACGACTTCAATCCGCCTTGGCTTGGGTCGCTCATCTCGATGTCTCTGCTCAGCGTGTAGGCCTCAATGACGGCGTCGATCAGGCGTATCTCTGGTCGCTCCCAACGGGCTTCATTCGGTCGAAAAACCGAGCAGCGTCTGCGACCATTCCGGACCACATGGCGCTGTTCAGCCAGCCCCGGCGACTGACCGCGCCGACAATCACTGAACATGTTCAGTGATCGTCGAATCCCGACCTAAACCCCGTTCCGCAACCCACAGGAATACCTAAACAACTCAGTGCCACCACATTCAGCCGACCAGCACCACCATTTTCAACCGTCGTCGGCAATAATCGGACGCAAAGTATTTAGCCAACTACATTCAGACTCCCATGAACGCAAGGATTAAAAAGTTGTCTTACCCCTGAGCTTGCCGCGCCAAGCGTTGATCCGCATTGCTGGCGATCTTCTCGCTAAGTTCATCAAGCGTTGCCCAGCATTCCCATTGTTCTCGTCCACTAGCAGTTGCGAGAAGCGTTGCGACCTTGGTTTCCAGAGCTTCGTTTCTTCGACCGCACCACAAGCTGTCGGCGAGCGATACCAGTAAATCCTCTAAATCATGAGCTTGTTGCCATCGTCCATGACTGCGAGCAAATCTGGCATTCTTCGGCGGTACACCATGTTGCTGGAGTAATTTGGGGCCATCAACTTCGTGCTGATTTCCGGGCCCATCCAGTTCGTTGACATGGATGATTTTCCCAAGGTCGTGAGTTGCGGCACCAAAAAGAACTGCCTCACGGTCAACCGGTAGTCCCGGAAAATGTTCGGAAAGTTCCTCCAAAAGCTCAACAGCAGCGGAATGCACAAGAATGAGATGCCTGACCAAAAGCGGTGGTGGATTGAGTTCTTGGCAGAGGCGAAGAGCATCAGTGGGAAGAGAGGGAAAAGTCATTCAGCAATCCCCAAACTATCCATAACGGACTTGGACTCGCCACACCCAGATAATCCCGCCGATTATCGCTTCAACGCCTCGGCCTTGACGTACAACTCCGAAGGTGCCGAATCGAAGTAACGAAACAGCGCTGGACACAGCCAGCCTTCCATGAGCGGCTCGTCGACCTTGTACCAGTTGCCGCCGAACTCTTCTCGCAACCAAGTGAGCTTCCGTTGAAAGCCCGGAAATGGACCGGCAGAGAACAACAGCCGGAACCCCTGCCGAGCATCAGGAATGTCGCGAACAAGGTCGTCAATCATTTCAGGTACACCGTTCACAAACGGTTCTTGAACGGTGTTCGTTGATGGATCGTCAAAGACCCAAGTACCGTGCAGCCAATACGGGCTGATGATCTGAATCTGATTCATTGTGATTCCTCTTTGCGCCGAACTTCCTTGGTGATCGTGTCCAGTAACTCAGCCGACTCTGTTCCCTTCTCTGGTTCCAGCCTGATCGTGACGAATACGTTGTGGCCCCGAAAGTTCCCCTTCATCATCATCCTAGGGCAACATTCGGTGCTTTGGCTCGCCACGGCGAAGTCTTGGAGCCACAAGCCCGTCTCTCGTGAAAATTCTCCGGCCTCGAAGATGAACCCGGTCCACACTTGCTGCCCGTCCTGCTCACCCCCGAAGACTTCTTGGTAAGCGGGTGCAGCCTCAACCACCCACGCCTCGATGTCGGGCAGGGAGCGGGCGTCGAAACTGATCGTCTTGCATGGACCATCATGGTGCCAGTGCTTTTCGATGAGCTTGAACAGGCGTTTCACCCAGCCTGGCTGTTCTGTTACGTCCCGATCCATTTGTCCTTTCCGCCTGCCACTTCTGTCGTTCAATCCCAGAATTTTCAGGAGTCCCAAGGTTTTCCGCAGGAGTCCCAAACAAAAACACAGCGCACTATATCAGCAAGGTCTCGACAACGAATTGATCGATCCTGGCTATGAAGTCAGCAAAGCCCTAGGCCCCATCGAATGCCATGAACGAATCGGCGGCTTGTTGCTTAACTACCACCATTGAGCCGCCTGAACTGCTTTCGCCACAACGCTTGCCGCTGGATTGTCTGCTTTCGCCGTGTACCCACAAAGTCGAACAACCATTAATTTCTCGGCCAGCTCCGCACCAATCCCGCCGCTGTCCAGCCGAGATTCGAGGACCGACACGTCCTGAAATCGCGAACTGACAATCAACTCCCGCACGGCTGAGTTTTTAACCACACGCCCGTTCCTAATCGGCGCTAATCCTAAACTTTGCAGCGGGATTAGCGATGATTCGCGTCGATTAGCATTACCCCAACCTAACTCAATTCTCTTCGACGCTGCCGGACGGCTGGGGCTCGTCATCACCTTCTGACGAGCACTCCATTTCTGAGTCCGAATCGCAACTCGCGTCGCCATCGTCGAGTTCCTCGCTCTCGGTTTCTGAGTCGGACTCGACCTCGCAACCCAGAGCGGACAGATGTTCAAAGGGCTCCGGGATTTCGTTGTCGGCAAACAGTCGCGTCGGCGGATACTTTTCACGCTGAGTCGTGGTGGCCGTGATGCGCAGACAGCGTTCCAGTTGCTCGGCGGTCAATTCGCCATCACAAATCGGTAGTCCGATCTCGAACGTAATCTCCTTCGTGCCGCAGAAGCGTCCCCAATTGATGCGGTCGTTCAACTGCATGAAGTGCTGCAACGCCCGATGATGCTCGCGCGGCGGCAAGTCGCTCAGGTCGGCCAGTTCCGAACCACGAAACATGAGCGTCTCGCCGTCGCCAGCCAGATGGGCCACCACGTAGCACGTCGCGAAGGGGAATAGCCATGCTTCGCCGTCATCGCTCCGAAAGAACTTCAAATCCGCTTCCTGAATCAACTGCTCAATCTGAAACGTCGTCGCGGCCATTGTCCTTGTCTCCTGTGTGAAAAAGTGAGTTTGATTGAATTAAAGTCGTGATTTTTCAATCGGCGAGCCGCGGGGCGTCAGCCCCCGGACATGCGTCGGAAGTCCGGTGGCTGACGCCGACCGGCTCGCCAGTTCATGCCCACCACATCAATACGCGGCTTGCCCGAAAACATTTCAGTCGTCACGCCGCAGGTTCGGTGACCGCCAACATGCTCCCCTGGCAACGTCACACCAGCGAGTCGCGGTCGAGCGTGTGAATCTGCTCGCGATTGAACTCCGCGACCTCCAAAGTGCCGATACACACAATGCATCGCTCATGCGTATGAACTTCCTTGGCGATCGCCAGGCCCTCCTCTTCCGAGTAGCCGAACAGCTTCCGA
>Ga0194121_10009855_pt1 | contig 11744 bp, 10 predicted proteins | sample TA2MahCa50mmetaG_FD_148609 | JGI IMG/M metagenome (GOLD analysis project Ga0194121, IMG submission 148609) | Freshwater microbial communities from Lake Tanganyika, Tanzania - TA2015020 Mahale Deep Cast 50m | ecosystem: Environmental > Aquatic > Freshwater > Lake | place: Tanzania: Lake...
ACTCGGTTTTGTCGACGCCGGCGAGCGGCTGCTCCAGGACCATGATCCCTCGGACAATACGCTGCTCCGCTTCACGCGCTCATGAACCTCAAGACCGCCGCGCTCATCGGCACCCTCATTTACTTGCTGCTGCTCACCGTGCGGGCCTATGCGGTGTTGTCGCCGAACGCGTTCTCGACCAATCCGCGGGATCTCAACATCGCCCAGACGCCGCCCGACGCCCAGATTCTCACGCCGGAGAAAATGCGTCGGGCCCCGGACAACACCTTTCTCACGTTTCCGGAGTGGTTTCTCGTGTTCAGCCCTGACGAGATGGCCCGCTTCATGGAGACGCGCCCCTCGTCGGCGTTTCCCTACTGGGGACACATCATGCAGTTCTGGCAGGGCTACCGCGCCATGTTCGACGTGGTGCGCGACCGCTATCCCCTGAATGCCGATTACCACACGATGATCGCCGTCATCGGGGCCAGCACCACCATCGAATATGGCATGGTCGGCATTTACGAGAACGCGGTCGGCGCGCTGACCTCCTCGCTGGGTGGACTCACCGCGGAGGATCGCTTCTACGCGGAGTCCGAGCGCCGCTACGTGGACTTTCTCAAGGTGGCGCCCTGGTACCGCTTCGATTATCTTGGCGAATTGAAGACGATGTGGATGACGACCGGCGTCATCGGTACGAACCCCATCCGGAAATGGGAACGCAAGTATTTCCTGACGACGATGTACCTGGCGAAAGCAATTTACGGCTTCGCACTGGGCAAAGCGTCCGAGTCGGCGTACGGCGTGGAGTCCGAAGTCACCTCGGTGGTGGTGGATCGGGTTCCAGAGCGGATGCCGGAGAAATCCGAGGTCGTGGAGCGATATCCCGATGGCTCCGCGCGCATGCTGCTGCCGCGTTACGCGGCGTTCGCCGACGCGGCGCGCGCGCTGGCCGCCCAGGGCGTGAATTTCCGGGAAATCGCCGGCAACCAGGGCGCCATCATGCTGAGCTACCTGGCGCCGGCCAGTGACAAATCCGTCTTTGCGGGATATCCGGTAGTGCTCACCCAGCCCATCCTCACGCAGCGGCCCCTGGAGCGGTTCGCCCTCGCCGTGCCCATCCCCGAGCTGGCCGCCACGCTGCGGACCGTGAAGGCGCGCCTCGAGCACGTGTACGATTTCTGAGCAAACGATGAAGGATTGCGGAGGGAACAGGGTTCGGCGCCCTCCGTGGCGATAGTCTCTGTTTCCGAGGAGGATGCGCAATGGAACAGATGAACGATTATGAGATCCGCATCGCGGAGGCCGTCAAGCGCGGCGCCACCATGGAAGAGATGGCGCAGTTGCACGAGCCAGCCTGCGCCTCTCCGGAACAGGCCATCCGCGCGCTGCGCGATGGGAACGGGCGATTTTTCAACGGCAACAGCGCCCTTCCGGTGCTGTCCCCGATGGAGCGGCGCGCGCAGGTCGTGTCGCAGACGCCTTTCGCGGTGGTTCTGGGCTGCTCCGACAGCCGCGTGCCCGTCGAGATCGTGTTCGACCAGGGGGCAGGCAGCCTGTTCATCGTGCGGCTCGCCGGCAACGTGGTCGGCCTGAGCGGCCAGGGCAGCATTGAGTATGCGGTCAAGCACCTGAAGGTGCACGCGGTCGTGGTCATGGGCCATGAGGGCTGCGGCGCGGTGGCCGCATCCATGCTCGACGACGAGGCGCGCGCCCGCGAGCCGGAAAACGTGCAGAAGATTCTGGAGCGCGTCCGACCCGCGGTTGCGGACCTTCCCCGCATCCGGGATCCAAAGGCTCGCATGCGTGAGGCGGTCATCGCAAACGTGCGCCTCCAGGTCCACGAGTTGAACAAGAATCCCGTGGTGTCAGAAGCGACAGCCCGCAAGCAGATCGCCGTCATCGGCGCGTATTACGAGATCACCAGCGGCGCCGTGGACTTCTTTGTCACGCAAGAGGAGCTGCGGTTATAGCGCTGGTTCCGCGAGCCGCGCGGCGTAGTCGCGGATGTCCGCCGGCCAGCCCGCGGTCTGCTCCCCGAAGCACGCCGCGTTGCCCGCGAACAGCGCGCGGGAGGCCTCCTCGAAACCGGGCAGGTTGCCCGCCATGGCCGACATGAAGCGGTAGGCGGCCTCCTGTGATTGGCGCAGGCGGTCCTTCCCCTGGTTGGCGCGGCGCGCTTCCTCAACCAGCTTGCGGAGGGCCACCGAGGCGCCGCCCGGCTGGCTGTTGAGCCATTCCCAGTGACGCGGCAAGAGGGTGACCTCGCGCGCCACTACACCGAGGCGCGGACGCCCCGGTCCGCGGCGCTCGGGCTCTGACGGCGGCTGCAGACGTGCGCGCACGTCCTCGACGGTGCCGCGGAAGTCTACTTCCACGGGGCGCCCGGTGCTGTCGTCAAAGATGAGGATGGGGTCGGGGCCCTCCCGATCCACCACCGGCTTGGTCTGTAGTGCGACGTCGGCGAGCGCGCCGGACGCGATGCGGCGGGCCCCCTCGAAGGCAGTGCAAGTGTCCATGGTGCCGATTATACACGGGTAAAATACAACCTGTCAATATCACCCGTATAAAATCACCCTGAGAGGGCCGGCGGTCGGCTCGGTGGAAGCCGCAGCGGATGCCGCAGTACGAAGTCGTCTTCACCACCGACCCGAAGGACTGCCCGCGCTGTCACCGATCCCCGTGCAAGTGCCCGCCCGCGTCGAGCGGCAAGCCGCTGGCCGGGCAGACCGCGAAAATTCGGCTGGAAAAGGGCGGGCGCAAGGGCAAGACCGTGACTGTGGTGTTCAACCTCAATGCTGACGCCGCCCGGCTCAAAGATCTGCTCCGCGACCTTCAGAAGGCGTGCGGCACCGGCGGGACGGCGCGCCCGGACGGCCTCGAGATCCAGGGCGACCACCGCGACCGCATCGAAGCCCACCTTCTCGGGCAAGGCCTCAAGGTGAAGCGGGCGGGGGGATGAGCATGCGTCCCAGCGCGCAGGCGGTCTGGGCGCGCTCATACCTGCAGCTGCATCAATTTTTCGAGCTCCTCGCACACGCGGCCAAATTCCGGATCGAGGCGCTCGATCAATTCTCCAGTGGGCCCGCCGCCGCCGTGGATGACTTCCTGGATCTGGCGGCAGGTCGCGACCAGGCCCTGCGCGCCCATGCTCGAGCTGGCACCGATCAGGGTGTGCAGCAGCGCGCGCACGGCCGGCGTGTTGCCGCGGCTCGCCTCCTCTTTCAGCGAGGCCAGGCGATCACGGGTGTCAGAGATGAAGTTGCGGCACAGATCCGAAAACCACGGCCCGCTCGAAGCGCGCGCCAGGTGGGTGAGACGCTGCGCGGTGTCGGCGTCCAGCGCGGAGCCGACCGAGACCTGCACGTCCTCGCCGACCAGGTCGATGGGCTGCAAGGTAACCCCGGTGAAGCGCTGTAAAACCGAGAGCAGATCCTCCAGCTTGATGGGCTTGCACAGATAGTCGTCCACGCCGGCTTCCTGAGAGCGCTGGCGGCCCTCCTCGTACGCATTGGCGCTCATCGCGACGATGGGAATCTGCTGCCAGCCCTCGTATCGTCGGCGAATTTCCGCGGTGGCCGTGTAGCCGTCCATCTCCGGCATTTCCAGATCCATCAAGATCATCTTGTAGGAAACCGGCGCGCGATCCAGGACCGCCAGCGCTTCAAGTCCGTTGGCGGCGACGTCCGCGCAGCAGCCCAGCCGCTCGAGCAAGGACACCGCGACCTTCTGGTTGGTCACGTTATCGTCGACCACCAGCACCCGCACGTCAACCGTGGGCTCTTCCTCCTGCGGTTCCATGGATGGAAGAACAATTTCCGGGGCAGGCGTCACCAGCGCGATGTTTTGGGCGCGCGCGAGAACCCGCAGCAAGGTTTCAGAGTGGATCGGATGAAAAATGCATTCCACTCCACTGCGCGCCAACGCCGCGTCCTGGGCCTCCTTCCAGCTCGCGATCAGGGCGATGCGAGTGGACTTCAAGGCGGGGTCCAGCGAGATGCGGTGCAGCAATTCTTCAGCGCTGGGCTGCGCGAGGCTGGAGTCGATGAGGGCCAGATGATAGGCGTCACCCGCCGCCTGCGCCCCGGTCAGCATGCGCCAGGCCTGCTCGCCGCTGGCGCAAGCCTCGTGGCGCAGCCTCCATCCCTTCAGCAGCTCGCAGATCACGCCTCGTGAGCTCGAGTTGTCGTCGACCACGAGAATGCGGCTTGCGGCCAGTGGCCCCAGGTCGGGCGCCGCTTCCGACGGGGGGGTCGGATCGAGCAGGAACGGAATGTGGACCACGAATGTGGAGCCTCGCCCCGCCTCGCTGTTCACGCTCACCTCCCCGCCCATGAGCTCGGCAAGCTGCCGCGTGATAGCCAGCCCGAGACCGGAGCCGCCAAATCGCCGCACCGTGGAGGCGTCCACCTGGGTGAAGCGGGTAAAAATCACCTCCAGCTTTTCCTGGGGAATTCCAATGCCGGTGTCGTGTACCAGAATGCGCACTCCGGCCAGTCCGCTGCGCTCGCCCACTTCGTAGGCGGCCAGCGTGGCGGTGGGCAGGTCGGAGCCCTGCACGTCGATGAAAACCATCCCCTTTTCGGTGAATTTTACTGCATTTCCGACGAGGTTGATGATAATCTGGCGGACGCGGACCGGGTCTCCCTGCACCCAGCGCGGCGCGTTCGGCGCGTGGCGCACCACGAAATCCAGGCCTTTGGTGGCGGCCGCGTACGACACGATATCAGCCGCCTGGCCCACGACGTCTCGCAGATCAAAGGACACGCACTCGAGGGTGAGGAGGCCGGACTCGATGCGCGCCAGGTCGAGCACGTCGTTGAGCAGGGTGAGCAGTGCATCCGCGCTGGAACGGGCAATGTGCACCGCTTCCCGCTGACGCTGTGTCAGGCGGCTGCTCTTGAGCAGCTCCAGCATCCCGATGATGCCGTTCATCGGCGTTCGAATCTCGTGGCTCATGGTGGCCAGAAAGTCGCTTTTCGCGCGATTGGCCCCTTCGGCCGCGAGACGCGCCTTGTCCAGCTCGCGCTCGGCAAAGTCACGCTCCATCACCGCGCGGCGCAAATTCTGATTGAGCAGCTCGAGCTGCTGGGCGCGGTCGCGCAGTTGCGCGAGCTGGGTATCGCCGCGGGTGGTCATTTCCTCCTCGAGCTGCTTGACTTTCTCCTGGGAGTGCGCCATGGAGTGCATGTCGGCCAGCAGGCCAGCCAGCACCGCCATGTATCCCAGCAGCCGCAGCACGTGGCCCAGCGTGGAGACCAGCCCCCGCTCCTTCTCGGCATCGAGCAGGAAGGGCACCTGCACTTCCAGCGCGATGATGAGAAAAATAACCAGCCAGTGCTCAACCGGATCGGATTTCCAGCGGCGGGCATTCAAAAATCCCAGCATGGCGAGCAGCAGGAGCGGTACCGGCAGCAACTGCTCGGCCTGGGGAAACCGCGCGGCCAGCAGGCTCTGCACGGTCGGAAACAATCCCGCAAGGTACCCGGCGAGCGGCAGAAGGATGATCCATACCGGAAGATTTCGGCCGCGCTTTTCTCCGCCCGGGCCGGAGGCGAACGCCGCCAGCGCTAGAAGCGGCGCCAGGTACAGGGTGGGAAGCACCTCGCTGGCGCTCAGCAGCCAGGGTATCCCTTCGCCGCCCACCGTCGAATATACGATGGCGTGGCACCATTGCAAAACCGCCGCGCCAAGAAATCCGGTGCCGATGGCAAACAAACTCTGGTTGCGAGGGTTGCGCGAGCGAAAGAGAGCCAGCATTCCAGTGGCCAGGGAAAGAGAAGCGACGCTGGTTTCGATAATGGTGTGGAGAAGCGGATCCGCCTGCAGATCCGAGCCGCGGAAAAGAAAGTATGCGATGAGCGGGCCCACCGCGACGGCAAGATAGAGAAGGAGACGACGGCTTCGGGGAGCCGTGCTGGCCGCGGGCGGGACGGCGGCCAGCGGGCTGGCGGTGCCCGACATCGATTACTCCTTGCGCTGGGGGAAACCGGACGCGACGCGCGACTCGCGCTCGCGCCGCAGGAGCTCCCCAGCCTCCGCGGCGTCCACCGGACGCGAGAAGAAATATCCCTGGATGAGGTCACAGGTCAGCGCGCGAATCGCGGCGAGCTGATCCGCCGTCTCGACTCCCTCGGCGACCACTTCCATTCCCAGATTGCGCGCCAGGAGAACGATGGTCTGCACGATCTTCGCGCTCTCGTCCTCCTGGTTGATGCGCTGCACGAAGGACTTGTCCACTTTCAGGCGATCGATGGGAAATCGCTGCAAGTAGCTCAACGAGGAATATCCGGTGCCAAAGTCGTCGATGCTGATGCCGATTCTCAGATCGCGCAGTTGCTGAAGCACCAGGCGCGCGCGGTCGGCATTCTCAATCATCGCGCTCTCCGTCACCTCGAGATGGAGGCAGTGCGCCGGCAGCCCGCTGCTGTTCAGAATATTCAAGATGCGGTCGACGATATCGTGCACCGAGATTTGCCGAGCGGAGAGGTTGACGCTGATGGAAAGCTCGTGATCGTCAAACTCGAGCTGCCAGGCGCGCGTCTGGCGGCAGGCCGCCTCCAGGATCCATCCCCCGAGCTGCACGACCAGCCCGGTTTCCTCGGCCAGCGGGATGAATTCGGCAGGCGGCACCAGTCCCATCTCCGGATGGTGCAGGCGAATCAACGCTTCGAAACCCACGATGCGGCCGCTTTCCGCGGAAACCAGCGGCTGGTAGTAGGCGCGGTATGCGTCGTTTTCCAGGGCATGCCGCAAAATGGTTTCCAGGGTGAAGCGCCGCGACGCTCGCGTCTGCATGGCGGAGTCGAAATTCACAATGCGGGCGCCGCCATTTGCCTTGGCGTGGTGAAGCGCGATCTGCGCGTCGCGCAGAATCTCCTCGGGCCGCTCGTAGCTGTTGTTGAAGTGGACCACGCCGATGCTCGCGCTGGGAAAGAGCTCTTTTCCGCTGAGCACGACCGGCGTGCGCAGCGATTCGAGAATGTGGACGACCACCGGCTCGACATCCGCGAAACGGCGCAGGTCGTCGAGCAGCACCACAAACTCGTCGGATTCCAGTCGGGCCACGGTATCCCCCATGCGGAGCACCTCTTGAAGGCGATGCGCGATGGACACCAGCAGTTGATCGGCGACGCCGTGGCCCAGGCTGTCGTTGATCATCTTGAAGTTGTCGAGATTGACGCCCAGCACCGCGAAATGATATCCCGAGCGGCGTCGGGCGCGGGCCAGCGAGCGCAGCAGCTGCTCGCAGAACAGGAGGCGGTTGGGCAGTCCGGTCAGCGGATCATACACGGTCCGCTCGGTGACGTCGGTCTGCGAGCCGGCCATGCGGTTGGGACGCTCGGCGCCGGTTCGCACGGCCACGCCGCGGCTCAGCACCCAGCGATAATTTCCATGCTTGTCGAGAATGCGGTGCTCGCATTCGAAATGCGGCGTGCCGCCGTCCAGGTGGGCGTCAAGCGAGGCTTTCAGGCGCTCGGCGTCCTCCGGGTGGACGCGGCCAAACCACTCGTCGGGGGAGTCGCCGATCTCGCCGTCCTCGTAACCAAGCATGAACTTCCAGCGCGTGGAGAAGTGGATGGTGTTGGCTTCCAGGCTCCAGTCCCAGATGCCGTCGTTCGCGCCACGCACCGCCAGGGCGTACCGCTCCTCGCTCTCCACCAGGGCCTGCATGACCCGCTTGAGGGCCAGCTCCTTCTCGATGCGGGCGAGGAGGACGGTGAAGTCGACGGGCTTGGTGACGTAGTCGTTGGCCTTCAGCTTGAGGGCGGCCACGGCGTCCGAGCTCTCGCTGCTCGCGGTCATGATGATGACGGGAAGGTGGCGCAGTGCGTCCTGCTCGCGGACGTTGCGGAGCACCTCGAAGCCGTCCATGGCGGGCATGCGCAAATCGAGCAGCATGAGGTCGAAAGGGGTCTGTGAAGACGCGAGCTTCTCCAGCGCCTGACGGCCGTCATGGCAGCGGGAAACCTCATACCCGTGGACCTTGAGCAATTGGGCGATGATCTCGCTGTTCGTCCGATCGTCGTCGACGACAAGCACCTTGACTGGCATGGAAGTCATGGAAGCGAGTAGTTAGGCGCGGCGGCCCGTTGATCCTATGGAGCCGGTCAGGGCGGCTTGTTGTCGGACCCCCAATGCTCGCCGTCCACCTTCCACACCCCCGCCTCGCGGACCATCTCAACCCGTCCGTAGGACGTCTCGTCGCGGTCGTTCAGGAGGTTCTTGGTGAGGCCCTGCAGGTAGAGCATCGCCTTGTCCTCGTCAATCTGCGTCTTCACGACCTTGACGTTCCGCGCGGCCAGCGCCTTCATGAGTCCCAGCACCTGGACGCGCTGTTCCGAGGGCATCCCGGCCAGCTTCTGTCGGCCGCCGGTCGACAGATAGGGCAAAAGCGCCGCGGGGTCGTCGGCGGAAAGCACGGTCTTGTGGTACTTGAGGTACACGTCGGCGGGCGCGTCCGCAGCCAGGACGGCGACGGTGGTGAGGATGAGGGTGACCAGGAGACGCTTCACGGCGTGGTGGCCGCCTGCGCCATGAAGTGCTCGACCTCGCGCAAGTGCGGGAGCGCGCTGCGACCGCCCAGGCCGCGGCACTTCATGGCCGCGACCGCCGAGGCGAAAGTGAGCGCGCGCCGCGCCGGCCAGTCCTGGAGGACGCCGTAGATGAGGCCGCCGTGGAATGCGTCACCGCAGCCCGTGGTGTCCACGACCTCCACCTCGAATGCGGGGATGTCGAGCGTGCCCTCGGCCGTGCGGGCCACGCATCCCCGCGCGCCGCGCGTCACGCAGGTGAGGCGCGCGCCCCACTGGGAAAGGGAATCGAGCGCCGCGCTGACGTCGTCGCGCCCCAGCCATCCGCGCGCGAAGTCGATGGAAACCGCGAGGTAGTCCACCAGCGGCAACAGGTCGCGGACAGGCTCGCGGAAGGTGCCCGCGTCGAGCATGACCGGGATGCCCGCGGCGCGCGCAATGTGGGCCGCGCGCAGGGAGGCGGCGGCGTGCAGCCCGTCGAGATGGAGCAGGCGACCGTCCTCGATGAGTTCCCTGGGGACTTCGCTGACGTCGAGGGGATGGGCGGTGCCGCGCGTCCAGAATACCGTGCGCGAGCCGCTCCCCCGCTCCACCGCCACGAACGCAACCTGGGACGTCTTGTCGGGCGCCACGACCAGGCCGCTGATGTCCACGCCCTCGACAGTCAGGCCGTTGAGAATATCACGACCGTGCGTGTCGTCCCCCACCTTTCCGATGAGCGCGGCCTTGAGGCCGAGGCGGCTGGCGGCGACCATGGCGGTTCCCACCGGGCCGCCACCCTGGCTGAGCAGTGATTTCATCTCGCACTTGGTGTCGACGATCGGATATGCGGTAATCTGGCCCAGAAAGTCGATGCAGCACTGCCCCAGGCCCACCACGTCAAAACGGGACATGCCCGCAGACTTCGGACCCCGGGCGGGCATCTCCCGCTTTTTTTCGGAAAATCGGTTGACGAATTTCCATGGACGGCTTACAATGCAAGAATCAAACTCGAAAGGATACGCACATGGCTCGTCGCCTCGCACCGCCCGCCTCATCCGCGTATTATTCGAGTTCCGTCTACTCGCGGCGTCCCGCCAGACTTCCTGTGCCGGCCTCGTAGGAGCGGCACAACGACCTGCGCGAGACGCCCGCCACCAGCGGGCGTTTTTATTTGCAGTTTACCGGGTTTGTTTCGGCACGCCAAAAATTACGGCCGGGCAGCCTGACGCGGCAAGGCTCCGGTCTCGAAAACCGGCGAGACGCTTGCAGGTTCAAATCCCGTCCCATCCGCCATTATTTTGACTTCAATGAGAAAGGGAACGGTGGCCGAAATGGAAAAATGGAAAGGCACGCGTTTGCTGAACGCGCATGGCTCCCCCGCGGGGCGATGTGGGTTCGAATCCCACCCGTTCCGCCAGAATTAACCCGGGTGGCCGAATGGACAAAGGCACCGGACGGACATTGGGACGGCTCCGGCGAGGAAGGAGTGGCCCCACGCGAGAAGGCGGGTCCGTGAAGGTATACTCCTACATCGTTGTCAGCGACTCGGGATTTGCCCCCAACCCCTTCCATGGGGTGTGCACGCTCGCGTGCTGTAAGCCAATGATTCGGAAGGGCGCAAGTGTTGGCGACATCATCGTCGGAATGACCTCACGAGGCGAGCGCATCGTCTACGCGATGAAAGTGTCGAAGGTGCTGGACTTCGCCGACTACTGGACTGGGGTGCAGTATACGACAAAGCGACCTAAGATGGACACCGGGCGCGCACTTGATAGGTGCGGTGACAATATCTACGAGCCGGTCGCGTTCGGCGAGTTCCGGCAGTGGGCCTCGTTTCATTCCAATAAAGACGGTACAGAGAATATCGAGCACTTGCGGCATGACCTGGACGGAGAGAAAGTGCTGCTCGCACAGCGATTCGCGTACTTCGGCCAGAGCGGACCGCTGGTTCCGTGTCCCATCCTTTCCGATAACGTGATGCTGTCGCTGCCGATTCCCGACAAGTCGTCGCCAATTCGGTATCAGGACGTCACGCTGGGGGGATACTCCCTCGGGCCCGTGGTCTCCGACCTGACCCGTGGAAAGAAGAAGCCACATTTCGGCGCTCACCTCGACCCGGATCTCGTGATGTCGGCCTATCCTCGCGGGCCCGGTTGGCGGGCGATCTTCGGCCAGGCTGATCGCGAGCAAACAGTACTTGCCCGCGAGGGTGTCGGGATCGGAGACCTGTTCCTGTTCTTTGGGTGGTTTCGGCGGGCTGAGTTCATAGGCGATTTGCTCCAATTTGTGAAAGGCGCGCCTGACCTGCACGCACTCTGTCTGGGGCTGGATGCAGATCGAGGCAGTTCTCGATGTGGCGACGGCCACGATCCCGCCCTGGGCGAGCTATCACCCGCATGTCGCAGGGGCGGATCATCGGGCGAACAACACGCTCTACATCGCTCGCGAAACATTGAATGTCCCCGGGGTTGCCAGCGGCATTCCCGGGGCTGGGGTGTTCCCTCGTTATGATGACCGACTTCGTCTGACCAAGCCCGGCGCCAGTCGTAGTCTTTGGAGCCTGCCGGGATGGTTCGCTCCCAACGAGAAGCGACCCGCACTTGGGTATCACCACGACCCGATGCGATGGTCCAGCATGGAAGATCGCGTCGAACTCCACAGCGTCGCCCGAGGGCAGGAGTTCGTGCTTGATACAATCTGGTACCCTGAAGCAGCGATGAACGGCGTGCCATTGTACTCGATCCAGAAATTGATGGGACACAAGAGCATCCGCATGACCGAACGCTATGCCCACCTGTGTCCCGATTACCTCCAGACAGCCGTTGATACCCCGGTGAAAAACAAGAAGCCCGCCAGTAAGCCAATAAATCACACTTCGCAGAAGAGGAACGTCGTCAAACAGGGCATTCCGCAGGATTTAGCACTTTTTAGCACTTCGCCGACCGCCGCAAACTAGTGCCACGTCCGTCAAGTTCGTCCCTACCCAGAATCGCAACGTTTCAGCCCCGCAACGGAAAGGTGAATTGATCGACGGCGTGGTGGAGGCCTCCGGCCCCCGTCGCGCTGTGGTCTGCCCCGTCGCGCTGTGGTCGCCCTACCGTTCGTCACTGCCGATCATTCTGGCCTTCTTTGGGCGCGATGACAACCAAATTGATCGGCAGTGCCCAGGTCGGCGAGGTAGTGGCCTGTAGCTTTCCGCTTTCAGCGGCCGGATGAAACGAATCCCGCGTGGAAGGTACGCTCGCGGCG
>Ga0194121_10009859_pt1 | contig 11742 bp, 9 predicted proteins | sample TA2MahCa50mmetaG_FD_148609 | JGI IMG/M metagenome (GOLD analysis project Ga0194121, IMG submission 148609) | Freshwater microbial communities from Lake Tanganyika, Tanzania - TA2015020 Mahale Deep Cast 50m | ecosystem: Environmental > Aquatic > Freshwater > Lake | place: Tanzania: Lake...
GGGGCTTGCGCTTCTCGAACTGGATACTCCCGACCAGGCCTCTACCCCGCAGGCCTATCGTCCGCCCTCGGCCAGGCTGTTGGCCCAGGCGCTGCATTCCCAGGTAGATCTGCATCGTCTGTACGGTGGCGTGGTGCCTGAACTGGCCTCCCGCGATCACCTATTGCGTCTCATGCCGCTTCTCGAGGGGGTGCTGCGTGAAGCCGACCGCGACCTGCAGGACATCAAGCTCATAGGAGTGACCCAAGGCCCGGGGCTTGCGGGGGCCCTTCTCGTCGGCTGCAGCTTTGCCTATGGCCTTGCCGCCGCCATCGACTGCCCTGTAACACCAGTGCACCATTTAGAGGGTCACCTCCTGTCCCCTCTGTTCGGGGTTGATAGCCTCGCATTCCCCTTTCTTGCCCTTCTGGTGTCCGGGGGCCATTCCCAGTTGCTGCAAGTAAGTGGGGTTGGCGAGTATGAACTTCTAGGGGAGACCATCGACGACGCTGCTGGCGAGGCTTTTGATAAGTCCGCGCAGCTGTTGGGTCTTGGCTATCCCGGCGGCCCAGAGATTGCCCGACTGGCCCAGACCGGGCGGGCAGGGCGGTTCGCGCTGCCCCGGCCGCTGCTAGGGCGTCCTACGCTTGACCTTAGCTTTGCCGGGCTCAAAACCGCAGTCCTCACCCAGGTAAAAAGGGCAGGGGGCACGGCTGGGCTCTCTGACGTTGATAAGGCAGATATCGCCGCAGAGGCGCAGCAGGCTATTGTCGACGTCTTGGTGGCGAAGTCGATGGCAGCCGTCAAACAAACCGGGGCGCAGAGGCTTGTGGTGGCCGGTGGGGTGAGCGCTAACCAGCTATTGCGTCACCAACTCGATGCCGCCTGCAGCAAATTAAAAGTGAGTGTACACTACCCGCCTATCAGTCTGTGTACCGACAACGGCGTGATGATTGCCTGGGCCGCTGGCTTAAGGGCAGCCCTCGGGGATCGGGGTAGCGCTGCGGGAGCCTTTGCCGTGCGGCCGCGTTGGCCCTTGTCTGAAAGACGGCTGTCCAGCGCGCTTGCCTAACCGGTAAGGCTTAGTCCATAATTGCGGATTGACTTCGAATCCAGTGCAACTTCTTTCATCATAAAGTCTCCATTTTTCTATGCCTTTAGTCCGAGTAAAAGAAAACGAACCCTTTGAAGCCGCGATGCGGCGGTTTAAGCGTACGATCGAAAAAATTGGCCTCCTTACCGAACTGCGTGCCCGCGAGTTCTACGAGAAGCCCACCGCAGAGCGCAAGCGTAAAAAAGCGGCCGCAGTCAAGCGCCACTACAAGCGCGTTCGTAGTCAGATGCTTCCCGTGCGTAAGTACTAGCGGGCTTTCCAGCACTTCGGTGCATGCGTAAGGGGCTCGCAATCTTGCGGGCCTTCGTTTTTTTAAGGGGGCGTTCATGTCGCTAAAAGACCGTCTTAACGAGGACATCAAGTCGGCCATGCGGGCCAAAGCCACGGCCCAGCTCACCACCTTGCGGCTCATTACCGCGGCCATCAAGCAAAAAGAGGTCGATGACCGGGTTACGCTCGACGATGCCCAGGTGCTTGCGGTGATCGAAAAAATGGTGAAGCAGAGAAAAGACTCAATCGCCCAGTTCCAGGCCGGTGGCCGACAAGATCTGGTAGACAAAGAATCCGCCGAGCTCTCTCTTTTGCAGTCCTACCTTCCCGAGCAACTGTCCGAGCAGGCCATTCGCGCAGAGGTCGCCACCTGCCTTGCCGCATTACAGGCTTCCGGCGCGCCGCCTTCTGCGGCCTGGATGGGCAAGATGATGGGGCAGCTCAAGCCCAGGCTCGCTGGTAAGGCCGATATGGCGTTTGTCTCTCGGGTAATAAAAGAGGCACTGGGCGGCTAAGACTGCGCTGTGATTCCGCAGTCATTCATCGATGACCTGCTTCGGCGTGTCGATATCGTCGACCTCGTAGGGCAGCATGTCAGCCTGAAAAAAGCGGGCAGCAACTTCAGTGGCCTGTGCCCGTTTCACAACGAAAAGTCTCCTTCTTTTTCGGTCAGCCCCGCAAAGCAGTTCTATCACTGCTTTGGATGCGGGGCACATGGCACCGCGATTGGCTTTCTTATCGAGCATCTGGGTCTGAGCTTTCCGCAGGCGGTTGAGGAACTTGCCCGGCGGCAGGGGCTTGAGGTTCCCCAGCAACAAGAGGCTTCCGAATCGTCAAAGGCGGACCGCAAAACGCAGGCTGACCTTCGGTCACGCCTTGAGGCGCGTATGCGCGAGGCGGCGCGTTTTTATCAGCGTCGCCTTAAAGACTCGCCCCAGGCCATCGACTACCTGAGAAATCGCGGCATCACCGGGGAGAGTGCTGCCCGCTATCACCTCGGTTACGCCCCCCCAGGATGGCAGTCTCTTCAGGCCGTATTTGCCGATTACCAGGATAACGAACTTGTGCAGGCCGGGCTTGTGATCGCCACGGAGGCTCAGACCGATGCCGATTCGTCTCAGGTAATGCAGCCTGCGCCCCCCGTGGCGCACCCGCAAGAGACCACCGCCCGCAGATACGATCGGTTTCGCAGCCGCATCATGTTTCCCATTCTTGGAATGCGCGGCGAGGTGATTGGGTTTGGGGCGCGCACCCTGGGCGATGACACACCCAAATACCTCAACTCGCCGGAGACCCCAATCTTTACCAAAGGCGGCGGATTGTATGGTCTCTTTGAGGCCCGAAAGGCCATCCGCGAGGCCGGCGAGATCTGGGTGGTAGAGGGCTATATGGATGTCGTTGTGCTTGCCCAATATGGAATCGGCCATGTCGTAGCCACACTGGGCACCGCCACCACCGCAGACCATCTGCGCATTCTGTCGCGCCAGACAAGCCGCATTGTCGTAATGTTTGACGGGGATACGGCAGGACAGAAGGCTGCAGCACGGGCGCTGGAGGTGATGCTGCCTTTTGCAAGCCCCAGGCTACAGGTGCGGTTTGCCTTCCTGCCCTCAGACCACGATCCTGACAGCTTTGTCCGGCAGTTCGGCCGCGAGTCCCTCTTGCAGCTTGTCGAAAATGCGCCACCCCTCTCACGATTCGTGCTCGACCGCGCGGTTGCAGGCCAGTCACTGGACTTTGCTGAGGGCCGGGCCGCGGCAACGGCAGAGGCCAAGCGGCTGCTGGCGTTAATGGCGGATTCGCCGCTGAAGGCACAGGTCGCCCAGGATGCCGCGCGGCAGTTTCAGACCGATCTGCAGGCACTTGGGGTCGTCTCGGCGCGCCAGTCGGGTTTCCAGCCGAGACGCCCACAGCCCTCGGTAGCCGCTGGGGCGCGTTCATCTGCCTTAGCCCAAGGCAGTCTCAGGCGGCAGGCAGAACGCATGCTGCAGATACTCATACAGGTTCCCAAGGCCTATCAGTCTGTCGTGGAACACGACCATTTCCCCCTTGCCCGGGAGCAGTTCGCGCAGGACCACCTCCAGCTTCTCGATTGGATCGGCAGCCATCGCCATTCCCCCAGTCAGGCCGGTCTTTATGAGGCTGCCCAGCGGGAAGACCCCCAGTCTGGGCTGGTGCTTCTTTTTCAAAGACTGTCGTTGCCAGACCCTGCTCTAGAAGCGATTTTTCAGGCCGATAACCAAGAGGCAGGTAAGGGCAATGTCGGATATGAGCTGGACCGAGCAATCCGCGTGCTGGCCGTGCGTAGCATGCAAAAAAGGGCAACCGACCTGGCTGCGAAGCCAGAGCTTCGGCCCGAAGACCTTGCCGCGCTGCGGCAGCTTCAGTCGGAAATCCAGGAGCTTAAGGCGATCTTGAGAGGTTCAGACGAAAGTTCTATAATGTAAGGTTCTCTAGCGCGAAGGAGCGTACAGAATGGCGGCAGGAAAGCAACTGGCAAATAAGGGTAAAACTGCGGGCAAAAATGACGCCAAGTCCAGCACCGCTGCGGCTAAGGTAGCCGCAACGGCTAAGGTCGCGAGTGCGGCTACGGGCAAAAAACCGGCCGCAGCGGTGGCCGCAAAGCTAGCCAAGGTATCCCCCAAGCAGTCGCCAGCGCCGTCTGCCAAGGCGCCAAGTAAACCCCCCGTAAAGGTGGCGGCCAAGCCTTCTGCCAAGGTAGATACCAAGCCAGCGGCCAAGCCGGCAGCCAAGGCACACGCTAAGCCTGTTTCTAAACCGACCGCTAAGCCATCACCGCAGGCCAAGCCCGCGCCCTCAAAAGCGGCCACTAAGCCTTCGGAGCCAAAGTCTGCAGGAGATAAGGCCCTGCAGTCGGTCATTGCCAAGCTTCGGGCCTCTGCGGGGCAGGGGCCTGTGGCGGAACCCAAAAATGCGCCCAAGCCTGCCGCAAAAAAATCAGACCCAAAGCCAACTGCTGCCGCAGCCAAGCCCCAAAGTGGTCAGACAGACAAAAAGCAGACCAGTGCTAAGTCAGTTCAGCCGTCAGGTAAGCAGCCAGTTAAGCAGGCAACTAAGCAGGCAACTAAGCAGGCAACTAAGCAGGCAACTAAGCAGGCAACTAAGCAGGCAACTAAGCAGGCAACTAAGCAGGCAACTAAGCAGGCAACTAAGCAGGCAACTAAGCAGCCCACTAAGCAGCTCGCGCAACAGCCTTCCAAGCAACCGGCCAAGGCTGACAAGGCCCCGAAGGACAGCGCTGAGAAGGTAGAAAAAACAGCAAAGGCCGCGAAGCCAGCGAGTCCGTCCAAATCAGGCAAGGCGCCCCCAGCCAAGGTAGCAAAAAAACCCGGCCGCCCGGCCAAGGCCAAAGACGCCGACGATGAGCTGGTGCCCGAGGCAGATGATGAGGCCGATGAGTCCGTACCCGAAGTAGAGGTAGAGGCTGCCGCGCCGCGCCGTGGTGGGCGCAAGCCTAAGGACAAAAAGATCTGGGAGTTCATGCCCTCCGGGCCCCTTACTGCCGAGGAGCTAGAGGCGCGTAAGGCGCGGCTCAAAGCGCTTATCGTTCTTGGTAAGGAACGTGGCTATCTCACGCATGCAGAGATTACCGACCATCTGCCGGACATTCAGATCGACTCCGACCAAATGGAATCGATTGTCGCGACGTTCCAAGAATGGAATATCTCTGTCTATGAGATCACCCCCGACACCGAAACACTCCTGCTGGTCAGCAACACGCCTGCTTCCGACACCGACGATGCCGAAGAAGAGGCTGAGGCCGCATTGTCCACGGTTGTCGATTCCGAATTCGGTCGCACCACCGATCCGGTGCGCATGTATATGCGCGAAATGGGCACCGTTGAGCTGCTCACGCGAGAAGGCGAAATCGCTATCGCAAAACGCATCGAGGCAGGTCTGCGCGAGATGGTCCTGGCTATTGCGTCTTGCCCCACCACGATTAACGAGATCCTCGACAGTGCCAACAAGATTCAGGTAGGAACCATTTCGGTTGCCGAGGTGGTCGATGGAATCGTCGACCCCAATGCACCCGAAGAGGATCTCTTGTCGCCAGCCGATGCCGAAATCGCGATCGAAGAAGATGACGATACGGCAGAAGACCAGGCAAGTGCTGCCCGCCTTGAAGAACGAAAGCAGGCGTCGCTTGAAAAGTTTACGGCGATCACCAAGCATTTCGAGAAGATGCGCAAGGCCTTCGAAACCGATGGCTATAAGTCGGGCCCTTACCAAAAGGCGCAGTCGAGCATCATTAACGAGCTCATGGGTATTCGGTTTACAGCAAAAATGGTTGAAAAGCTGGCCGACACCCTTCGCGCTCAGGTAGAAGAGGTACGGGTTACCGAGCGCGCAGTGCGTAATATTGCGGTTGAGCGGGTCGGTCTCAATGTGGAGTGGTTTATCAAAAACTTCCGCGGCAACGAGACCAACCTCGACTTCTTCTCTAAAAAAGCCATGGCTGTGGCAGGGGGGCAGTCCGCCTTACTCGAGCGCAATCTTCCTGCCCTGCACGAATTGCAGCAAAAGCTCATCGCCATTCAAACTAAGGTGGTGCTCCCCCTTGCCGACCTTCGTGAGATTAATCGTCGGATGATCGAAGGGGAGAAGCGCGCCCGTGAGGCCAAGCGCGAAATGACCGAGGCCAACCTGCGTCTGGTGATTTCGATCGCCAAGAAGTACACCAACCGCGGGCTGCAATTTCTCGACCTCATTCAAGAGGGCAATATCGGCCTCATGAAGGCGGTCGATAAGTTCGAATACCGCCGAGGCTATAAATTTTCTACCTATGCCACCTGGTGGATTCGACAGGCCATCACCCGGTCGATTGCCGATCAGGCCCGCACGATTCGTATCCCGGTGCACATGATCGAAACCATCAACAAAATGAACCGCATCTCCCGGCAGTTGCTCCAAGAGACCGGCAAAGAGCCAGACCCTGCTGAGCTTGCGGTCAAAATGGAGATGCCCGAAGACAAGATTCGTAAAATTTTAAAGATCGCCAAAGAGCCCATCTCTATGGAAACCCCTATTGGCGACGATGACGATTCACACCTTGGGGATTTCATCGAGGATCAAAACACCCTGCAGCCCCACGAGGCCGCACTGCAAGACTCCATGCGAGATGTGGTCAAAGAAGTGCTCGACTCGCTCACCCCCCGCGAGGCAAAGGTACTACGCATGCGGTTTGGTGTCGAAATGGCCACCGACCACACCCTTGAAGAAGTGGGCAAGCAGTTCGACGTCACCCGCGAGCGCATTCGCCAGATTGAGGCCAAGGCACTGCGAAAACTGCGACACCCTAGCCGAAGCGATAAACTAAAGAGCTTTCTCGATACACTGTAAGAGTTTCAAGGGCCTCTAGCTCATGCCTGGTTAGAGCAGCGGACTCATAATCCGTTGGTGCCGAGTTCGACTCTCGGGGGGCCCACCAGTTTCGATATGATCGACCTTGCAGACCAACTGTGCGGCCGCTCTGCCATACCCCAATAGAAATACCGCATGCTTTATAAAAATATTCCCAGAGTATTGGCAGCCTGCCTGGTGGTCTGGATTGCGGGGTGTGCCACTAGCCCGCCGCCCGATACTGGGTCAGGCCCGCAACCGGCCGCCTCCCCCCCAAAGCTTGCCCTCGCGCTTGGCGGTGGCGCTGCCCGTGGATTTGCGCATATTGGTGTCATTAAGGCGTTAGAGAGTCAAGGCGTCTCGGTAGACATCGTCACTGGTACTAGTGCAGGAGCGGTCATTGGGGCGCTGTATGCGGGGGGGCTCTCTGGTTTTCAGTTGCAGCGCCTGGCCATGGAGAGCAAAGAGTCTCAGGTAATCGATTTTGATGTGCTTGGCAGGGGCGGCTGGGTTAAGGGCGAACTCCTGGAACGCTTTGTAAACACAAGGCTTCAAGGCCGCACCTTTGACAAGCTCGCCAAGCCCTTAGGAGTCGTAGCGACCGATCTTAGTAATGGACAAACAGTGGTAATGCGATCGGGCAACGTGGGCCAGGCGGTGCGCGCCTCTGCCTCGGTACCAGGTGTTTTCATTCCCCCTGAAATTGAAGGACGCTTCTTTGTCGATGGTGGCGTCACCATGCCTCTGCCCGTTCAAGCGGCGCGCGAAATGCAGGCCGACTTTGTGATTGCGGTAGATATCGGCGAGCAGCCAGAAGGAAGAAGACCAGGGGGGTCTATCGATGTTGTTCTGCAGGCCTTCACTATCATGGGCCAGGTGATTAGTCGCTCGCAGGCAGGCCAGGCCGACATCCTCATTCGCCCCGATACCCGCGGTCTGAGCCTTACCAGCTTTGACACACGAGAGCTCGCGATCTTACGAGGCGAGGAGGCGGTGGCCCGGGTGCTTCCCGAGCTGCGTCAGAAACTTATCGAACGCGGGGTGACTCTTGTACCCCGTTAGACCCATGACCAAAAAAACCGCTTCGATGAGGAAGCGCTCGAGATACCTGATCTTTTCCGCACAACGAGAGACCCCCGGCGCAACCTGTCAGGTAGCAAACACCTCTCAAGTTTATTCGGGCGTTTCTGGGGAATAATAGTCAGCGAGCAGATGCCTCGTGGGGGCTGTTATGAAGATTCTTGCCTTTGATGTATTTGGCACGGTGGTGGACTGGTATGGCTCGATCGTGCATGAGGTTAAGCGGCTTCGCCTTGATCTAGATCCCGGCCAGTTTGCCCTTGACTGGCGCGCAGGCTACCAGCCTGCAATGGCCCGGGTACGGTCTGGCGAACTTGGCTGGACACGCATCGATGACCTTCATCGAATGATTCTGGACGACCTCCTGGCGCGATATCGCATTTCGCTCGAAGAGACGGCGCGGCACGACCTGAACCTTATCTGGCACCGGCTAAGCCCCTGGCCCGATGCGGTGCAGGGCCTCACTCGCCTGAAAGCCCAGTACACCATAGTGACCTTGTCTAATGGCAATATGTCTCTGCTTACCGAGATGGCCAAGCGGGCAGGCCTTCCCTGGGACTGCATCCTTTCTGCAGAGGTATTTCGCCACTACAAGCCGGATCCTCAGACCTATCTTGGGGTCTGTGACCTTTTCGGAGTAAGGCCCTCAGAAATGATGCTGGTTGCTGCCCATAAAGATGACCTGGATGCGGCCCTCGCCTTGGGCTGCAAAACCGCATTTGTTGAGAGACCCTTAGAATTTGGGCCAGACAAAACGGTGGACCTTGCAAGGGAACCCCGGTTTGACATTCATGCCTGTGACTTTATTGACCTTGCCAACCAACTTTGTCACTAGCCCACAAACCCAAAATAGGAATGTTGCATGATCTTTGAACTGAACCAGTCGGACGATGTTTCTGAGTTCCTGGACTTCGAATCCATCCAACAGCAGTCTGCCGATCAGGTAGCGGTCGAGGAACTACAAGACTTTGCGGAACCGAAGACCACCTCTAAGGGCTTGAGCTACCGGTCTGTTCGTGTCTATGCTGTCTTTGACCTGCGCGCGATGCGCCGCAAGGTGGTTCGTAAGATTGCCTGCAGCGACCCAATGGGGGGCGGAGAGGTGGTTCTGCGCGATGAAAAAGAGTCTGACTGGGAGCCTGTAGATCCAGGTAGCCCTCATTACGAAAAGGTCAAGGCACTCCGTCAGGCGGAGAAACTGGGGTTCTGGTGAGGAACCCCGTTGCACATATCTTTAATGGGCAAGCTTTCTACCCTGCGCTTGTCATGAGGGTGCCACTGGCCAGCCTTAAGCTTCTGGCCGCCACCCTACTGGTCTGGCTCGCGGGATGTGCAGGCCGATATATTGATTCCATCGAAAGGGGGGCGTCACTTGCACCGCGTTAGACAAAGACGAGATTTTCTAGCCCTTGGCTTATGCAGTATTGGCGGGGTTTATGCCGGCGCCTGGCTGATGCCTCGTAAGGCCGGAGCCTCTGCGCCAACCCCAAACGCTCCGGCCATGTCGGCCGTAGAGCGATCTCTACCCCGGGCTGCGCTGGTTCCCGGCGGTGTGGCTGTTCTGCCTCTACCCATGGTTGGCCCACAGGCTCCAATGCCTGAGGTGCGTTTCCAGGGTAACCCTGTGCTCACGGTGCAGCATGCCGGCGGCTGGGTTGCGCTGGTGGGCATTCCCTTGAGTCAGCCCCTTGGCCAGACCCAGGCCGAGCTTCGTTCAACTACTGGCGCACCATTGGCGCTTCCTTTTCAGGTTACCGGCAAAGACTATGTCACCCAGTACCTTACCGTCGCGCCTAAGCATGTTGACCTTTCCGAGCGAGACCTCAGTCGAGTCAGGGCGGAACAGGTCAGAATTCGGGAGGCGTTTTCTGTCTTTAGCCCTGAACTACCGAATACCTTCCTTTTTGTCTCGCCTGTCCCAGGCGTACGCACAAGCTCCTTTGGTTCGCGGCGTTTTTTCAACAACCAGCCGCGCAATCCCCATTCGGGTATGGATATTGCCGCGCCCGTGGGTACCCCGGTTCGTGCTCCGGCCCCAGGCCTTGTCGTGAATACGGGCGATTATTTTTTCAATGGCAAGTCGGTCTTTCTCGACCATGGCCGGGGATTGATATCGATGTTCTGTCACCTCGACACCATCGACGTAGCCGAGGGCGATCAGCTCCAAACAGGACAGCTTCTCGGGCGGGTGGGTGCCACCGGTCGGGTTACCGGGCCCCATCTTCACTGGAGCGTTGCATTAAACACCGCGCTGGTTGACCCTGCCCTCTTTCTGCAAGAGCCTTAATAATCAATTGACCACTACGCCCGGCTGATCCCTTGGCTGCCCTGCGGCCATGTGAGGAGGGGCTAATCGACTGAACTGTTATAGTCAGCGCGTGTCCCTCTCCGAATACCCTGTAGGTTTCTTCATCGGCGCAAGCTTTGCCGTGCTTATCACGGGCATTATTAAAGGAGGGTTTGGCGGCGCCGCTGGGGGGCTTGCAGTGCCAATCATGTCCCTTTGGATCAGCCCAGCGGTGGCCGCTGGGGTCATGCTGCCCATCTTGTGTGCCATGGATGTTCTTGGCGTTCGTGCCTACTGGGGCAAATGGTCTTGGGCGATTCTTCGGCCAGTCCTACTGGGGGCTTTGGTGGGAATAGGCGTTGGCAGCCTCATGTTCCATAGCCTGTCCCCCCAGCAGCTGAAGCTGATCGTTGGCACCATTGCGGTGGTGTTTGTGCTCAATAAGTGGCTCTCTCTTGTCGATAGACTCGTCACCTTGCTCAACAGAAGCAAGCAGGCCATGGGATCTCTGGGCGGGGCCTTCTGGGGTTCTCTCTCAGGATTTACCAGTACCATCGCCCATGCGGGCGGCCCACCGTTTTCGGTCTACATACTAAGCCGCCAGATAGATCGAACCTCGGTGGTTGCCTGCTCTGCCCTGTATTTCCTGTTCGTTAATTACACCAAGCTGGTTCCGTATTACTTCCTTGGCCAACTCAATCAGACCAATCTCGAGCTTTCCCTAGTCTTTGCGCCGCTGGTTCCCGTTGGCATCTGGCTGGGCGTCTGGCTGCATAAGCGGGTATCGGAAAAGGTCTTCTACCAGACGAGCTATCTGCTTCTTTTTTCTACCGGACTTAAGCTGATCTGGGATGCGACCATGAAGGCCAGCTAGCTGGGGAATATTGCCGCTTGCTGCTCTTTCGCCCTTGGTCTGCCGATTTGCATTTCGATAGATTTCGGCTAGCATAAGTAGCGCGTTATTTCCCATTGTGGGTAAACACTTTTTTTGAGGTCGCATATGCTCGTAACCTTAGTAGGTTTTGCCTTTGGATTTGGGCTGATATTAAAGCGTATTGGTCTTCCCCCGATGGTGGGATTCTTAGTGGCCGGCTTTGCATTCAACATTGCTGGCTTTGCACCCCCTTCCGGACTGCAGCTTGTTGCAGACCTTGGCGTTACGCTGCTGCTCTTTACCATTGGCTTGAAGCTCGATCTCAGGGCCCTTGCTAAGGCCGAGATCTGGGGCACCTCGCTTGCCCACATTCTTTCCTCTACCCTGTTTTTCACCGCAGTGCTCTGGCTTGGCCAAAAGCTCACGCCCCTTCCGCTTTTCGATATCTCCCTTATGGCCATGGTCATTCTGGGGTTTGCCTTGTCCTTTTCCAGCACGGTGTTCGCCGTCAAGGTGCTGGAGGATAAAGGCGACATGACTGCCTTTTATGGCAAGGTGGCAATCGGCATTCTAGTAATGCAAGACGTGTTTGCCGTGGTATTCCTTGCGGTAAGCGAAGGTAAATATCCCTCGCTCTGGGCCTTGTCTGTCTTGTTGTTGCTCCTGCCGCAGGTGCGTCAGTTACTCTACAAGCTTCTGGATTCGGCTGGTCACGGGGAAATGCTGGTGCTCAGCGGATTGTTCTTCGCCCTCGCCACCGGTTATGAGTACTTTTAT
>Ga0194121_10009863_pt1 | contig 11740 bp, 13 predicted proteins | sample TA2MahCa50mmetaG_FD_148609 | JGI IMG/M metagenome (GOLD analysis project Ga0194121, IMG submission 148609) | Freshwater microbial communities from Lake Tanganyika, Tanzania - TA2015020 Mahale Deep Cast 50m | ecosystem: Environmental > Aquatic > Freshwater > Lake | place: Tanzania: Lake...
GCACGAGCTTTTCGTCGGTCGCGATCTTGATGATCGTGCGCGCCAGCAGATCGGCGCCGCCACCAAGGCCATAGGGAATGATGAATTCGACGTCACGGGTGGGCTTGAATTGAGCGGCGGCCGGCTGCACGAAGGCGATCGACAGCGCTGCCATGGCTGCCATGGCGGCCATCGCCAGGCCACGAAGGCGCCCGATATGGAACATGTCATTCCTCCCGGTTTCGGTTTCGTAATTATGTTGCAAATTAGCAGGAAAACCCGATCAGACGAGTATGAGACAGACGCAAAAGGCCTGAGTCAATCGGGCTTCGCCACGGTCTCAAGGCGGACCCGCACGGCGATTTTCGACCCGCTCCGGGGTGCGCCAAATCGACCCCGAAATGGGCTTCCCGGACGGTTTACAGCCCCCCGCCACCTTGATACATTCCCGGCCGCTTGGCGCCGCCCCACTGGGGCGGCGCCCTTGTTTGCCGTTCGGGTGCGACCACAGGTCCAGACCGGCCCGCGGGCCCACTGCCCACCACGAGACGCCACGGGGATCCTCGGCATGAAGGTCATTACGGGCAACAGCAATCGGCCGCTGGCCGAGGCGATCTGTGCCTACCTCAATCTGCCCCTGACCAAGGCCAGCGTGCGGCGGTTCTCCGACATGGAAATCTTCGTCGAGATCCAGGAGAACGTGCGCGGCGAGGATGTCTTCATCATCCAGTCGACCTCCTATCCCGCCAACGACAACCTGATGGAGCTTCTGGTCTGCCTCGACGCGCTGAAGCGCGGTTCGGCGCGGCGCATCACCGCGGTCATCCCCTATTACGGCTACGCGCGCCAGGATCGCAAGTCGAGCCCGCGCTCGCCGATCTCGGCCAAGCTGGTCGCCAATCTGATCACCACCGCCGGCGCCGACCGCGTGCTGACGCTCGACCTCCATGCCGGTCAGATTCAGGGTTTCTTCGACATTCCCACGGACAATCTGTTCGCGGCACCCGTGCTGATCAAGGACCTCAAGGAGAGGTACGATCCGCGCGAGCTGGTCATGGTCTCGCCCGACGTCGGCGGCGTGCTGCGCGCGCGCGCGATTGCAAAGAGGCTCGACACCGATCTCGCCATCATCGACAAGCGCCGCGAGCGCGCCGGCGTGTCGGAGGTCATGAACATCATCGGCGACGTCAAGGGACGGCGCTGCATCATCGTCGACGATATCGTCGATTCGGGCGGCACGCTGGTCAACGCGGCCGAAGCTCTCATCAAGGACGGTGCCACGGCCGTCGATGCCTACGTCACCCACGGCGTGCTGTCGGGCGGTGCCGTCGCGCGCATCACGGCGGGCGCTCTGTCCCGCCTGGTGACGACCGACAGCATCAAGGCCACGGAAGCCGTGCGCGTCGCGCACAACATCGAGCAATTGACCATCGCGCCGCTCATCGCCGAGGCGATGCGGCGCATCAGCCAGGAGCAATCCGTTTCGAGCCTGTTCGACTAGATCGCGAGCAGGACACCAATCCCGGCTTGGGGCACCCCTGGAGGCCCGGCCGGACAGAGGGCGACGCAACGGGCGTCGCCCGCCTTTGACAGAGGAGTGAGATCATCATGGCAGACATGCGTACCATCGCGGTCGAGCCGCGCGACCGGGCCGGAAAGGGGGCCGCCCGGGCCACGCGTCGCGACGGCCGTGTTCCCGGCGTCATCTACGGCGAAGGCAAGCCCCCCGTCATGGTCTCGGTCGAGCAGCGCGCCATCCAGCGCGAATTCCGCCGGATCGGCTTCTTCGCCAAGCTATGCGACATCAAGCTCAAGGACGAGACGATCCGCGTGCTGCCCCGCGAGGTGCAGATCGATCCGGTCACCGATCGCGCGATCCACGTCGACTTCCTGCGCGTCGGGGCCAAGACCCGGGTTGCCGTCGGCATTCCCGTCGAGTTCATCAACGAAGGCACCTCGCCCGGCATCAAGCGCGGCGGCGTGCTCAACGTGGTGCGTCACCAGGTCGAGTGCTACTGCCAGGCCGACAGCATCCCCGACCACCTGACGGTCGATCTGGACGGGCTCGACATCGGCGATTCCGTGCACATCAGCATGGTCAAGCTGCCCGAGGGCGTCCGGCCGACCATCACGGGCCGCGACTTCACCATCGCCTCGATCGCGCCGCCGACCGTGCTCCAGGTCGAGACGCCGGCTGCCGCCGCCACGACCGAGGAAGGCGCCGAAGGCGCGGTTCCGGCCGAAGGCGAGGCCGCCGCTGCGGCCGGTGCCGCACCGGGGGCGCCAGGTGCGCCGGGCGCGCCGGGTGCGAAGCCGGCCGAGGGCGGCAAGGAAGCCGCTCCGGCCCCGGAAAAGGGCAAGGGCAAGGGCAGGGGCTGAGCGGGATCTCTCCGCTCAGCACTTGTCATGCTGCTCGTCGTCGGCCTGGGCAATCCCGGGCCGGACTACGCCCGCAACCGGCACAATATCGGCTTCATGGCGGTGGACGAAATCGTCCACCGCCACCGCTTTGCGCCGTTCAAAAGCCGGTTCGACGGCCTCGTGGCCGAGGGCAAGATCGACGATCAGCGCGTGCTCGCACTCAAGCCGCTGACTTACATGAACGACTCGGGACGCTCGGTCGGCAAGGCGATGCGCTACCACAAGATCGAGCCGGAACATGTCGTGGTCATCCATGACGAGATCGATCTCGCCGCCGGCAGGGTCAAGGTCAAGTTCGGCGGCGGCGCCGCCGGACACAATGGCTTGCGCAGCATCGACGACCACATCGGCCAGGGCTACTGGCGTGTCCGACTCGGCGTCGGACATCCGGGCGACCGCGAGCTCGTCCACGGCCATGTGCTCCAGGACTTCAGCAAGGCCGACCAGGAATGGGTCGGCAAGCTGGTCGACGCAGTGGCGCAATCGCTGCCGCTGCTGATCGCCCGCGACGAAGCCGGCTTCATGAACAAGATCACGGTTCTCACCCGCCCGCCCCGGCCAAAAAGACCGAAGCCGGACGACGGCGCCCCGCCGCCTCAGGGATCATCGGCCGAGGGATCATCAGGCTCTGCCAATTAGCGGCCTCTCCACCTAGGAAAGCTTCATGGGTTTCAATTGCGGCATCGTCGGCCTGCCGAACGTGGGCAAGTCGACCCTGTTCAACGCGCTGACCTCGACTGCGCAGGCGCAGGCAGCCAATTATCCGTTCTGCACGATCGAGCCCAATGTCGGCCGCGTCGCCGTGCCCGACGCGCGGCTCGACACCATCGCCGGCCTCGCCAAATCGGCACTGATCGTGCCGACGTTCCTCGAGTTCGTCGACATCGCCGGACTGGTGCGCGGTGCCAGCAAGGGCGAAGGGTTGGGCAACCAGTTCCTCGCCAACATCCGCGAGGTCGACGCGATCATCCATGTCGTGCGCTGTTTCGAATCGGGCGACGTCACCCATGTCGAAAACTCGATCGATCCGCTGCGCGACGCGGAAACGGTCGAAACCGAGCTGATGCTGGCCGATCTCGACAGTCTGGAACGCCGCGTCGCAGCATCTGAGAAGAAGGCGCGCGGCGGCGATAAGGATTCGCTTGTTCAGCTCGAACTGATGACGCTGGCGCTGAGCACGCTGCGGGACGGCCGGCCGGTGCGCTCACTCAACCTGACTGAACCGCAACGCATCGCCATCAAACAGCTCCAGCTCCTGACGTCGCGGCCGCTGCTCTATGTGTGCAATGTCGAAGAGAGCGCGGCAGCGACCGGCAATGCGCATTCACGCCGCGTGGCCGAGCGCGCCCGTGCTGAGGGCACCGAATCGGTGGTGATCTCGGCTGCAATCGAAGCGGAGGTGGCACAGTTCAGCGACGACACGGATAAGCGTGAGTTCCTCGCCAGCCTCGGCCTTGAAGAGACCGGACTGGCCCGCGTCATCCGCGCCGGCTACCGGCTGCTCGACCTGATCACCTTCTTCACCGCCGGGCCGAAGGAGGCGCGCGCCTGGACCGTTCGGCGCGGCGCGCGCGCTGCCGAGGCGGCCGGCGTCATTCACACCGATTTCGAGCGTGGTTTCATCAAGGCCGAAACCATCAGCTACGACGACTTCGTCGCCTGCGGCGGCGAGCAGGGTGCCAAGGACATGGGCCGCATGCGCCAGGAAGGCCGCGACTACATCGTGCGCGATGGCGACGTCATGCTGTTCCGGTTTAACGTCTAGTCCCCGGCCGCGAAACGACAAGCCGGCAGGATCAGGGAGAACCGTATGGGCGCGACCATTTCGCTCACCGCCGCCGATGGCCACAGCCTTTCGGCCTACCGGGCCGACCCGACCGGCAAGGTCAAGGCCGGACTTGTCGTGATCCAGGAGATCTTCGGCGTCAATCCGCACATGCGACGCGTCGCCGACGGGTTCGCTGCCGCGGGCTACCTGTGCATCGCGCCTGCTCTGTTCGACCGCGTCGAGCGCCATGTCGAGCTCGGCTATGACAAGGCCGCAATCGAGACCGGCCGCGCCATCCGCGGCAAGGTCGTCTGGGACCAGGTCATGCTCGACGTCGCCGCTGCACAGCGTGCCGCGGCTGCCGCCGGCAAAGTCGGCTCGGTCGGCTATTGCTGGGGCGGCTCGGTGTGCTGGCTCGCCGCGACGCGGCTGCGTGTGGCGGGCGCTGTCTGCTACTACGGCGGCCAGATCGCGCCCTTCGCGACGGAAACGCCATCCTGCCCGGTTCAGATGCATTTCGGCGAAAAGGATCAGGGCATCCCGCTGAGCGATGTCGATGCGATCCGCCGGGCCCAGCCCGGGATCGAGATCAATCTCTACCCGGCCGATCACGGTTTTAACTGTGACGAACGGGGAAGTTATCACGCGGATTCGGCCCGCCTCGCACGCGAGCGGACTTTAGCCTTTTTTGCCAGACACTTAGCATAGGCGCCCGCGGCGTTCGCGGCATTTTGCCACAACTCATCCTAATAAATGTGATTTTAGCTAAATTATCTTACACTTCTGCGTTGTGAGCCGTCCCACTGCTCCGAACTTTCAGAAAATAACAGAAATTTCACGATTCCCATTCAATTCGCGCCGACATTCCCCAATTTACCTTTCGATCAAAAACCGGTTCGTTGGCCGGTTAATAAACGGTTAACACGCTGAAAAATAGGCGAAAATTAGCTTTATAGGGCTTGACTAGCCCCATCGTCTCTGCTTTTAATTCGCACAGTTGATGCGTCACCAGCTTGGCCACCCCAGCCGAGCCATGAGAACAGAAGGTTCTCTCAAGTCGCCAACAGGAGCTCGAGATGCCGACGCCCGCTCACATCAACGCGCTGAGGTAAAGCGCGTGCCGTGCAGAAGGAAAGAACCGAAGGCATAGATCGCCTCGGTGCCGCCCTGCTCAGCCGCCTGCTTCAGCATCTGATGCGCGGTCGCGGCGTCGGCGCCATCGGCCGCATTGGCGGCGAGCATCTGGCCCAGCATCGACTGCGCACCGGGATCACCATGGGCGGCGGCCAGCAGCAGCCATTTGCGCGCTTCCTTGAAATCGGGCGGCGTGCCGAGGCCGACATAATAGGCGTGGCCGAGCTCGAGCCAGGCCTTGGGATCGCCCGCTTCGGCCGCGAGACGGAGGTAGCGGAAGGCCTCGTCCGCATCCCGCTCGCCGCCGATGCCATGCTGCAGCATGTGGGCAACGCACCCGAAAGCCGGGCCATGGCCCTGCTCGGCGGCGACACGGAACAGCTGGTACGCCTTGGCATCGTCCTGCGGCACGCCCCAGCCGTTGAGGTGGCAGAGGCCGAGATTGACCTGCGCCGGGGCGAAACCCTTGGCTGCCGCGGTCGCGAAGAATTCGGCCGCGCGCGCCGCATCCTGCGGCACGCCCTTGCCTTGGGCATAGAGAAAACCGAGATTGCTGGTCGAAGCAGCGAGACCATGACCCGATTCGACCTCGAAGACTTCCACTGCCTTGGCGTAATAGCGCTTGGCGCTCGCCTCGTCGGCTTGCACGCCCAGGCCGTGCTCGTGCATGAAGCCGAAGCAGAAAGCCGAGAACGCCCGGCCGTGCTTGTGCACGCGGTCGAGGGTGAACTGCGCCGCTCCCTTGTCGAGCGGCAGCCCCTTGCCCATGAATTGCTTCAGCGCGCGATTGAGCTCGCCCCAGGCGTCGCGCGCCTGGCCGGCCTCGGTCAGATAGACGAGGGCGAGATAGCGGTCCATCGCTTATCCTCGGGTGAACCGCCTAGCGACTGAGCACGCGTCCGGCCACCGCTTCGACCTTGCGAACCATGGCCGGATCGCGGGCCGGCGGCGCCGTGATCAGCGCATGCTCGAGCGCCGTCTGGCAGCCATGCTTGCACGGCTCCTGGCGGCCGACAAGTTTGGGCGCCGTCCGCTTGACCAGGGCGCGCGCCGAATCGGCGTTGGCGAGCAGAACCTTGATGACCGCCTCGACGGTCACATGGTCGTGGTCGGGATGCCAGCAATCGTAATCGGTCACCATCGCGACCGTGGCATAGCAAAGCTCCGCTTCGCGCGCGAGCTTCGCCTCGGGCATGTTGGTCATGCCGATCACTGCGCAGCCCCAGCTGCGGTAGAGACGCGATTCGGCAAGCGACGAGAACTGCGGACCCTCCATCACCATGTAAGTGCCGCCGCGCACGCAGGCGTGGCCGATCTCGCGCGCGGCCGCCTCGAGCGCGTCGCCGACGCGCTGGCACACCGGGTGCGCCATCGACACGTGTGCGACGAGGCCGTTGCCGAAGAAGCTCTTCTCGCGCGCGAAGGTGCGATCGATGAACTGATCGACGATGACGAAGGTGCCGGGCGCCAGATCCTCGCGCAGCGATCCGACGGCGCTGACGGAGATGATCTCGGTCACCCCCGCGCGCTTCATCGCGTCGATGTTGGCGCGGAAATTGATGCCGGTCGGCGACAGCCTATGGCCTCGACCATGGCGCGGCAGGAACACGAGCTGCTGACCGTCGAGCTTGCCGAACAGAAGCTGGTCCGACGGCTCGCCGAACGGGGACGTCACGCGCTCCCAGCGCGTATCGGTCAGGCCGTCGATCTCGTAGACGCCGCTGCCACCGATTATGCCAACGACTGGCTTCGCCGCATTCATGATCACAACCCCCGGCCCCGCCCCGTGACGCGCGGGCCAGTCTTTCAGCAATTGCGATGGCGATCAACCGGGCCGACCGGAGGTCCACGTCAAAAGGCCCTGCCGCGAGGGCAGGGCCTTCAACTGCGCAACGGTCGCAACGATCAGTGGACGCCGGCCCAGGTCCGCCGCTTGGCGGCGTAGAGCATGATGGTGAGCACGATGAGGAACAGGATGACCTTCACGCCCATCTGCTTGCGCACTTCCAGCTCGGGTTCGGCCGCCCAGGCGAGGAAGGTGACGACGTCCTTCGACATCTGTGCGACGGTCGCGGGCGTGCCGTCGCCGAAGGTCACGGCATCGGCATTGAGCGGCGGCGCCATGGCGATCTGCCCGCCCGGGAAGAACTTGTTGTAGTTCATGCCCTCCATCAGCTTCACCGAGGGCGGCGGCGGCTCATAGCCGGTCAGGAGCGCGTGGACGTAGTTCGCGCCGCTGGGACGCGCCTTGATCATCAGCGAAAGATCGGGCGGGAAGGCGCCGTTGTTCGCAGCGCGCGCCGCCTTCTCATTGGCGAACGGCGCCTTGAACCGGTCCGAGGGCCGGCCCGCTCGCTGGAACATGTTGCCCTCGTCGTTCGGGCCGTCCGTCACCTCGTACTCGGCGGCGATGCCCTTGACCTCGTCCTCGCTGAAGCCGAGCGCGCGCAGATTGCGGTACGCCAGCAGGTTCATCGAATGGCAGGCGGCGCATACGTCCTTGTAGACGTGGAAGCCACGCTGAAGGGCGGCGCGATCGAATGTGCCGAAGATGCCGCCGAAGCCCCAGGACTGCGACGGCGGCTTGATCGCCTCGGAGGACGACGCCGGCAGGCTTCCGGCGAAGCAGGCGGCCGCAACGGCAAGGGCGGTCAGGACGATCTTGCGCATTACGGCTTCTCCATACGCGCGGCCTGCGGTTGGGCCGCACCGCTACCGATCACCGGCGTGCTGATGCTCGCCGGCAGCTCAAGCGGCCGCTCGAGCTTGCCCAGCAGCGGGATGATGATGAGCAGGTGGATGAAGTAATAGGCCGTCGCGATGCGGCCGATCACGATGAACCAGCCCTCCGGCGGATTGGCGCCGATGTAGCCGAGCACCAGGCAGTCGACCACGAAGACCCAGAAGAACTGCTTGTAGATCGGCCGGTAGGTCGCGCTGCGCACGCGGCTGGTGTCGAGCCAGGGCAGCGCCATCAGCAGCAGGATCGAGCCGAACATCGCGATCACGCCGGTCAGCTTGTCCGGAATGGCGCGCAGGATCGCGTAGAACGGCAGCAGGTACCATTCGGGGACGATGTGCGCCGGCGTGACCAGCGGATTGGCCGGAATGTAGTTGTCGGGCTCGCCGAAGAAGTTGGGCGCGAAGAACACGAAGCCGGCGAACACCAGCAGGAAGACGCCCGTCCCGAAGGCATCCTTGATCGTGTAGTAGGGATGGAAGGGGATCGAATCCTGCGGGCCCTTGGTGTCGATGCCGATCGGGTTGTTCGAGCCGAAGCGGTGCAACGCCCAGAGGTGCAGAAACACCACGCCGACGATCAGGAACGGCAGCAGGTAGTGGAGCGAGAAGAAACGGTTGAGCGTCGCGTTGTCGACCGAGAAGCCGCCCCACAGCCAGGTCACGATCGGATCGCCGAACAAGGGGATGGCCGAGAACAGGTTGGTGATGACGGTGGCGCCCCAGAAGCTCATCTGTCCCCAGGGCAGCACATAGCCCATGAAGGCCGTGGCCATCATGAGCAGCAGGATGACGACGCCGAGGATCCACAGGAGCTCGCGCGGGTATTTGTAGGAGCCGTAGTACATCCCGCGGAAGAGGTGGATGTAGACGACCAGGAAGAACATGCTGGCGCCGTTCATGTGGAGGTAGCGGATCAGCCAGCCGTAGTTGACGTCGCGCATGATGCGCTCGACCGACTGGAAGGCGTAGTCGACGTGCGGCGTGTAGTGCATGGCCAGCCAGATGCCGGTCACGATCATGATGACCAGCACGATTCCGGCCAGCGAACCGAAATTCCACCAGTAGCTCAGATTTTTCGGCGCAGGGTATTCATGCAGCTCGTGGTGCATGAAGGTGAAGATCGGCATCCGGTGGTCGATCCACCGGATCAGCGCGTTCTGGCTCTGCGGAGCGCTCATGTGCCCAGGTCCCCCTCGTGCCCTCAGCCGATCCGAATGGTGGTGTCGCCCGTGAACTCGTAGGGCGGCACCGGCAGGTTCTTCGGCGCGGGACCTTTGCGAATGCGTCCGGACGTATCGTAGTGGGAGCCGTGGCAGGGGCAGAACCACCCGCCATACTCGCCGCGCGCCTCGGTCGCCTTCTGGCCGAGCGGCACGCAGCCGAGATGGGTGCACACGCCGATCAGCACGAGCCACTCCGGCTTCTTGACACGCACCGCGTCGTCCTGCGGATCGGGCAGATCGGCCGGCTTGATCGCGCGCGCCTGCTCGATCTCCGCCGCCGTGCGCCGGCGCACGAAGACCGGTCGTCCACGCCAGGTCACGGTGATCGCCTGGCCTTCCTGGATCGGCGCCACGTCAACCTCGGTCGAGGACAGCGCCAGAACGTCAGCCGACGGGTTCCAGTAGTGGATGAAAGGCCATGCCGCCGCCGCCGCCCCTACGGCGCCCATGGCGCCCGATGCCAAGACGAGAAAATCCCGGCGCGAGCCCCCATGATCACCCGATCCGGGCCCCCGGCCATGCGCGGTGTCCGCCATATCGCTGTCCCTCGCTCTTGCAACCTCAAGCGCGCGCACTTTTGCGCCTTAGGGCTTGAATTTGAACCGGTTTTGGCCGCGTGCGACACTCTGCCGCACGACGCAGCTTGGCCCGAGGACGGACGCAAAGCAGCGATCGGCAGCCGACCGATCCCCCTCGCAGCCAAGGTATAATTGAATGGGATGGGGGCGCAAGAGGTTGTGCCGCCACACTCCTGGATAGGCCGACAAATTGCGCATTGCCCTGTTCGAACCCGATATCCCGCAGAACGCCGGGGCAATCATGCGCCTGGCCTCCTGTCTCGGCATATGCCTGGACCTGATCGGCCCGTGCGGCTTCCTGCTCGATGACCGCCGGCTGCGCCGGGCGGGCATGGATTATCTCGACGGGCTCGACCTGGCGCGCCATGCCTCCTGGGAGCGCTTCCGCGTCGATCGGGGGCCAGGCCGGCTCGTGCTGCTGACCACGGCAGGGAGCATCGGATACTGCGACTTTGCCTTCCGCCCCGATGACACGATCCTGCTCGGGCGCGAAAGCGCCGGCGTTCCCGCCCATGTGCACGAGGCCGCGGACGCGCGCCTCGTCGTGCCGATGGCGCCCGGCCGGCGCTCGCTCAACGTTGCACTCGCCGCGGCGATGGTGTTGGGTGAGGCGTTGCGCCAGCTCGGCGCGTTTCCCGCACGTCAGCCGACCGACAGCAGATGACGATCGATTCGGCCGACAGCGGCCAGAGCAACGACCGCAAGGGCAAGGCGACGCGCTGGTTCGAGGAGCTGCGCGACCGCATCTGTGCCGCCTTCGAGCGGCTCGAGGATGAAGCCGCTGGACCGCTATCCGACCGCCCGGCCGGGCGCTTCGAGCGCAAGGCCTGGCAGCGCCCGGGCGGCGGCGGCGGCGTCATGTCGATCATGCGCGGACGCGTGTTCGAGAAGGTCGGCGTCAACGTGTCGACCGTGTGGGGCGAGTTCTCGCCCGACTTCGCCAACCAGATCCCCGGCGCCGGCGGCGATCCGCGCTTCTGGGCGTCGGGCATTTCGCTGGTCGCGCACATGCAGTCGCCGCTCGTGCCGGCCGTGCACATGAACACCAGACACATCGTCACGACCAAGGCCTGGTTCGGCGGTGGCGCCGACCTCACGCCGATGTTTCCCGACAAAGCCGACACCGCGACCTTCCACGCCGCGCTCAAGGCCGCGTGCGATGCCCACGATCCGCAATACCATCAGCGCTTCAAGGCATGGTGCGACAACTACTTCCATCTCAAGCATCGCAACGAGCCGCGCGGCGTGGGCGGCATCTTCTTCGACAATCTCGACACCGGGGACTGGCAGCGCGACTTCGCCTTCACGCGCGAGGTCGGCAGCGCCTTCCTCGGCGTTTATCCCGGCCTCGTGCGCCGGCACATGAACCGGGTGTGGACGGCGGAGCAGCGCCGGCACCAGCTCGTGCGCCGCGGCCGCTATGTCGAATTCAATCTGCTCTACGACCGCGGCACGCTGTTCGGCCTCAAGACCGGCGGCAATGTCGAGGCGATCCTGATGTCCCTGCCGCCCGAGGTCGCCTGGCCCTAGCAAATGCCAGCGCCCAATCGTCAGTCCCATTAACCATGACTTAACCCATTGGGACCGATAATCCGCCGAGAGAACTGATCTCGGAGGAAGCCAATGGCACTGTCGATCCTGCGCCTCGGAAAAGCCTTCGTCCTTCTGCTCGTGGCTGCCGGCGCCGCGTCGACGCCCGTCTATGGCGCCGAGATCCTGAGCAAGCTGTCCGCACCTGGCGCGATCGAACTCGTCGCGCGCTAGCCGAGACCGTCTCCGGGGATCTAGACTGAACTTTGCCCGAATTTTGACCAAGCCACTGATGTGACTCGCGTTTGTCTGCGGGTCCTGACTACAGGCTGGGCTTGACGGCGAGCAGATCGAGTGCGCGGCGC
>Ga0194121_10009866_pt1 | contig 11737 bp, 8 predicted proteins | sample TA2MahCa50mmetaG_FD_148609 | JGI IMG/M metagenome (GOLD analysis project Ga0194121, IMG submission 148609) | Freshwater microbial communities from Lake Tanganyika, Tanzania - TA2015020 Mahale Deep Cast 50m | ecosystem: Environmental > Aquatic > Freshwater > Lake | place: Tanzania: Lake...
GTGGTAGGTTGCCTCAGAGATGTTCCTCTCCTGGCACACCTCGCGGATCGGCTTCCCGCCGTCCGCCTCCCTCAAGGCTCGGATCTTCTCCTCTGTCGTGTGTCGCTTTCCTTTCATGGTCTGGTCCTTTTCTTGGTCGCCCAGACTCTCACTCCCTGTGGATCCGTTTTGCGAGGTCACGTCACAACGACAGCTTCCATCCCCGGTTGCGGTCGGGCTCCGCCCTCCCTCCACCGGAGATGGACAAACCAACACATCACAACAAACATCAACCAGCGCCTAGAACTCTCATCTCCCCTGGAGCAGTTTGTGCGGTCCGGTCACATCGAGGTCGGGCTCTTGTAAACCTCCATGAGAGATAAAAACCGAAAATCTTTCCGAAGATCAGCAACACGGACGATGAACCGACTGCGGGGTGTGCACTCCATGCACTTCAGGGCCAGCCGTGCATCCGTCGCTCGCCGGCCGGACCGGTTGCGGAGGCGCCGGTCAGAACCGCTCGGGAACGCCTTCTTCCATCGTGCGCACGTGGCGCTCGAGGCTGTGTTCGCGACTGAGGGATTCCATCCAGCGGGCGGGCTCGTCGAGGGCCTCGAACGAGAGCTTGAAGGTGCCGTGGTGCATCGGCACCAGCCAGCGTGACTGGAGATCGTGGAAGGCTTGCACCGCCTGGTCGGGCCCCATGTGGACCTTGCGGAAGGACTCCGGGTGGTAGGCCCCGATGGGCAGCAGGGCCAACTCGGGCTTGAGCCGCTGCCCGATTTCACGGAAGCCCGGGAAATAGGCGGAATCCCCGGCGTGGTAGATCGTGCGCCCGCGGTACTCCAAGACGAACCCGCCCCAGCCCCGGTGCTTGTCGGCCAGGGTGCGCGCACCCCAGTGCTCGGCCGGAACCAGGGTCACCTTCCAGTCGTCGTGGCCGAAGCTCTCCCACCATTTCAATTCGACGATGCGTCCGAAGCCCAGGCGCTGGGCCAACGGGGCACAACCCCAAGGCATGACGGCGATCTTCGGCGAGGGGATCTTGCGCAAGGTCGGTTTGTGGAAGTGGTCGAAGTGCGCATGGGTGAGCAAGACCAGGTCGATCGGCGGCAGGTCCTTCACCCGAAGGCCGGGCCGCTTGAGGCGCTTGAGCAGGAAGAGCCAATTGGCGAAATTGGGGTCGATGATGGCATTGAGCCCCTCGAACTGGACCAGGAACGACGCATGGCCGATCCAGGTCAGGGCCAGCTGGTCGCTGCTCAGGTGCGGAAAGTTGGGGATCTTCACCGAGCCCGTGGCCGGGGTCTTGAGGGCATGCCAGACCATCTCACGGAAGAAGGTCCGGGGGTTGAAGTGGTCGGCCGGGGTGAGGTCCCGGAACGAACGGGGCACCTTGCGCCGACCATGCCCGACGGGTTTGGGCATCGGCGGATGGGCCGGCAGGGGTTCGTGGGGGGGCAGCGGGTCCATCGGATCCTTCGGATGGTCGGGAATTTGGCGGGCCGGCTCCGGGCACGCAAGCGGGTCGGGGCTCCGACCCGCGGGCGCCCGGTGATCGAATTGCGCCCGCAGGTTGTCAGTTCCCGGAGCCTCGCCGTAGGCTGCGGCATGCGCCCATTCCGGACGGTCGAACTCTCACCCTCCTTGGCCGAATTTGGCGGCCTCCGCTTCGCGACCGTGCACAGCACCCTCCTGCGGGGGCGCGCCGACGTCACGGTCTGGGCGCCCACGACGGCCCGGCCGGCCGGGCTTCCGCTGGTGATCCTGCTGCACGGGGTCTATGGCAGCCATTGGGCCTGGGCCCTGAAGGGACGGGTGCACCAGACGGCACGGCGGTTGATCGACGCCGGGGAAATCCCGCCGATGGCGCTGGCCATGCCCTCCGACGGGCTGCGCGGCGACGGCACGGCCTACGTGCCTCAGGCCTCGGGCGATTACGAGCGGTGGATCGTGGACGAGGTGCCGCTGGTGGCCCGTCAGGCGGTGCCCGAACTGGACGAGATGTCGCCGTGCTTCCTCTCAGGCCTGTCGATGGGCGGGTTCGGGGCGCTGCGCCTGGGAGCGCGCCATCCGGGGAGGTTCCGCGGCATCTCGGCGCATTCGTCGGCGACGTCGCTCGCGTCGCTGGCCCCGTTCCTGGCCGAGCCGCTGCCCGTCGGGGAGTCGGCCGTCGAGGATTCCACCGCCCTCGAGGCCTTGGTCCGCAACCGGGCGGGCCTGCCACCGCTGCGCTTCGACTGCGGCGTGGACGATTTCCTGATCCGCCACAACCGGGATCTCCACGCGTCGCTCGAGGCGGCCCGGATCCCCCACGAGTACCAGGAGTTCCCGGGCGGCCACACCTGGGAGTATTGGGAGGCCAACGTCGAGCACAGCCTGCGCTTCTTCGCCCGCATCCTCGCCGGGCCCGCGCTTGCGCCGGCCTGACGCGCGCGGCAGCGGCCCCCGCCCCGGGCCACCGGGCCCTGGCCGATCAACCCGGGAGGGCCGTGGAGTCTCCCGGGGGCGCGGGCTCGGCGGTGTCCGGGCCGGCCGGGGTGAGCGTCCGAAGGCTCAGGTCGATGCGGAGGGTGGCCTCCGTGCGCCGGGAGATCCTCGGCTCGCCGGAGGACCCTCCGGGGCGGAACCGGGTCCACCAGGCCCGACGCCGTTCGGGCGTCCACTCACTGGCCTTCGGGCTGCGCTCCAGGCGCTCCAGAAACACGCCCATGTCGGCGGGCCGCTGCGCCGGGTCCTTGGACAGTCCGTCGAGGATCAGTCGCTCGAAGTCCTCGCTCAGCTCGACGGCGCCGGATTCGGATGGCCGGGGCGCCGGGGTTTCCAGGTGGTGCCGCCAGACTTCCTCCACCGAGGAGGCCGGGAACAACGGGCGGCCGGTCACCAGCACGAACGCCACCGCGGAGAGCGCATACAGGTCGCTGGCGATGTCGCCGTGGCCGGGTTGGCGGATGGTCTCCGGCGCCATGTAGAGGGGCGTGCCCAGGAAGCGCGAGGTGCCCCGGCTGGCCCGGTCGGCCGTCGCGGGAACGCCCGGGCGGACGGTTGGTGCGATCCGGGGCTCCGGGAGGGCCGTCGGGCCGACCGGGCTCCCGGATTGCTGCGTCTCCGGGGGGCGACCCTGGCCGTCGGGCTTGGCCCGTGGCCCCCCGAGGCCCCGGCCCATCGGCCGCACGGGCCTGAAGGGCGTGACCAGCGCCGGCCGGCCGTAGGTCAGCACGCGCTGGTACAGCTCGTGGTGGTCCGTCGGCACCGGGCTGCCGGGACGCACCCGCAGGCGCCCGAAGGCCGCGACCACCCGGCCCCGGGGACCGACCAGCACGGCCCCGGGATAGCCGGTGAGGAGCAGCCGCTGGTCGAGGGTCCGGATGAGGCTGCCCATCACGGGGTCGGCCTCCGGCGGCGGGATGGATCCCTGGCGCGGCCCCGACCCGAATCCCGCCGGCGGTGGATTGGTCCGGGCGCGCTCGAGCAGCGCCCCGGCCGGTTCCCGGATCGAGGGGTCGGCCGCCAGCAGGCTGGCCGTGCGCATCTGCCCCTGGATCCACACGCCCAGCGCGGTGACATTGGCCTCGAGGGCCGTGCCCAGTTCGCTGCGGAGGCGGCCTTCGAGGGTTCGTTGCACGGCATTCTGGCTCCACAGGCCGACGAGCACGATCGCCACCGCCGCCACGACCGCGCTCAAGAGCAGCGGGCGGGAGCGCCGGAAGGCGAGCCCGACCCGGGTCGTGGCCCGGGGGAGCCTTGGGTGGGTCCGGTTCGCGGGCGGACAACCGGGTGGGATGGATGCGTTCACGACGCCCAGGGAGACCGGCGGGACCCGGGATCCGTTTCAGCCGGATGCGCGCGGAGGCCCGAACCTCGGGCGGAGGCGCCGCGGGACCGTTGCCGCCTCAACCCAGGCGGAAGGAGATCTTCTGGACGACCGTCCGGCCGAGGGCCGTCTGGAGGCGCTCGAGGATCTCGTTCCGGCGGTAGCGCACGATCTCGTGCAACCAGACGCTGCTGTCCACGTGGACGAAGAGGGTGCCCTTGGCGAACCCCGCCGGCTGGGCATGGGCCACCAGCGTGGGATCGAGGATCTGGGCCCAGACCGTCTGGATCTTGGCCTCGTCGAGGCGCTGCTCGAGCCGCATCGTGCCCAGGACCCCGGGCAGGATGGCCTCGATCGGCCGGGCCGGGGTCGCCCAGGCGGTTTCCGCCCCGGTGAAGCCACGCCCGCGCCACTGGTCGAGGGTCCGCGCCCGCGCCGAGGAGGCGGCGCGCCGCCGCCGGGCCCGTTCGGCCGGGTCGGCCGGGGGCAGGGGCAGGGTCGGTGGCGCGGCCTTGGGCGGCATGTGGTTCTCGACCGTGCGGCGGGGGGCGGGGCCGGTCAAGTCTCTGGCCAATCCGCCCGGGAACCGGCAGGGTCTGGCCGGTGATGGAGTTGTTCGCCAGCGGGGATCATGCGCTGTTCCAGTGGTTCAACCGCGGGGTCGTCAATCCGGTCTTCGACCTGCTGATGCCGATCCTCAGCGGCAACCCGCTCTTCAAGCCCGGCCTGGCTGCGCTGGCCCTCGGGCTGTGGTGGAAGGGGGGGCGCCGCGGGGTCTGCTGTGCCCTCATGCTGGCCGCCACCCTGGCCCTCGGGGAAACCGGCACCGGGATCCTCAAGCGCACCTTCGGACGGCCGCGCCCGTATGCGACCCATCCCGAGACCCGAATGCTGGCCGGCAAGGGGCTCAACGCCTCGATGCCCAGCGGCCACGCCGCCATCTGGGCCGGCGCGGCGATGGTGGCCGCCACCTACTTCCCCAGGAGTCGTCGCGCCATGGTCCCGCTTGCCGCGGGCGTGGGCATTTCCCGCATGTATGTCGGGGTCCACTACCCCAGCGATGTGGTGGCCGGTTGGGCCTGGGGTGCCTTCTACGGGTGGTGCGTGCCGAGGGTCTTCGAGGCCGCGTGGCAGACGGTGGGAGGTCGGTGGTTTCCGGCGTGGCACCGACGTTTCCCGTCGTTGATCCGGGTCGATCCGGTCGCCGCCGAGGCGGTTCCGGGGACCGGGGCCACGGACCTCGAGGGCCATTGGCGCCGGTTGACCTGGGTGGCCATCGGTGGGCTCCTGGCGGCCCGGCTGGGGTACCTCGCTTCGGCGGTGATCGGCCTGTCGGAGGACGAGGCCTACCAGTGGCTCTGGTCCAAGCACCTGGATCTCTCGTACTACAGCAAGCCGCCGTTCATCGCCTATGCGCAGTGGATCGGGACCTCGATCTGGGGCGACCGCGAGCTGGGCGTGCGCTTCCTCGCACCGGTGCTGTCGGCGGCCACCGCCTGGGGGCTGTCCGGCTTCGTGGCCCGCTTGGCCGGGTGGCGCCCGGCCTTCTCCCTGGTGGCCATCCTGACCTCGATGCCGCTGCTGTCGGTCGGTTCGGTCATCCTCACCGTCGACGCGCTGACGGTCGCGTTCTGGACCCTGGCCCTGGTGGCCGGCTGGAAGGCCATGGAGGAGGATTCCACCGGTGCGTGGGCGGTGGTGGGTCTCGGTCTGGTGGGCACCTTCCTGAGCAAGTACTTCTCGCCCTTCCTCATCGCGGGGTTCGCCGTCTGGTTCTGGATCCATCGGCCCGCCCGGAGGCACCTGCGGCGTCCGGGCCCTTGGCTGGCGCTGGCCATGAACGCCGCGGCCGTCCTGCCGGTTCTCCTGTGGAACGCCCGCCACGACTGGATCACGCTGACCCACCTGCAGCAGCGGGGCAGCCTCGACCAGCGGTGGAGCTTCCAGCCGCAGTTCCTTCCCGAACTGCTCGGGGCCACCCTGGGCCTGATGAACCCGGTGTTCTTCGTGGGCGTGGCGATGGCGCTGGTGGGGTTCTGGTGCTGGCGCCGGTCGGTTGCCGCCGTCGCCGCGCCCGGCAACGCCCCTGCGGGCGATCCGCCGGCGGCGACCGCAGGGGGAGGTCTCGACCCGGTACGGCGAAGGGCCCTGGCCTACGTGCTGTGCTTCGGCCTGCCGGTGGCGGGGTTCTACCTGCTCTACACGCTGCGGTCGCGCGTGCAGCCCAACTGGGTGGCCACGGCCTTCGCGCCCCTGGCCGTCTTCGCGGTGCTCTGGTGGGAGGCCCGCCATCGGGAGGGCGCGCGCGCGCCCGTGCGCCTATTGCGCTGGGGGATCGGACTCGGGCTTCCCCTCGTGGTGTTGCTGCATGAGACCAACCTCGTGCTGAAGCTCACGGGCCAGGCCCTGCCGGTGGCCATCGAGCCGCTGGTCCGGGTTCGTGGGCATCGGGAGGCGGCCGAGGTGGTCCGCGTCGAGCGGGACCGGTTGCTCAAGGAGGGGCGGCCTGTCCTGGTGGTCGCCGACCACTACGGGTGGGCCGGCCAGTTGAGCTTTTACCTCGATGGACCCGGCCCCGTCGCATCGCGCACCCCGACCGTGTCCGTCCTCGAGTCGGATCGGCCGAGGAACCAGATCTGGTTCTGGCCCGAGTACCGCTATTCGGGACGACCCGGCCTCACGGTCCTGTATGTCCACCCGGAGGGCCGAACCGGCCTGCCGACGGGCTGGGAATCCCGCTTCGAGAGCATCACCGACCTCGGTGTCCGTGAGGTCGACTACCGGGGGCGGATCTTCCACCGCCTCCATTTCTACGCCTGCAGGAACCAGCGGTGAGTCCCACGACCGTCCAGTTCTGGCCCGTCGCCGACTACGACCTGGCCGCCACCCTGGAGTGCGGTCAGGCCTTCCGGTGGGTGCGCTCGGGCGCAGGGTGGGAATCCGTCGTCGGGGACCGGTGGGTGCGCGTGGAGCCTGCACCCGGCGGCCTGCGGGCATCCTGGATGGGGGATGAGAGCGGGGCGGGTGGGCTGTGTCGCCACCTCGCGGCCGACGAGGCGCTCGGTCCGATCCTCGCCTCGTTCCCGGACGACGCGCCGCTGCGGGCGGCCGTGGCCCGGTGCCGCGGCCTGCGGTTGCTGCGGCAGGATCCGTGGGAATGCCTCGCCAGCTTCATCTGCTCGTCCACCAAGCAGATCGTGCAGATCCGGCAGATCGTGGCCCTGTTGGCCGAGGGCTGGGGGGCCGAGGTCGAGGCGCCCGAGGGGGCGGTGCTCCGCCGCGCCTTTCCGACGCCCGAGGTCCTCGCCTCCGCCGGCGAGCGGGCCCTTCGCGACTGCAAGCTGGGATTTCGCGCTCCGTACCTCCTGGATGCCGCTCGGCGTCTCGGGGATGGCCGCCTCGACCTCGGGGCCTTGAACGGGTTGGACACGCCGGCGGCCCGGGCGGCGCTGATGGAAATCCACGGGGTGGGCCGCAAGATCGCCGACTGCGTGCTGCTCTTCGCCTATGGCCGGCAGGATGCCTTCCCGATCGATGTCTGGGTCCGGCGGGCCCTGAGCCGGTTGTATTTCCCCCGGGCGCGACGCCTGACCGCGGCCCGGCTCGAGGCCTTCAGCCAGAGTCACTTCGGCCCGTGGTCCGGCTATGCCCAGCAGTACCTCTTCCACTACATGCGCCTCGAGGCGGGGAGGGGAGAGCTGTCGGGAGGCCCGGCGGATCCGGCTCAGGGCCTGGAGGCCTTGCCCGGGGCCGGTGCCTGAGGGGCCTGGGAGGCTGCCGCGGCCGGCGACGCATTGGTGCCCGCGGGCCGGCCGAAGTCGGCTGGGAGGTTGAGTCGCGTGCGCAGGGCGTTCTGGAACTCGGGGTTCACGTCGTCGGCCGGCGCCAGCATGTCGCGCAGGACCTCGAGCTTGTACTCGTTGATCGGTGCGACCGACAGGCGCTGTCGCATGCTCTTGTTCGGAGTGCGCGCCTCGAAGTTGGCGTGCACCTTGGTGGCCAGTCGCAGCATCGCCTCGCCACGGTCCTCCTCGCCGTTGCCCAGATTAAAGAAGGCCTGGGCCAGCAGGCCCGTGATGATGCCCTTGATGCGGTCGGCCGAGGTCTCGTTGCCGTCCTCGGAGACGCGGGCGATGGCGAAGGTCTCGAGGCTCATGCCGGCCTGGTCGCCCAGCTGGTCGCCGTACTTCTTCTGACAGTAGGCCCACCACTGGGCGGCCTCGCGCTCCCGGTTGGCCGTGTAGAGGAAGTACACGGCGTCGCGCAGGAAGTTCTTGTGACCCTTGGCGAAGTGATCGGCCATCTTCTCGTCGCCCGCCATCATGTCCTCGTAGGCCTTGCTTGTGCGCGCCACGATGTTGAGGTTCGGGCCCAGTTCGATGGAACGGGTGGCGATGTTGGTGTAGATGCGTCCGCGCTGGAATGCCGTCATCATGGACTGGAAGACCACCCGCCGGAGCGGGGCGCGGTCGGCCTCCTTCTTGGACTCGTCCAGCCCCCGTTTGGCCCAGTACACGGCGTGGGTCTCGGGCAGTCGCCATTCCAGGGGGCCATACTGGTCGTCGACCTCCTTCATGATCCGGGGGATCAGCTTGTACCGGTTGACGAGGGTCGCCACCCGGTTGCTTGCGGCGGCGGTGTCCGGCTTGAGCAGGGTGTTGTAGTCGGGGCGGCCGCCCGGAAGGACATCCTCGATCTGCCGGGCCCACCGGGCCTTGTAGGTCATGTGGGCGTCATCGAGGTAGGCGCCCATCTTGTGCTGGTAGATCCAGCCCAGCTCCCGGTACATCAGCGCCTCGTGGGGGTTGTAGCGCATGCCCTCGTCCCGCAGCAGCTCGATGGCCCGCTGGACCCAGAGCCACCGGTCCTCGGGGTTCGGGAACTTGACCGAGATGTTGTAGGACATGTTCCAGGCCTGGTGGACCCAGACGCTGGTGAAGTGGGGTTGCAGCTTGGTGATCCAGTCGGCCAGCTGCACGGCCTCGAAGTACTTGCCATCCTCCTGAAGCTCGGTGGTCCGGATCCACAGCGTGTTGGCGATGAGCCCGCGGAACCCTCCCAGGGCGACCGTGGTGAAGGCGAGGATTGGGGGCGCGTTGCTGATGATGGCCGTGCGGGTGAGCCCGAAGGCCTCGCGGTCGCGGTTCAGCGTGCCCTGCAGGAAGTGCGACGCGAAGAACGCCGCGACGATGACGACGAAGAGGATAGCCTTTCGGAGAGTCATCAGAACTTGGTGGGTGCGGCGAGTTCGCGCCGGGTCAGGACCACGATGCCGACGACGGAGACGACCCCGCCGACCACCCCGTTGATCACCACGAAGGCCCGGAGCAGTTCGAGCCAGGTGATGCTTCGGCCGGTGCTGAGGTTGGAGATGGGCGAGTAGCCGCTGACCTGGTCGATCAGGCGCTTGGCCGAACCATAGATCGCCACGCTGACCTGGTTGACGAGGGTGCTCTCGGTCACCGTGCCGCTCTCGTTGCTGACGCCCACGATGCCGCCCTGGTCGACCACCTGCTTGAGGGTGTTGCCCGAGAGGCCCAGCACGAGAAGCGCGATCGAGCAGAAGGAGGCCACCGGGAAGGAGAGGAAGCTCGAGCAGGCCAGGCCCACGGCGGCGAGCAGGCCGAGCCAGAAGGCGATGATCAGCAGGCCCCGTAGGTAGTTGAGCGCGAAGCCTCCCTCGTGGAAGAGCACCTCCATGCCCTCGTCGAGCGGGAAGAGCAGGGGTTGCTGCGTCCAGTTCTGGAAGTCGATCGCCAGCACTCCGTCGGGTCCGATCACCTCGGCCGTGGCCCTCGGATCCAGGCCGAACTCGACGAACGACTCGGCCGGCAGCGAGTTCTCCAGGCGCATGCGTCGTCCTTCCGGGGGTCCGATCTCCCAGTAGGCCGGGTACAGGGTGCCCTCGGAGTTGTACTGGGTGGTGAAGAACTTCACCCGGACGAAGAGCGGCCGACCGGCCAGGCGCTGCCTCGCATCGGGGCCGAGGGGCACCTGCCAGCGCCGCAGCATGCCCGGCGGCACCACCTGCTGGCGGGCCTTGACCATCTCCTCGACCTGCTTGCGCACCAGTGCCGGGTCGATCACCGCGGCCGCCGGGTCCTTCAGGCGCTCGGCCAGGAGCGCCTGGATGTCCTTCGTCAGGTCGACGGACGGTTCCCTGGCGCCGTCGCGAGCCACCAGCACCTCGTTGCGCAGCTTGACCTGCTGGTCGGGCGAGAGTTCCCCGGTGCGCAACTGGAGCAACCCGAAGGCGACCGACCCGGAGACGACCAGCATGCCGAGGTTCACGGCCATGATGCCGATCCACTTGCCGAGCCAGACCTGCCATCGCGGGATGGGCTTGGCGGCGACGAGGAAGAGCTGCATCTCCTCGATGTCGCGGGCCAACGTGCCGCAGGCGATCCAGAGGGTGGTGAAGCCCAGCAGGGCGGTGATCGCCCCGAGCGTGTAGGTGATGAGGATCTGGGTGAACCCCTGGGCCGAACCGTCGTGCTTGATGGCGCTGGGCAGGACGAACACCAGCGCCACAAGCAGGCCCAGCAGGGTGAGCACGAGACGGTAGCGGAAGGCCGCCTGGATGGTCAGCAGGGCCACGGCCATCAGCGGTCGGAGGCTCCGCGGGACCAGGTCGGGAACGCCGGCCAGATGCCGTGCCTTCCACCCGGGAAGCGGCTCGCCGCCGACCTGCACCACCTTGGCCACGGCATCGGCCGCGTTGCGGGCCGGGACCGTGCAGAGGTAGGCATAGCCCCGCCGCTCGGCCGACAACTCCCGGAAGCGCCGGGCGGCGAACCCGATGGCGATGCCCTGAACCACCTGGCTGACCAGGAAGGATTTCCACCCGGCCCGGTTGGCATAGAGCACGGCACCGCTGACGAGGTTCAGCACCAGGAAGACGATGCCCAGCACCGGCAACCGCAGCCAGAAGGCCCAGATCCAGTCCAGCACGGCGGCCGTCCAGGAGAACCCCAGCGGAATGGCCAGGTGCTGGCGGTCGGTGTTCCGGTAGATCTCGAAGCGTCGCGTCATGGGCGGGTCACTTCCTGGCTCCCGGCCCGCCCTTGCCGCCGAGCAGACCGGAGAGGGCGTCGTTCGCCTTCGACAGGTCGACTGGAGGTTCGGTGGCCGGTGCCTCGCCACGCGTTGCCGGGGGTGTCGGCGCCGCGATTGGCGGAGACGGGGGATCCTGCCGCACCAGGGCATCCAGCACGGCGGTGGACGGTGCGGCCTCGGGGGTTGCGACCTCCGGGGCCGCCTCGGCGACGGTCGCGGCCGGGCGCGACAGACGCTCCAGCACCGACTCGCCCTGGCCGGTCGCGTCGGCTCCGTCGAATCCGCCGGTGCCCCGCAGGTACTCGGCCACCCGGTTGCCGCTGGTGGCTCCGCTCGTCTCGGCCTGCCGGCGGGCCGCCTCGACCACTCCGAGGAAGTACGACTCGAGGTTCTGGGTGGGGTTCTCGAGGCGGACCGTGTCGCCGACCTCGGCCCGGATGAGGCTGAGCACCCTGTCGGTGGTCTCGCGGGAGAGCACCGGGGCCGTGATGCGGACCGAGTCGGGCTTGGCCAGGAGATGGTGCAGCGGTCCCTGGGCCTGGATGCGGCCACCGTAGTAGATCACGGCCCGGTCGCACACGTCCTCGACGTCGCTCAGGAGGTGGCTGGACAGGATGACCGTCTTGCCACGGCGGGCCAGCGCCAGGATCAGGTCCTTCACCTCGCGGCAGCCCAGCGGATCGAGACCGGCGGTCGGTTCGTCCAGGATGACGAGGTCGGGATCGTTGACCAGGGCCTGGGCGATGCCGATGCGCCGCTGCATGCCCTTGGAGAACTCGCCCACCGTGCGCGTCCGGGCCTGGTTCAACCCCACCATCTCGATGAGTTGCTCGGCGCGCCGGCGGCGTTCTGGCGCGTCGATCTGGAAGAGGCTGCCGAAGAAATCCA
>Ga0194121_10009874_pt1 | contig 11731 bp, 9 predicted proteins | sample TA2MahCa50mmetaG_FD_148609 | JGI IMG/M metagenome (GOLD analysis project Ga0194121, IMG submission 148609) | Freshwater microbial communities from Lake Tanganyika, Tanzania - TA2015020 Mahale Deep Cast 50m | ecosystem: Environmental > Aquatic > Freshwater > Lake | place: Tanzania: Lake...
ATTTCCTTTTCGTACTTCGTCAGCGCCTCCTCCTCAATCCGATATCCGTAGATCACTTCTTTGACCTCCGGCAGAATGTTGTAGAGATCAAAAGCAAAGGCAAAACTATCTTGAGAAATAAAATAGAGCTCCGTTTTTGCATGTTGCGCGTCTGCTATTTTTTTTACCAGCGCCCTTACCTCATCCGTCGGATTCGTGGTTCCCAGGCGAATATTATTTGACGCATTTAAAAACGCGACGGTGTGAAGCTGGCGCGCTGTTTCTTTAGGGACAAGGGAAAGTGCTTCTGGCGCAATCGGAAATCCGCGCAAGGCAATGTACTGCATCCCGTGCTTGGCCGCTTCTTCTTGTGCACGCATCTCCAAATCACGCAACTTAATCCCCTCCATCTTTTCCTGCAGTTTTTCCGTCACGGTCGTGGCCTGTGCTTTTTTCGCAGGTTTACTCGGTTCATCTGAAGATGTGGTCGTTGACGAATGACTAGTTGCTGGTGATCCGGCGAGGCCGGACCCGGCTCCGCCGGGCGGGTTACTCGTTACTGTCTCTGTCTGATCACTCGCCTTTTTTTGTGGCGCGCGAGAATTTGCGACAGCCTTAGCTTGCTTTAACAAGTCTTCAATGGAAGAAGCTTTTTGCGGTTTAGGAGCGGGCATGGTGGAAAAGGTGAAATTCTTCCATCAACCACTTGGACCAGCGATGGAGTTTGGCCAGGACGCGTCCTTCTGCCAAGCGACGATAGATTCCATTCCAGGCTCCATATTGAAACGTGATCGCAAATGCTCCGGCAGGAATCATAACCACAAAAAACAACGCTTTAATAATCCATGCGCCAGCCGCAGCCAAGACGGGAGTTTGCGTGAGCAATGCAAACACCAATAAAAGCATCGCAGGAATTGAGATGAACAAAAAGAGCACGAGCGCCAATAACAGAATACCAATACCCAACAACAGAAGCAATAAGGCTTTTTCCAAAATGATCAGCCAAGCTCGCTCAAACAATCGGATCGACTTGAGCAGAGCCTCAGCAAACGTTGCGCCCTGCAACACGATCGCCTGAAGACCAAATAAATGGATGGACGTAAGAAGAATGGTGACGATGGCAAATAAAATACATCCAACGAGCAATCCGAGAATGTTCCAAACCCCTGGCCCGCGTATCGCATACAGCAAGGGAACAAAAACAAACGCGCGAGCGATCCAAATCAATCCTAAAGACACGATGTTTAAACCAATAACCGGTACGGCATAACGCAATCCAAATGTAAGACACGAAACAAAACCCGCATTGCGTCCACGGGCACGTAAACCGATACCCGCGACCAGTGCTCCCTGGCCAATGATGGAACAAACGACCATACACAAAACAAGGAATCCACCAACAAACAATTGATTCAATCCTCCTGGAGTCGTGAAAAAAATTGCGAGAGAGTGAAACACCCCTCCGCTCCCAAAACGCGCTACCCAATCCGGTGAAGCGGTTTGAATCTGATAAGACATTTGGCGCACAGAACTCAACAGCACATCGTAGATTCCAGCCGTCTGTAAAATCCCGGCAAACAAGGCAAAAATCCACAGCGTTTTGTTGTGCCACGCCATACGAAACGCATCCCACATCACCTCGCGATGCAAAGGACGATGGACATTTTTACGGATCATGCACTTATCATAGCATAAAAACATAAAAAACGGGTGGCGCCACAGGCAGCCTGGAAAAAATTGTGACTGATGGAGCAATTCTTTTATCAGGATGCCGACGGCGACAGGACCCGTCTTTTATGTTTTTATACCTTATTTTTAGGATTAGCGGATGGCAATCCGACAACGGCTGCAAACTCATCGCGCTCAATAGTTTCTTTTTCCACCAAATGATTGGCAATCCGATCCATCGCCTCTTTTTGCTCAGATACGATCTTGAGTGCCGTCTTTAATCCATTTTGAATCAATGTGTCCACCTCTGTATCAATCAGTTCTGCACGCGACTCGGAATAATCTCGATTCTCATGAATCTCACGGCCCAAAAAAATCATATCTTCACGTTCACCGTAAATACGAGGCCCAAGCGCATCGGACATCCCCCATTGCGTCACCATATTCTTGGCAAGTTTCGTTGCCTGTTGCATGTCGTTAGAAGCACCGGTCGTAACCTCACCAAAGAATGTTTTTTCTGCCGCATACCCACCCAACATCACGGCAATGTCTTCTATATACTCCGTTCGATTACGCATGTGACGATCTTCCGTGGGTAGCTTTAACGTATATCCAGCCGCACGTCCACGACTGATGATCGACACTTTCTGGACCGGATCGGTGTGTGGCTGAAGATGCGCAACCAGTGCATGTCCCGATTCATGGTAGGCCGTGATCTTCCGCTCTTCTTCATTCATCAAATGACTGCGGCGCTCGGGCCCAAGCATCACTTTTTCAATTGACTCAACGAGCTCAGTCATATCAACCTCGGACTTGTTTCGACGAGCGGCCAAAATCGCCGCTTCGTTCATGAGATTCGCGAGATCTGCTCCGGAAAATCCAGGCGTACGCTCCGCCAAACGACGGATTTGTACGTCTTGAGCCAGAGGCTTATTTTTTGCATGGATGTTTAAGATTTCCTCGCGATCATTGATATCTGGTGGGTCGAGCACAACACGACGATCAAAACGTCCAGGACGGAGCAGGGCCGGATCCAGAACATCTGGGCGGTTTGTCGCGGCGATTACAATCACTCCCAAGTTTGGTTCAAATCCATCCATCTCAACCAAGATTTGGTTTAAGGTTTGCTCGCGCTCATCATGCGATCCGCCAAGACCAGCTCCACGTTGACGACCCACGGCATCAATCTCATCAATAAAGACGATGCAGGGGGCGCTCTTTTTGGCTTTGGTAAACAAGTCACGCACACGAGAAGCTCCAACACCCACAAACATCTCGACGAATTCAGATCCACTCATGTGCAAAAATGGCACATCTGCCTCACCTGCTACCGCGCGTGCAAGGAGCGTCTTGCCCGTTCCCGGAGAACCCATGAGCAAAACACCTTTTGGAATCTTGGCGCCAAGTTTGGAGAATTTTTCTGGACTCTTTAAAAACTCCACCACTTCTTCTAATTCTTGTTTTGCCTCTTTCACACCCGCGACATCAGAAAAGGTGATTTTATCTTTTGTATCTTTTTGTGTTTCACGCGCCGTCGATTGCCCAAAAGACATTGCACGATTGTTTTGACCTTGGACCTGACGAAAAAAGAAAAACATGAGTCCAAAGATCAGCAAAAACGGAATCAAGGTTGGAAGAATCACTCCCAACCAATATCCCGCACCAGAAGAATCTTTGATCGTGGTTCGGATTTCACGCGCTTTTTGTGCATCCACCCCGTAGTTACGCAACAATTCCGATAAGGAGTCGTTGGATTCTTTGTCGACCGTCGCTTTACTCCCATCGGTAAGCGTCACGTTCAGTTTTGACCCACGCACTTCCACTTCTTTTACTTTCCCCTCTTGGACATGAGAAACAAACGTTCCCATATCAAGCGTTGGTGTTTTGTCCAAATTCACGAGGGACAAGGTCGCTCCCACTAAAATAACCGTCCCGACAATCAACAAGACATTACGTAAGGTCGGGTTCATACCGTTACCTCTTCTACTTTCTCCTCTTTTGGCTTGCGCAATGACAAACCTAAACGGTGATTTTCTGGATCAATGGTCAAGATGCGGAAATCAAACTCATCGCCGATACGAGCCACCTCGTGCACATCCTTGACGGGCTTGTTGGCCAATTCACTAATGTGAGCAAGTCCATGAATATCATTGTCCAATTCCACAAACAAACCAAATGGATTGATTTTGAGCACACGCCCCTTGACCCACTGACCAACCTTGTATTTCTCTGCCACGCCCTTCCATGGATCATCCACTAATTTTTTCATGGATAAGAAAATTTTTGATCCTTCAATATTGATGATCTCGGCACGTACATGATCACCAACTTTCAACACATCACGAGGATGATCGATGCGCTGCCAGGCAATTTCCGAAATGTGAACCAATCCTTCCAAGTTCTGCTCAAAACGCACAAACGCTCCAAAGTCGGTCACCGCGGTAACATCTCCTTCGACGTGATTTCCAAGCGCATATTTCGCGAGCACGGATTCTTGCTTTGTTTCCCACACGGCTTTTTCTGATACAACAATCTTTTCTTCCTCTTCATTCACATCTAAAATTTTCACATCCATGGTTTGACCCACGAGCGTTTTTAACTTTTCATGAATTTTTGCCTTTTCTCCGCCAGCCACACGCGGATAGTTGGTTGGGGAAAGTTGTGAGACAGGGATAAAAGCTGGAACGTTTTCCACGCGCGTGATGAGTCCGCCCTTGTTTGCATCCAAAATCTTCACGGGGATGACCGCACCTTGCGTAAACAATTCCTTCAATTTCTCCCAAGAGCGTTTGCGACCGGCGCCCTTTAACGAAAGCTCGAGTTCACCAAATTCGTTATCGAGTTCGATCACCGTTGCCTCAATCTCATCGCCGACGCGGAGATCCGCGCCCTTATCGAGTTCTGGCCCGCGAATCAATCCAACGGAAAAACCACCGATGTCGCAACGCACCTCGTTGCGGCCAACGGCAATCACATTTCCCTTAACCACATCCCCCACCTTTGGAAAGGCGCTATAGCTGTCGTTGGTCAAAAGCTCAGCGAGCTGACCATTTGTCATCTCCTTATCCTTTAAGATATTCATACGATACTCGTTATAAACCTTCTGTGTGCTCTATTGCCCCGCAGAAAGCCCGATCGCTGTTGCTTTAAACTACGCGCCCCCGTAAAAGACGCATGCGCGTCACACGGGGCACAGCCAGTCCGATCGACTGATCAATTTCAGTTGGCTGGAGAGTACTAAAAAGATGGATTTTGGTCAAGAATTTAAAATCCCCGGCGAACCTAGGGGTTCAAACCGGGGAAAGGCGAACTTTCGTTCGCAGGTGAGGCGGAGCCCCGCCCCGACCGAAGTCAGGTCGGGGGGTTCCGGATCTTGCCGGCGTCAGGCGGGAGATTATAGATCTCAGATCTATTCTTCCCGCCAACACCGGCCGGCGCGATCAGCGCTTCTCGAGGCCGCCGCCGATATTCTTCTTAGCGATGGACGCGAACCCACTTTTCCTCTACTCTCTCCTCTCATGCAAACCAGTTTGTTTGACTACGACTTGCCGCCAGACCGTATCGCCCAGCACTCAGTCGAGCCACGCGATCAGGCAAAGATGCTAGTGTTGGATCGAGCGAGCGGGGAAATAAACGATCAGCATATTTTAGATTTACCGAATTTTTTGCGTCCCAATGATTTGATCGTGTTGAATAACAGTAAAGTGTTTAAAGCGAGACTGCGGGCGAAACGAGGTGATATCACATGTGAGATCTTCTTGTTACGACCAGAAAACGAGAGATGGATCGCATTGGCACAACCGGCTCGAAAGCTCTCTGCAGATGACACTCTCCTGTTTAGCGATGGAACAAAAGCAACCCTAATCGAAAAACGAGAAGATGGGACTATCCAACTCGACTTTCAAAAATCACCGGAAGACGTGTTTGCGCTCGCGGATCGAATCGGGGAAGTGCCAACTCCCCCCTACGTGAACCAATCAAAATCGACTGATGAGTACCAAACGATTTACGCAGAAAAAACCGGGTCCGTCGCAGCTCCAACCGCTGGCTTTCATTTTACTCCTCGCTTATTTGAGGCGTTAGAAAAGAAAGGGATCAAAAAAGCTTTTGTGACTCTTCACGTAGGTCTCGGGACCTTTCGTCCAATGAAAAGCGAGACACTCGAAGAGCATGTGATGCATGAGGAGTGGATCGACGTGCCGGAGGAAACAAAACAATTGATTGAAGAAACTAAAAAGAATAGTGGCCGCGTTATCGCTGTTGGCACCACGACCGTGCGCGCGCTCGAATCAAGAAAAAATGGTTTCACCAATCTCTTTATTACCCTCGGCTATCAATTCAACGTCATCGACGGCCTGCTCACCAATTTTCATCTTCCTAAATCGACTCTCCTCGTCCTTGTTTCTGCTCTTGCAGGACGCGAACACATTCTCAACGCATACCAGCACGCGATTCAGCAGGACTATCGATTTTATTCTTTTGGGGATGCGATGTTGATCTTGCCTCCTCATAACATTCCTGCACCCGTTCCAAATGATCGAACCACAAATGGTTAGCGTGGATTTTTTTCCGCCCAGCTTCCCCCATCTTGGTTCGTTCTTCTTGTGTTGTTTGAGCAAATTTCCGTAACGTCATTTCCCAAGCCTGCTCATCCCCTGGAGGAGTCAGAAGTCCGGACTTTTGATCTTCGACGAGTTCTGGATTTCCGCCTGTTCGTGTCGCAAGACATGGGATCCCGGCTGCCATCGCTTCCAGCAAAGCCCCTGAGGCATTTTCATAACTCAAGGTCGGCAAAACAACAGCCTCCGCTCGATCGCGAACGTCTTTCATTTTTTCTGGTTCAATAAATCCTAAAAAGGAAATGTGGTGCGCGCGCAAGGCGTGTGCGAGATTTTTCAATTTTTCTTCTTCTGGACCACGACCGGCAATCTTAATCGGTAACTCAGGTACGCGCGAGGCGGCATGAATAAATCCCTCCAGCCCTTTTTCCGGCGACAATCGCCCGGCATATAACGCATAACCTCCTCCTCGAGGAGCTGATTGCTCTGGAAAATAGGTAGGGTTCGGTACATAACGCAACTGATCCGCCGGCTCTCCCCACTCTTCCATCTTTCGTTGCATAAACTGAGAGGGACAAAGAAACAGCTTGACAGTACGCTCGTACGATTTACGTGTCTTGGTCATCCACATCTCAAACGCGCCAAGCAAACTCGCATCTAGCCGCCCTTGAATGCAACGATGTTTCACGATCTCCCAATATTTCCCCTGTTTGCCATGCTCACACACCTCCCCATGAGCGAACAACGCGTAGTTTGCCGAGGCGAGCTTGTAATCATGTAGTGTCTGAACACAAGGAATGCGTGAAAGGCGAATCGAGGTTAAGATCGAAGACGACAGATGGTTATAGGCGTTGTGCATATGAATCATGTCTGGTCGCAGATCTTGCAGCATATGCGCGAGGGATAATCGCGCTTCTCCATTCCACACATAATTCTTTGCCTTGAAAAGGTCGCGGATCAATCCTTCACGTCGATCAAGATCGAATCGTTCGACAAAGTATTTTTGATCCGGAGTCGAAAAATTTTTTGGATGACGCGTAGCAAACACGTGCACATCGTGCCCCATGGCCGTTTGATGCGCCATGAGCTCATGCATGTAGTGCTCCGCACCACCATGTAAATAATTAAATTTGTTGATGTGTAGGATGCGCATAGTAGCAAGTATCACGTAGCAAGTAGCAAGCGATACAGATCAACATATTGGCTTACCATTCGGTCGAGCGCAAATGCCTCGCGTACTTGTTCTTGGGCTCGTCTCGATTTGTGTAAGGCTTTTTCCGGATGGTCAATCGCATATTTGATCGCATGCGCCCACGCACGAGGATCTTGCGGCTTGATCAAGGTCATGGACTTCTCATCAAACACTTCACGAAAAATCGGCAAATCGCTTGCGATAATAGGAAGACCGACTTCAGCCGCTTCAAGCAGAGCCAACCCCTGACCCTCCCAACGCGAAGGAAAACAAAAGAGGTCCGCCTCTGACAAGCGGTGAGGAATATCTGTCACGGTTCCGGAAAAATGAACACGAGAAGCAATACCGCCGTCACGTGCGAGCTGTTTAAGATGCTCTCGCTCGCTCCCCTCACCTATGATCTCTAGTTCCCACAGGCGATCTTTAACCAGCGCAAGCGCCTGTAACAGCGTCGCCTGATCTTTTTGCGCGACCAGGCGTCCATTGGTCATGAGTCGGACGGGTTCAGAAAAAATCATTTTGGTGCGCGGAATAAATCGATCAAAATCAATCCCGTTGCGGATCACGCTGAGCCGTGATGCGGGAACACCAAATTCCTTCTTGACATATGTTTCTACGACGGACGAAACACACACCACCTGATCGGCATGACGAAACGCAATTCCACGCGCTCGATGCTGAAGCCAACCATCATCCTGGTCATCATTATGCGCGGTAATAACCCAAGGAACATGTTTTCCTTTGATCGCGAGCCCCGCCCAAATATCAGACAGATGAGAATGCCAAATCGCTGGTTTAAATTTCTGAATCTGTTGTTTGAGAAAATGAATCGTTTGACCGCGATGAAGCGTCGAAACCGACGGACCGACCACGGTTTGAATCCCGGCCTTCTCAAACTCTTTTTTCATGGTTCCTCCACCCCCTGCGGCAATCACCATGGTCCGGAATCCATGTTGGGGTAGCGAACGGGCCAAATCAAACACTACGCGCTCGGCTCCGGCGTGTCCCAAGGACCAAAGGACGTGGGCGATGAGGGGCTTCATAGCTTTTAGCTTTTAGCTTTTAGCTTTTAGCTGAGAGATCCCATGATATGCAAAAAGAATTCCGACGGGAAGCCATAACTTTGGAGTCCAATACGTGGTGTTAAATAATTGATAAACAAATGCACCGATAACGGCGGCCACAAGATAAAAATAGACTGATCGATCCACTCCTGCGATGCGTGAGGGCACTCCCCCTGCCGGAGGGGGAGTTGGAGGGGGTGGGAGGTGATGTGTGATGCGTTTGATCAGACAAACAAGAAGGAAGACGAACGCGGCGAGACCAAGCAACCCTGTTTCTGCGGCAAGTTTTTGCAGGATGCCGTGTGAGTCGAGCGGGCCGCCAAATTCGAAATGAAACAACCAAACACTGGAAACGCGCTGAACGAATGTTCCAGCACCAACACCAAAGATGGGACTGCCACGGAATTGATCGAGAGCGATACTAGATAGCATGGCGCGTGTATCGGTCGAGCTCGCAACACCTGATTGACTCGTGAAGAGAACCATGAAACCGACCAGGGGGAGAAAGGCTAGCAACAGAAAAACCACGACCGCTACGTGACGCCTGATCCAAGGGCGCCAGACCGTCGCGCACAAAAATATCACTTCACACAAAAGCGCGATCCACGCAGAACGTGCAAAGGTGAGAAAGGCGATGAGGGTCATGAATATGGCCGACGCATGCAACCAAACACGAGACGATCGACTTCGAGCAAGCATTCCTGCGACAAGAGCGAACGGAGCGCAAACGACCAGTAACTCCCCTAACACATTATGATTGATCCCGATTGGGTATGTTCCGAAATATGGGAGTGGATGTGCGCGCGGCAATACGGTTTGATCATCTGATCCAAACGCCATGGAGCGGAGTCCGTCGATCGAAAAGAGGACACCGACTCCAACGAGAACAAGAAGCGAGATCAAAAACTGTTTGCGCGTGCGGATAAAGTTGGTAGGAAGAAAAATCGAGGTGACATAAACCCAAAGCACCGGTCGGAGACTATATTTTATGACCAGAATAACGTCGGGATGGGCGGGAGAGAAAGCAGAAAAAAGATGCGCGAGGACGAGCAACAGAAAGGGAATGAGAAGAGGAAACAGAAATTTGATTCTCCCCCTCTCGGAGGGGGAGCTAGAGGGGGTGGGGGCGACACGCCACAATATCAAAACGACAACCAACACGAGCGCGACCAACTCCGCAACCCCGACTTCGAGCGTGTCGCCAAAGATGCGATGCAGAACTGGAACGGACCAGGTCGGAAGAAAAACCGTCCAGCCAATGAGTGGTGCTGTTGCGATCGAGCAATAAAAAACAAATTGCGGAAACCGCCAGGCGATCAGGATACAAACGAGCGCTAAAAGAAAAAGCAGGATCACCAACATGATAGAAAGAGTATCACGAAAAACAAAAAAACTCCCCCAGTGCTGTTCGCAAAACAGCCCCAGACCTGACCCGGGGTCAGGTCTGGGGTCAGGTCTGGGGTCAGGTCCTGTTCTTAATATCCTGCCTTTTTACGATTTTCGGCGTGCTGTTCTAATGTTGCCCCATACAGCACTCTACCTTTTGGCGTAGTTAAAAAATACCGATAATTCGTTATGGTTGGATGTAAAACAGCCTTGATGGCATCGGCTCCTGGGTTGCAGATCGGCCCTGGTGGAAGCCCTCTATATTTATAGGAGTTATAGGGAGAGGTGGACGCAAGCGCTTCTCGGTTGGCGCGTGGACCTGACCCTAAAACATAATTTAATGTCGCATCACTTTGCAGAGCCATCCCATCTTTCAGGCGGCGAAGAAAAATTCCCGCCACGATTTTTTTGTCTTCCAACGTCTGCACTTCTTTCTCTACGATGGAAGCGAGTATGACCACTTCATCCAATGTCCTCAGTGGAGCGATTGCCTTTGGCACGGTGGTGGTCGCAAATTTTTCTTGAAACTCTTTCAACTGTTTACGAATGAGCCCTTCCGGAAGTTGATCATCAAATACGCGATAGGTGTCGGGAAAGACATATCCCTCAAGCGAACGCTCGGCTGGTAGGGTTCGTAAAAAAGAAAATTCCTGCCGAAAGCGTAGATCAAACGGCGCACGATCACCCGAACGACCCATGAGCGCAATCGTCGAAGTCGGATGCACGCCTTTTTCTCCAGCCAGGTATTCCCCTATTTGATCCACGGTCCAACCTTCAATAATCGTTAGCTGACTTTCTTTACGCGGCGCGATTGGCTCTGGTGCAGTGATCGTTCGAACGCTCCATCGAATCAACCAAATAAGCGCAACGATCACCGCGATACCAAACAGAAAACGCATCCAACGAAACATGGTCGACATGTTAGGAGATCATCGGCTTTTCAGAATACAATTTGGAACGTCGTCGCAAAATACCGTGACGCTCTAATCCTAGATGTAAAAAACGTGTCACTGCGTAAGCAACAAAACCCGTGATCACGCCCGCCATTATATCGGATGGATAATGAACCCCTGTCCCAACACGACCAAAAGCAACGCCGCTCGCGATCGCAAGAGCAACCAATCCCAACGTAATATCACCGTACAGCAGAGCGGCGGCAACAGCAAAGGCAACGGAGGTGTGCGTTGAGGGGAATGAATACGTGGAAGCCGGTGGTGGGATCAAGAGTTGAATATCCGTACTGGCGCGAAACGGGCGCATACGCGCAAAGGCCAATCCAAGCAATAGCGAGATGACGATGCCAACCACTCCTGCCCAAGCCGCTCGATAGGCCGCATGACGCAAAGACTTGTGTCGCTTACGTAAACCCGTTGCTGCAACCGGAATGATCAAAAGAAAAACCAACCACCGAGAACAAAAAACAAGGAAAGCATGACCGGCTTCACTCTGAAACAATGTCTGAATCCCCTGAATGATTTGAATCTCTCCAAGCATATTGATCAGAATATCACTACTCTCTACTTACGACTAGCTACTTGTTTCTTATTCGGATATGCGCATCCTTTTGCTACTGGACATCTTTGTTCCGAAAAAAATTCACGGAAAAAATATTAAGAGGAAAGCTTTACGCAAACGATGTCTTCCTTCATATCAACGCCCTTCCTGTCATGTCACTCGCTGGCGCGATATCGAGAAGCTTACAGATCGTGGGCGCAACGTCCGCCAACATTCCAACCGGTTGAGATAAGGACAGATCTCCTCCCATCGCCTCTTCCCCCGGCGCCTTCATCCCCTCCAAATCTTTGCTCACAATGATGCAGGGCACCGGGTTCGTCGAGTGCTCTTTATCCATTTCTCCCGTCATTAAATTTTTTACTTCTTCA